>JAABUJ010005739.1_pt1:0-5000 | contig 12292 bp, 9 predicted proteins | sample 5559131 | NCBI WGS metagenome assembly JAABUJ01 (sample SAMN10711875, study PRJNA513366) | rock metagenome | isolation source: Antarctica rocks | place: Antarctica: Victoria Land, Mt New Zealand nord | collected 2016-01-07
TGTCGGCTCTTCCTATCATACCGAAGCAGAATTCGGTAAGCGTTGGATTGTTCACCCACTAATAGGGAACGTGAGCTGGGTTTAGACCGTCGTGAGACAGGTTAGTTTTACCCTACTGATGACCGTCGCCGCAATGGTAATTCAACTTAGTACGAGAGGAACCGTTGATTCGGATAATTGGTTTTTGCGGCTGTCTGACAAGGCAGTGCCGCGAAGCTACCATCCGCTGGATTATGGCTGAACGCCTCTAAGTCAGAATCCATGCCAGAACGCGGGGATGCCTCCCCCGCACATCGTAGTCGGATACGAATAGGCCTTCGGGCCCCGAACCTCAGCAGGCCAGCAGCGGGGTCCCGGTGGAATTCCGGGGCTCCAGCCGGCGAATTGCAATTTCACCATGGGCGGGGATAAATCCTTTGCATACGACTGAACTGACTCGCCGGGTCGTGTAAGCGGTAGAGTAGCCTTGTTGTTACGATCCGCTGAGCGTAAGCCCGCGCGAGCCGATTTGTGTGAGACACCACTCTCCCCCACCGAGTTGACACTCCAGGCCCGGTCAGCGACCGGGGCTCGGAGGGGGGTACGGGCGGTGTCGTTCTTTTGCTTTCCCCTCTCGCGTCTCACGGCCGGGTAAGCGGGTCGTCGAGCGACGACGCCTCGATCGGTCCCCCTCTCACGACGACGAGAAACCGTGACGGCGGTTGCTCTCAGCAGCCAGCCGCCTTGTCCACTCCGACCCAATCCACCACACGACCTTGCTGCTGACCGGTCATCACGGCAGGGTAAGCGTTCAGCCGCCGCTGCTTGTTGCAACACGTTGATCGCAGCCGGGTAAGAAAGGGGTGGGGAAACCTGACGATTGCGATCGGGTCGGTGATCGGGTCGGTGATCGCGGCCGGGTAAGAGACGAGAGAAACTGGTGGTCGCGGCCGGGTAAGAGATGAGAAGAAACGACCACAAACTTTCCTGCACCACCTCATTTGCACACGGTCGGTCGCGGCAGAACGGGTCGGAGGACATGTGAGGAAGTCTGCACATGCAGACACCAAAGGCGGAAGCGCGAGGTCGACGGGGTTGAAGGGAGATGTGGGTGCAGATGGACGGGGCCAATGTGGTGTGTTGGAAGGTAGGTGTGGGCATGGGCACAGGCACGGGTGTGGGTGCAGGCACTCAGGATGGGGCTGGGGCTGGGGGCTGGGGGCTGGGGGCTGGGGATGGGGGGGCCCGGGTAAGGGAGGGGAAAGTGGAGGATCCGGCGAGCAGGGTCGACTCGGGGCCGAAGGTGTGAGCGAGGGTGGTGTCTGCTTCACGAGTGAAGGATCACAGCAGGGCAAGGCGAGAGCGGTTGCACTTTGGCGTCGAATGCAGCACGGCAGGGTAAGCTTGGTGGACGGTGACTGGACCGACTTGTGACGGGGAGGTTTCGCAGCAGGGTAACAAGCACGTGGGACATTCCACGAGCTCGCGCTTGCACGAGGGTGTCGACGTCAAAGCTGGGTAAGTGGGTGCCGCAGGGTAAGTCTGCAGCTGAGTTGACACCATGGGTTACCCGGCACCGAGCAAGCGGTGCGACATCTTCTCACAGGCGGGTAAGCACGCTCCGGTCACAAGGCAGGCCACTTGCCCGACGTCGACGCTCACAGCTGGGTAACCTCGCGTGCTCAGTCACCTGACCCGACCCACTCATCACAGGCGGGTAAGCTCTCCCCTCACTTGCAACACCGATCGCTTACCCGGCACTGACCTGCGCCGACCTCTCACAGGCGGGTAAGCTCAGCTTGCTCGAAGAAGTTGGTCACAGACGGGTAACCCCGCATCTGCACATCACCGGTCACTTACCCGGCTCCGATGGTGCTCACGGCCGGGCAAACTGGGAGTGGGCTCGTCACAGGCGGGTAAGTGCTCATCTGCGCCCATCACTTACCCGGCTCCGACGGCGCTCGCAGCCGGGTAAACTGCGAGTGAGTTCACCACAGATGGGTAAGTTTCTCGTCGCTGACACTTATCTGACGCTGATGCATCGTTCACAGACAGATAATTCTCACCATCTGAGCATCGCCGACCGACCCTGACGACGACATCACAGTCAGATGCACTGTGGCCCTCCATCTGGTTGTGAGCATCTGGTTGTGAGCATGACGGCCCAACAAGACTGATTCTGTACTTGCGGCGGTGCAATCATGTTCGAGGTCACACTCCCTGTGGAGTGTTTCCGCAACGTGCATCCGTGACGTCGCGAAACCGATGCATATGCACTCGGTCGACAACGACGGCTCTTTTGCAAGCAGAGAAAGAAGCTGACTGCAGAGGGGTGACATCACATGATCACATTGTCTCACTGCGCTTCACCCTGGACGGCCTTACCCATCAAAGAGGAGCAAGTTGCCAATCACTCTGACGAAGCTTGCCCGACACTGACCAGGCATCAGGCAGTTTCTCACAACCGAGTGAGTTCACTTTGCTCAAGGAAGCCCGTCACAGCCAGGTAACTGTGTGTCAGAACACCATTGAACTTATCTGCCTCTGATGGTGCACTCACGGCCGGGTAAACTGACAGTCAATCCGTCACAGGCAGGTAAGGTCCCCGTCTCGCCGTGACCACCAGCCACTTACCCGGCACTGACCTGCGCACAGCCGGGCAACCATGTGCCCGCACACCAGCCACTTACCCAGCGCTGAAGTGATCACATCCGGGTAACCTTGTCTCGCCGTGACCACACCACTTACCCGACGCTGACCTGTTGATCACAGCCGGGTAACCTTGTGCCGGCACGCCACCGACGACTTACCCGGCCCTGACGCTTGCTCGCATGGATTTGCCAAAGGTTGCAAACATGGTACCATTGACTCTTCTGACTACAAAGCTGTAACCATTCACCTAGACGGTGTTTCGCAGAGGTTGTTTGCTTTTGAAATCATCAGCCCTACTACTTGCAAATAATCTACAACAACCTTGACACTCGAGCGCCCACAGCAGGCGTGTTCGACCGATTCCTGACAATTCGGAAAACACTTTGCTGTGAACAGTCTCCTTTGAGTTCAGCAAGCGTCTCACGCACAACTCACCCCGTCAGGTTCAGATAAGTTGCATCTCATGGTTGAGACTCGCACTCAGGGTCGGGGAAGTCAGGCCCGCCCCGTCGACGCGATGCACAGCCGGGTAAGTCAGACTCGCCTCGGTCCACTTCTCTCACAGTCGGGGAGGTCGCACCTCATTTGACCCTGCACGGCCGGGGAAGCCGGTCGCGTCCATTGGATCCTTTTCATCACCGGGTAAGTTGCACTCACCAGATCTCTCCCCGTCAGGTAAGTCCGTCGCACCAGTTGAATTTTTCCATCACGGGGTAAGTGGCCGCACCCCGCCGAGTTTCTCAGCGCCGGGTAAGCGGTTCGCACCCCGTCGACTTTTCTCCACGGTCGCACCCCACCCGCACGTCTCAGGGCCGGGTAAGTCGGTCGCGCCCATCGCATCCTTTTCATCACCGGGTAAGCTGCCGCACCTCGTTGGGCTTCTCGGGGCCGGGTAAGTCACCCCCGTCGACACCTCGTCGACATGTCTCAGGGCCGGGTAACTCGGTCGCAGCCGGCGAACTTTTCCATCGCGGGCTAAGTTGCACCCGGCGGCCTTTCCCACCCCCGGGTAAGTCTCACCCCACCCACATTCCTCAGGGCCGGGTAAGTCGCCTCTGTCCGTCACCCGTCCTCACCGCCGGGTAAGTCCGCCCCCGCACCTGCCTCGCGCACGCCCACCACCCGTCCGCGCCCGCCGCGCGGTTTTTCCACCGAGTCCCCTCCGTCAGGGCCGGGTAACCCCCCTCGAGCGAAATCCCGTTTGCACCAAAAGTGGGCGATTTCAAAAATTTCGCACCCAAAATCGCCTCCCGCCAAACTTTTTCCTGCACCGTATCATTTGCGTGCGGAGATCACACCCAGATAGGGTCGGTGGGTTTTCGAAAGAGAGCCCATGGCCTCTGCAAGTGATGCAAGGCGATCCAAGGCCCTGAAGCCGGCGGCATCGCCGGGCGCCTCGAGGGCCTGATGGCCCACAGGTGCCCAGTCGCATCGGCTGGCCCACCCGTCGTACCGGTCTCCCACCCCCGAGACTGCACCCTAGCCACTTAACTGTGTGTGTTTGACAGGTGCACCTCGGGGCGTCGGAGTGCTCACTCCGGAAGCCACTTGTGGGGCCGTGTGTTCTCTTTCGACTGTCCGTTTTTCAAACATGACCCGTGGGCGGGGTCACTGTCCGCTTCAAAATTTCACCCTTGGGCGGGGTTGACCACTGTTCCATGGTAGCCTGACCCCTCAACTGCGGATCGAGTACAGCTACGCCGGTGCCCATCGTGCCCGGCGGCTCCGATCCAGGTGGGAGGTCAACTCCCCGTGCGGCGACCGTCCCGAATAGGCCCTCTGGTCTGACGACGGTCGTCACATTGGTACCCGAAGACCCGTAGGCTTCGTGCATGCGGGCTCCGAGGGAGTCTGTGGATGGTTGGCCGATGGCAAACATTATTCGCAAGACATTTGGGGGCAAGCCCGAACCGATAGCCGCCTCCGGGCGTGATCGGGGACCGGGTATCCTCCTCCTGAGAGGCGTATGCAGCAGTGTCACCGGGACATGGCCCTCGCGGGTCCAAGGTGAATCTCTGCGGCGGACCGTCTTTTGGGGATCTCAGTGGGGGCAATTGGATGGCCCGCGTGGTAACCTCCGTAGAGCGGCAACGCTCCGGAGGGGTCCCCGGGCCGGGTGTCGACTGCGGTCCACCCCGATCACTTAACTGTCCTGGCCCCTCCCGGGGGGTTCGCCCCGGGCGTCCGGCGCCTGGCGCCGGCGTCCGAGGTTCACGGTAGTTACCTGGTTGATTCTGCCAGTAGTCATATGCTTGTCTCAAAGATTAAGCCATGCATGTCTAAGTATAAGCAATCTATACGGTGAAACTGCGAATGGCTCATTAAATCAGTTATCGTTTATTTGATAGTACCTAACCTACTTGGATAAC
>JAABUJ010005740.1_pt1 | contig 12292 bp, 10 predicted proteins | sample 5559131 | NCBI WGS metagenome assembly JAABUJ01 (sample SAMN10711875, study PRJNA513366) | rock metagenome | isolation source: Antarctica rocks | place: Antarctica: Victoria Land, Mt New Zealand nord | collected 2016-01-07
TCACCATCGAGGACGTGCTGACCTCCTTGTTTGCCAAGCACCAGGGCCTGGCGCCGACATGATCACCCCGCCCTCTTCAAATCACAACAGTCGAGTAAAGAGTATCGCCCACTGGTCAAGCACCTGGCGCGCCAGCCACTGGGCCGCCAGGCCGATGCCCTGGCCGGCGTCGCCCTCTCGCTGGAGCGCGGCCATCGCTGCACCATCCTCTCGGCCGAGATGGGAAGTGGGAAAAGTTTCATGGCGCTCGCCGCGCTCTACGCGACGTGGCGGCGCAAGCGCGAGCGCGACCCGCACGCGCGTATGCACGCGCTGGTGATCTGCCCCACCCACCTCGTGCGCAAGTGGGTGCGCGAGGCCCAGGCGACCATCCCCGGCGTGCAGGCCGTGGCCGTCGACAGCATCTCCGAGGTCGAGGTAGCGCTGGCGCGAGCGCACATGGCCGCTCCACTCCTGCTTGTGTTGAGCAAGGAGCGGGCGAAGCTGGGCCACCGCCGGCGTCCCGCCGTCTGGGACCGGCTGATGCCCTGGACCAAGGATCGCCGGCTGTGCTGCCCCCAATGTGGCGAGATGATTCGCTACACGGAGCGCTGCGGCCGCGAGGGCAAGGAGCGCCTCGGCGTGCCGATCCTCGACCCAGGGGTGTGCGTCCGCTATCGCCTATTCTGTGAGAACGCGGCGTGCCGCTCACCCCTCTGGCAAGCGGACACGACGCAACTGCGCGTCCCCCACAGCCGGCTCGTCGCCCTGCAACCCACAGACCGGCCGGTGGCTCTGTTCGTGGGAGGCCGGACCGCCAAACCGAACGGCGCGAGCGAACCCCGGCGCGTGCCCCTCGGCGCCTACATCGCCAAGCAGCGACGCGACGCCTTCGATGTGCTGGTGCTGGACGAGGTGCACGACTACAAGGCCGACGGCTCGGCGCAAGGGATCATCGCTGGACAACTCGCCGCCGCCATCCCGCAGGTCCTCGCCCTGACCGGCACGCTCTACGGCGGGGTCGCCAGTTCGCTGTTCCATCTCCTGTATCGCCTCGACCCGGTGACGCGCGAGGAGTTCGCCTACAGCGACCTGGCGCGCTGGATCGAGACCTACGGGCTATACGAGATCACGGAGAAGGAGACGGAGGGGGACGGCGCGGAGATCGGGCACGTCACGCGGCGTCGCACCAACCGCACCACGACGCGGCGAGAGATCCCTGGCCTGATGCCCCAGCTGATCGCGCGCCTGGCCCGGCACACCATCTTCCTGCGCCTAGCCGACGTCGCGCCCGACCTGCCGCCGTACGCGGAGCACGTCGTGAGCGTGGCGATGCTCCCCGCGCAACGAGACGCCTACGACCGGCTCAAGGGCGCGCTGCTGACCGCACTCAAGGAGGCGCTGGTGCGGGGCAGCAAGCGGCTCCTGGGGGCCTACTTGCAAAGCCTGCTCGGCTACCCCGACGCGCCCTACCGCGCGGAGCGGGTGGTCGATCCCAAGGACGACCACGTCATAGCCACGGCCCCCGCGCTCGCCGAGGAGGTGGTCTACCCCAAGGAGCGCGAGGTGCTCGGCCTGGTGGCGCGCGAGCTGAGCCAGCGGCGCAAGGTGCTGATCTTCGTGCAGAACACGGGTAGCCGGGACGTGACGGCGCGCCTCGTGGCGCAGCTGGCCGCGCGGGGCGTCAAGGGCGTCGTGCTGCACTCCTCAGTGGAGGCCAAAGGCCGCGAGGCGTGGGTGGAGGCGCGCCTGTGTGAGGGCGTGCAGGTGCTCATTACGCACCCCAAGTGCGTGCAGACGGGCCTCGACCTGTTGGCGTTCCCGACCTTGGTGTTCTACCAGTGCGAGTACAGCGCCTACGTCGTGGCCCAGGCGTCGCGTCGCAGTTGGCGCATCGGCCAACGGGACGCCGTGCATGTCTACCACGTCATCTACGCCGACAGCGCCCAGGAGAACGCGCTGCGCCTGGTGGCGCGCAAGCGGCGGGCCGCGAAACTGGTGGACGGCGACTTGGACGAGGACGGGCTGGTGGCGCAGGCGGAGATGGACGGGCTGCTCAAGGAGCTGGCGCGTTCCCTCGTCGACGAAGACGCCACGACGACGGTGGAGAGCGCCGAGGAGATCCTGGCGCAGGCGCGCGTCGACGAGTTAGCCGCTACGGAGTTGATCCTTGACGCCCAGGACATGACGATGGAGGATGCTCCCTCCGACGACGATGCGGCCGGCGACACGCCTTCCGCGCCGAAGCCCGCGGTCACGGGAGCCACGACCGTCTCGCTGTTCGACTACATGGCCGCCCACCCCTCGACACGTCGCAAGAGCAAGAAGACGCGGCAGGCGGCGCCTTCAGCACAACTGCTCCTTTTCGACCTGTGCGAGGAACAACCCGCGGCGCCGGAGCCGACACCGCTCGCGCCGGACGCCGACCTCCACCAAGCGGGGCTCTTCGCGACGGCGTCGTAGCAAACAGGGCAAGGGCTACAGAGTCGCCGTGTGCGAACTGAACCGGTGCGCATTGAATGGCGACGGCAAGGGGCGGTACGCCATAGCCCAAGCCGACCCGGAGATTTCACGGAGGCGCCCGTCGTAAAGTGGGGGCTAGTCGCGCGACCATCCGCGCGATCGGGCGTCGCGATCGGTACGTTTCCGGTCGGGCGCGGAGCACAAAGGAGGAATCTCGTGTCCACCCTATCGACATATCCCACCGTCGCGTCGGAGCACAATCGCGTCGATGCCCCCGACAGCCCCTTGCTGGTCGCCGTCCCCGACGCGGCCCGTCTCCTGGGCATCGGCGTCACCCTCACCTGGGAACTGGTGCGCTCCGGGGCCATCCCCAGTGTCAAGCTCGGTCGGCGCGTGCTTGTGTCGCGCGTCGCGCTGGAGCATCTCGCCTGCAGTCAGACTCCTGACCGAGACAATCGCCGGTACGGCGACGGGCTGGGGACGCTGCGGCTTCCCAACCCCATCGCGTCCCCGGATACGATGAGCCGGCCCTCCCGGCAACTGAAGCGACGCCAGCACTAGCGTCGTTCAGAGAGGACAGCGCCCCTATTCGGGGCACGGACGGCGACCACCATCGTCGTCCGTGCCCATCGCTTTACCGTCAAGGCCGAGCGGTGTCAACGCCCGGCCACCCGCTACGAAAGGAGCGTGGTTCATGGCAAAAGGCAGCGTGTTCAAGGAGATCGCCAAAGATGGCGCCGTCAGTTGGCGGGTCCGCGTGGACATGGTAGACCCAGTGACAGGCAAGCGGCGCCAACCGCAGCGCACCTACAAGACGAAACGCGAAGCTGAGGCAGGCATGGCCCAGTGGTTGGTCGAGATCGAGCACGGTACGGCGGTAAATACCTCGAAGATGACCGTGGGCGAGTACCTACAGGACTGGCTCGCTACGAGCGCGCGTCACCGGGTCCGCCCGACGACCTTCGAGAGCTATCAGAAGTTGGTGCGGTCCTATATCCTCCCCGTCCTCGGCACCGTGCCACTCCAGAAGCTGACGCCCGCGCAGGTACAGGCGTTCTATGCTACACAGCTAACCAACGAACGGACCGGCAACAAGACGAAGGGGCTTTCGCCGCGCACGGTACGCTATCTCCACGCTATCCTGCATCGCGCGTTGAAAGAAGCCGTGGGACTCGGCCTCGTCGCACGCAACGTCACCGAAGCTGTTGCCCCGCCCAAGGACAGGCGGCGCGCGGTCGAGAGTTGGGACGTGGACGACGTTCGGCGGTTCCTGGATGTTGCCTCCGGTGATCATCGTTATGGCCCGGTCTGGCTCGTGGCGTTGCACACTGGTATGCGTCGCGGTGAGTTGCTGGGCCTGCGTTGGCAGGACGTGAATCTCGACGCCGGCGTGTTATATGTGCGGCAGGCGCTGAGTGTTGTCGCGACCGACGATGGACCCAAGCTCACGTTCGGCGAGCCCAAGACCCAGAGCGGTCGGCGGACCATCGCTCTCGACCCGACCTGCGTCGCGACGCTACGTGAGCACCGCGCGCGCCAGATCGAGCGGCGGCTGGCGCTGGGACCGCACTGGCGCGAGGGAGACCTCGTGTTCACGAACGAGGTCGGCGGACCGGTCGACCCGATGAATTTGTACCACCGCTTCGTCGCGCTAACCGCCAGAGCGGGCGTACCGCGCATCCCACTGCACGGCCTGCGGCATACCCACGCCACGCTGCTCATGAAACACGGCGTCAACCCCAAGGTCGTCGCGGAGCGATTGGGCCACGCGGACATCACGCTCACGTTGTCCACCTACAGCCACGTCCTGCCGCAGATGCAGCAACAGGCCGCCGACGTGTTCGCTGCGGCCATCAGGCGGGAGGAACCGACGGAAGGAAAGGCGGCGCGGGACGTGGAGGAGGGTGAAGGCTGAAACGCTTGTGCGCCTTTTGTGCGCCTCGGCCCCCCGCGAGACTCTTTGTGAGCGTCGCGGGGGCCGATTTTACGGGTGAATAATGGGTGAGAGCGCAGGGAATCGAACCCTGAACCTAGTGATTAAGAGTCACTTGCTCTGCCAATTGAGCTACGCTCCCAGTGATTACGCCCTAGTATACGCAATCCGCGCTTTCACTGTCAAAGAACGGGGCTGTCAAAGAGCGGGAACACGCGCCGTGACGAGCAGGATGCGCGTGTTGGTGAGCAGGTAGAGCTTGCCGCTTGGGCTCAACGCGATGTCGCGCAGAGTTTCGCCATTGAGCCCACCCACGGTCGCCCGCCACTGTACCGCGCCATCAGCTCCGACGATAGCGAGTTCATGCGCCGACGTCACCAGGAAACGCGCGCGCGCCGCGTCGGACCACAGCGCGGTAACGGACAAAGGGATGCGCAGGGCCGTATCTGACATTTGCCCCCACGGAACGTCCGTGATCGCGCCGTTCGTGCGCAGGACGAGCAGCGCGCGCGCCGTCACGCCCACGCGCACAGCCCCAACGCCCGCTAGCGGACGGGCTAGAAGCGGGCGCGGGACCGTGTCGTAGCCGCTACCCGACGGCGCGTAGTCCCAGACCTGTCGCTTGTCGTCGAGGAACAGCAGATCATTCCCGTGCAGGGCGACAGAGACAGGCGCGCCCTGGTTGCTCTGCAACCGTAGCGGAACGATGACGCGCGCGTAGTCCGGTCCCCAGTAGCTCCATAGCGCGCCCAGGCCATCGAGGATAAACAGCCGCTCACCCGTCAGGGACAGGTCAAGCGGCCGCCCTATGATCAAACCGTTGTCGCCCTCGCGCCAACGCATGACCTGCGTGAACTGCAAGGCGTAGGGCAGTCCATTGAGCGTGTAGCGGCGCACATGCTCCGCCGCCGCGTCGAGCACGTAGAGGTCGTCGCCGGCCGCCGCCAGCCGCGTACAGCGCGCGCCCCGTCCCAGGCCGGCCACGACCGTTGTCTGAATCTCGTTGGCGCCGCCCGCCTGTACCCGCGCGCGCGCCGGGCGCTGATAGGCGCGACCTACGCCAGGTAAGAGCGCCGCGCATACACATAGCACGATGGCCAGGCGCGGTAGCAGCCCCACGGCCCCGGTGAGAGGTACCCCAAGACGTACGGTAGAGAGAGGGCGCATAGACAAGCTCATTCTACGGTCTCACCCACGGGCGCTTCGCCGCCGGCACGGGCGGTGGCCGGGGCCGTCACATACACACGATACACCTCGCGCACGAGCGCGTAGGCGAAACCTAGCAGCGGGACGGCGAAGAGCGCGCCCCATACGCCGCCGAGGCTGAAACCAATCAACACCGCCATGATCGCCGCGACGGGGTGGATGCCCACGGCGTGCCCCGAGATGCGTGGCATGATCACGTTTTGCTCCAACTGTTGCACCACGATAAACCACGCCAGCACGGCTAGCGCCTTCCAGGGCGACTCCACCAGCGCGATGAGTACGGCGGGTGCGGTAGCGATGATCGGGCCGAGCACGGGGATCGACTCGGCGACAAAGGCGAATATACCGATGAGCGGCGCGTACTGCACGCCTAATACGGCCGCGCCGCCCCCGCCGAGCAGCCCAACCATCAGCGCGACCAGGAGTTGCGCGCGCACGTAACGCCCGATGATGCCGCCGGCGCTGCGCACGGCGAACGTCACGCCAGCGGCGTAGCGCGCCGGCACGATCCGCGCCGCGTTCGCGCTCATGGTGTGGCGGTCGTTGATAAGGTAAAAGGTCATCACCAGGACGAGCGCCGTGTCGAGCAGAGCGGTCCCAAGCGAGGCGGCGACGGTGAGCGCACCCGCGATGAGGCCGGGTCCAACGTTGCCAATGGCGCCGGTAGCGTTGCCCGCGACGGCGCCGACTGGCAGCGCGATGCCGTGCGCCCGCAGTGCGCGCTCCACATCGGCCGAGCGCACACCCACGCTCTGTAGGAGGGCCGGCAGGCGGGCCTGTAGTGTACGCGCCTGATCCACGACCGCTGGCGCGAACAGGAAACCGACGCCCAGAACGCACGCGCCGGCTGCGAGATAAACGAGCAGGATGCACAGCGGGCGCGGCAGGCGCACGCGCTGCTGCACGGCATCGACGACCGGCGCGAACAGGTAAGCCAGAATGACCGCTAAAAACAGCAGCAGCACATCGGCAATAAAGTGCGAGACGATCCACGCGGCAAACGAGACGAGGGCGAGGGCCACCAGGATCGTCAGCAGGATGACGAGGAGCCTCGTCCAATTAATAGCAGCCATATGATCATAGGCTACCGGATTTCACGCTGGATGACAGGTGGTTTTGACAGCGGACGAGCTTCCGTGCTACCGTTGACGTCAACAAGCGTGGGGTTCATGAAAAGTTGGCGGGGTCCACGGGGACGAGATTGGCGAGATAGCAGGGAAGATGAGGGAGGGGATCGACCATGAAGGCGATGATGCAGGATTATCCTTTGACGCTTCAGCATATATTATGGCGGGTCGAGAAGCTGTTCGGGCGCAAGGAGATCGTCACCAAGCGCGAGAACGGCGTGCATCGCTTTACGTACGGTGACCTCGCGCCGCGCGTCCACAAGCTGGCCCACGCCCTGCAACGCCTCGGCGTCGCGCCCGGCGACCGCGTGGCGACGCTGGCCTGGAACAACTACCGGCACATGGAGCTCTACTACGCGGTCCCCTGCATGGGCGCCGTGCTGCACACGTTGAACCTGCGCATCTCCCCACAACAGCTCCAATTCGTGATCGAGGACGCGGGGGATAAGATCATCGTGGTCGATAAGAGCCTGCTGCCGATCCTCGATAAAATCGCCGGCCGCTTGCCCACGGTCGAACGCATCATCGTCATGAACGACGGTGGCGACCTGCCCGCCCACGGGCTCGGCGACCTACTCGACTACGAGACGCTCATCGCGACTGAGCCGGACCGCTTCGCCTGGCCGCGGCTCGATGAATGGGCCGCCGCGGCCATCTGCCATACCTCGGGGACGACCGGCAACCCCAAGGGCGTCGTCTACTCGCACCGTTCGCAGTATCTGCACGCGATGGGTTGCCTACAAGCGGACACCGCGGGCTATATAGAGAAAGATGTGATCCTGCCGGTGGTTCCGATGTTCCACGCCAATAGCTGGGGTGTCCCTTATGCGGTCGGCCTGGTCGGCAGCGCGCTGGTCCTCCCCGATCGTTGGATGGGCGATGGGCAGACGATCCTCGATCTGGCCGAGGCCGAGGGGGTGACCGTCCTGGCGGGCGTCCCCACGATTTGGATCAACCTGCTCACCACGATCGAGAAGACGGGCTGGCGGCTGCCCAAGGTGCGCGCCGTGCTGTGCGGCGGGTCCGCCGTCCCGCGCTCACTGATGGAGGGGATGGACCGCGTGGGGCTACCCATCTTGCAGGCCTGGGGCATGACTGAAACGTCGCCTTTGGCGACCGTGGCCGTCCCGCGTAGTTGGCACACGAGCGACGACATCTTGGCCCGCCGGCTCAGCCAGGGCGTGGCTGCCCCGGCCGTCGAGATCCGTATCGCGGATCTGGCGAGCGGCGATGAGTTGCCGTGGGACGGTGTGGCCTTTGGTGAGATCCAGGTGCGGGGCCCCTGGGTCGCCTGTGGCTACCTCAACGACGCCGATCCCGGCCGGATGACGGCGGACGGGTGGTTCCGCACCGGCGATGTCGCGACCATCGACGGCGACGGCTACGTTGGTATCGTCGATCGCACCAAGGACGTCATCAAGTCCGGCGGTGAGTGGATCTCGTCCGTCGAGCTTGAGAACACGATTATGGCGCACCCTGGGGTCCTCGAAGCAGCCGTCATCGGGCTGCCGCACAGCAGGTGGTCGGAGCGCCCGGTCGCCTACATCGTGCCGCGTGACGCGCAGGGGGGCGTGACGGCGGAAGATATCACCCTGTTCCTGCGGGACAAGGTGGAGCGGTGGTGGCTACCGGACGAGGTCCGTTTCGTCGGCGAGATTCCCAAGACGTCGGTCGGCAAGTTCGACAAGAAGCGCCTGCGCGCCGACGCCACGCCGCTCATGGAGCCGGCCGGAGTCAGCGCTGGCGCGGTTACGCCTAGTGAAGCGGTCACCACGCCCGCCTAACGCCTTTAGGACGTTGGGCGTCTACTGGGACCGACGCGCGGTCCTCTGACCGTCCAGCCAGCTCCGGTCGCGACCGCACTATACGGTTACAGCAACACGCACGCCTGCAAGGATGTGCCGACTGGCAGCGCAGCGAGAGCCGGCGGTCCGAGTGCGGGCGAACGAAGCGCGTCATGATGCGTTAGGACTGTGGCGCAACGGGGATGCGGCGCAGGTCGTCGAGGATCTCGGTTGCGCCATCCAGGTCGCCCTCGCGCAGCAGGCGCGCCATCGTACAGCGTGCGGCCTCACGGGCTGGGTCGTCCTCCAGGGGCGTCTCCAGGATGATGGGGTGATCGCGTAGGGCGGGGTGGCTCATCCAGTAGGTGAGGCCGGCCAGCCCGATCGTGCCCTCGCCAAGCCGGGCATGCACATCGCGGTGGCTGTCCAGCGCCACGACGCTATCATTGAGGTGGATCACCTTAATCCGCGCCAGGCCGGCCGCCGTGTCCAATTCCTCCAGCGTGCGCTCCACGCCCGCGGCGCCGGCAAGGTCACTACCTCCGCCCCACAGGTGCGCCGTGTCGACGCACGTCCCTACCTGCGGCGGCAGCGCCGTGAGCAAGCGACCGAGCGCGGCGGGTGTGCCGGCGAGCACGTTGCCGGCCCCGGCGCTGTTCTCGATGAGCAACTCGACGCCGGGAGGCGCCGCGGGCAGGACCAGCTCGACCAGCCGCGCCACGCGAGCGATCCCGCTTTCCTCGCCCGCGCCCTTGTGGCTGCCCGCGTGGACCACGACGTAGCGCGCCCCAAGCTCACCGGCGCGGTCGAGCGCGTTAGTGAGCGCGCGCGCCGACTTCACGGCCAGGGCATCGTCGGCGGTGGCGACGTTGATGATGTAGGGGGCGTGGATAACGATGGGCGCGATATCGAGATCGCGCGCGTCCGCCCGCGTCTGCTCCGCCGCTCCGTCCGGGAGCGGGGCATGATACCAGCCCTTAGGATTACCGGGGAAGACCTGCACGGCGTCGTAGCCCGCCTCGTGCGCCTGCCGTACGGCCCCCGCGAAGCCAAACGGCAGCGGCACATGCCGGCCCAATCGACCTATAGGCCCTTGCGTCTTTGTACTCACCAACATAGTCCCGCTAAAAGGCGGCGCTACCCCTACGGCCTACGGACGGTTCTGCCGGGCGATGAACGTCCCCAAGTATGTCGTGACCCATGCCGGCAAGTCTTGCGCCTGAGCGACGATTAAACCCTGTTCGAGTTTTAGCACATCCTGCGGGCCTTGTACGGATGAATTGTCGATAATCCGTACCTTGTCTACCAACTCGATTATTCGCACGAGGTTTTCCATGCTGCGGGTATAACGACGACGCACGTCTTCGTCGGGGACGTGGCGCCCGCCACGCGCGACTCGGTTCGCTACGCGCTCGATGTTTGTCTCCGCGTTGTTGGTAGCGATGAAAGTGAGATGGATGTCGAAGCCATGCTCCCGCGCCTGCTCTATCTGCCGTAGCGCGGAATTGCCCGACAACGTCGTTTCGATGATAAAGCTCAGGCCGCGTTCGATGTACGCGGCTTGGCGTTTGAGCGCCTCGCGCCCCGCCGCGACCGCCGCCTGTTCTGGCGCGACCGGATCAATCTCCCGCGCGATCGCGTCGGGATCGATAATGGGAACCTGTAAGTCGGTGTGTGTCGTACGCGTGAATGTGCTCTGGCCGGAGCCATTTGGCCCGGCGATGACCGTGAGGGTCGGACGTGTGGCGCTAGTCACGCGGAATCTCACGCACGATCTCGCGCGTGCCGTCCTCTAGGACACGGTATTCGAAGCGCCGACCATCGGGCCTGAGCATGAAGAGTTTACCGGGATTATCTTGTGTGCTGCAATAGTAAATGGTTTGCCCAGCGGCGAGTTGTTCCGCGATCTCGCGCTGAACGCCCTCGCGAAACAGGCGCATCATTTCATCAGAGTCGGCCATAACATCGGTGGGGGGACGGTTAGGTAGAACAGACGTAGGCGCGTGTTGATTACTCATGATGTACATACCTCCATAACACGGAGTCTACCACGCCCTTTGACTCTAGCCCTGGGGTAGGCCGTATACGCTGGCGGCTGACTGCTAAAACACGAGGCTGAGCAACAGTAGGCAAGCGAGAGCCAACATGGCGCATATCCCCACCCACCGGTAAACTCTCCATTGCCCGTGCTCCTGCACGCGCGTCCGTCGCATTGTAATGTTCATGGCTCCTCGTCCTTTCTTCGCTCCCGTTCACTTGTTGCTATGATAGGCGACGATGAGGGCGCACTCAAAGACCCGGACGGACCATGTCTACGGTACCGGCAGGGATGAGCGCGCATGGGCCGAACGTACCGATAGCGCAACGGAGCCGGGCTACCCCATGTAGCGCTCGAACCAGTCACCGATAGCAGGGTAAGCGGTGAGTTGCGTGCTCTGGCGCAGCATGAAGTGGCCTTCGTCGGGGAAGATCAACAGTTCAGCGGGGCGACCACGAGCGCGCACGGCGGCTACAATCTGCTCCGCCTCGCCCATCGGCACGCGCGGATCGTTGGCGCCGTGCAGGACCAAGAGCGGCGCCTCGATGCGGTCGGCCTTGAACAGCGGCGAAAGCTCGCGCAGGAACGCGGCGTCGCGCGTGGGATCGCCGTACTCTGGCGCGCGCAGGTGGCGGCGCCACACGCCGGTATGCGCGAAGAAGCTCAGGAAGTTGGCGATGCCGACGATGTCGACCGCCGCCGCCCATAGGTTAGGGTAGCTCGTGGCGGCGGCCAGCACCATGAAGCCGCCGTAACTGCGGCCCACCACGCCGATCCGCGCCGGGTCAGCCCCGCCCTCACGCGTGAGCCAGTCCACGGCCGCCGCGAGGTCGGCCACGCTGTTGGGACGCAACTCTATGTTGTCGAGGGCCATGGATGCCTTGCCGTAGCCGCTACTGCCGCGCACGTTCGGGGCAAACACGGCGAAACCGCGGCTCAGATAATATTGCAAGGGCGGCATCCACGGCGCGGCGTGCAGGGGACGGAACTGCGACTCGGGGCCGCCATGCACGAAGACGATGACCGGCGACCCCGCCGCGGAGGCGCGCGCCGTCGTAGCCGGGCGGTAGTAGTAGGCGGGGATCTCCAGGCCGTCGAACGAGGTATAGCGCACCCGCCCCGGCTCGACCAGCGTCGCGGGGTCAAGCCCGCCCATCGGGACGTGGGTCACCTGCCGCGCGGGGTCCGCGCCGGGAGCAGCCGTCCAGATATTGCCGTTGTAGCGCGTACCGTTGAAGCTGAAAGCGACGGATCGTCCATCGGGCGCCCACGCCAGTCCCTCCACGACGCCAGGCGGCAAATCGGGCGCGGGCAGCTCACGCCCCGCGTCGAGGTCATAAAAAGCCAGCCGCGAGAGGCCATCCTCGTTCCAGGCCCAGGCAAGACGTCGTCCATCAGGCGACAGCGCCAGCCCGCCCTCGGCGTCCCACTGATGGGTGGCGAGATAGCGCAGCGGCGCGTGAGCGCCAATAGGGCTTGGCGCCACGGCGCGACCAGGGCCTCCGGGAGCGCGGGCGCCTTGCCCGCCATCAATCCCCGAGGCCACCACCGGAAGATCAAGCGCGGCCGGGGCCAGGAACTCGCGGCCACGGTTCGCCAGCAGGTAGAGCGTGCGCCCATCGAGGCTGAACACGAGAGAGACGTAGTCTGTCTCGCCTGCTGGGCCACGCCCATCGTGCGCCGTGAGCAAGCGCGGCTCATCGTGTTGTTGACCGGCGTTGTCGAGCGGCACGAGGAAGAGGTCGACGTCGTGGTTGGTGTT
>JAABUJ010005742.1_pt1 | contig 12291 bp, 11 predicted proteins | sample 5559131 | NCBI WGS metagenome assembly JAABUJ01 (sample SAMN10711875, study PRJNA513366) | rock metagenome | isolation source: Antarctica rocks | place: Antarctica: Victoria Land, Mt New Zealand nord | collected 2016-01-07
TCACGGCAACCTCCAACTCGGTTGCCGCCCCAGGAGTCAGATATTCGCCGTCTCGGGAATCCCTCGCGTCAGACCAGCAGCCACATCGACGCCACCCTGTGACATTCCAGACTCACCCGCTAAGACGAGAGCGTTGAACAGCCCTGCCGGCCGCGGCCTGGGCTGCTGCCAACTGACGCTGCAGTCGCGGTTGAAGTGTAAAAAGGTTAGCCAGTTCGTCCAGCCCTGCCGACAGCCGCGTGACTTCGGTTTTGGCTGCAGTCAGATCGGCCGGTGAGGTCGATACTTGGTAGCGCGCGGCGAACAAGCTGCCTCGTTGCCCTGCCGACTGCGTTCGAAGCACAGCTGAAGGTGCTTCCTGCACGTTCTGCTTGACTGCAGTTTCCTGGATCGCGGTTAGGGCAGTGGCGAGGCTGGTCGCTGCATCCGCCAAGCTTGCTCCGGCGTCACGCCGGGCGATAATGGCTGACGCGACCTGGTCCAGCACTTGCGAGAGGCCGTCCGCTTCTTGGGTGGCGTCTGGCACAGACGCGGCCGCTTCGGACAAACCGGCTAGAACGTCGCAGAGATTCTTAAGGCCCAAACGGGCCCTATCCCGATCTTTCGCCATCTCGCTCCCCGCGTACTCGGCGACGCGGAGTTGTAGCGACGTGGCGCGATCGGCCGCCTCGGCGACGCGCCGGACCGCATGCTGTGCCGCATCGTATTTACTCAAGCTTGCGCTAATCGTTTGCCCAGACGTCAGGGCGACTGCCACCACCGAGCATAGCAGCGTCAGCACGACCAGGAAGCTGAGGGCGATGCGCCCCCGAATGGAATGGATTGCGGACACGAACGGCGGCTAGATCAGCCGAAGCGCTTCACAGCCATCTCAAGCGCTGCCGCGCAGCCGGGCGATGCGATCCGCGCCGAAGCGTTCCGCTGCGGCGGCCTCAGCCGGAGCGGCTGCGCGAATAAAACTGGCGCGGTCGACATCCGCGATGACCGTCATGCCAAAGTCATGCAACCGGCCCACCCCAGTGATTTCGGCAGCAGCAACGAATTCGCGCGACCGTAACGCAGCCGCTTGCGCCGCGGTGGTGAACACCTCCCGGTCGGCGGGACTGAGATCTTCCAACAGGTCCGGCGAGGCGACGATGCAGGCCGCCGAATAGGTGTGCCCGGTCAGCATCAAGTGGCTTTGGACTTCGTAGAAACGCGAGGAAACGATCAGCGAAACCGGATTTTCTTGGGCTTCGAACTTGCCGACCCGCAGCGCCTCGTAGACGAGCGGAAAGGAGAGCGGCGCTGCATCCGCGCCCATCGCACGAAAAGCGGCCAGCAGCAGCGGGGCAGGCATAATGCGGAGCTTCAAGCCTTGCAGGTCCGCCGCCGTACGCACTGGCCGGTTTGCGGTCAACTGGCGCATACCGTTTTCCGCCCATGCCAACACCGGCACGCCTTTCTCCGCAGCCATCGTCGCGTATTCCCAGCCGATAGAACCATCCAGGATGGCCCGGGCATGGGCGGCATCACGGAACAGGAACGGCATGTCCAGCAGGCCAATTTCAGGCGCATAGGTTCCAAGCAGGCCCGAGGCAACGATCGTCAGGTCCAAGGTGCCGGCGTGCGCGGCTGCGAGCATGGCCTCCTCGCTGCCTAACCCGGCACCATAAAAAATCTCAATCTGCACGCGTCCATCAGTGCCGGCGCGCACGGCTTCGGCCAGCGTCGTCGCAGCAGTGCCGTAGCTGTCTGTCGCAGTCTGGGTGATGCCCAAGCGCAATCGTTGCATCGCCCGTGCCGGCTTGATGTAAGGCATGGCAAGGCCAATCGCGGCAAAAATCCCCAGCTTGCGGCGGCAAATCATAGCAGAGTCTCCGAGTGATGCCGTTATGCCAAGATACTGGCAGTAATCGCTTAAGTGCAGGTTAATTCGTGGTATTCGACAACCTCGCCATCGGCGGCGCGGCGTCAACGCGGCAAGCTTGCCTTGTGAACCGACACATGGAGATTTCCGTCTGCCTGACGCTGACGTGCCCTGGCGATGGCGGAGGCAGCAGGGCATGTCGATCGAGCGCCTGGCGCAGCACTTCAACTCGACTGAGGACTGGTACCGCTTCGGCAAGGTCGAGCGCCGCCACTCGACATCCGATGACCGCGGTGCATGGCCGCAGAAAGGCGGGCGTCATGGATCAACAAGAGCGGGAACTGGCGAACCTCTCCGCACAAATCGCGCGGATGCATCGGCTTCTTCGACGTCAGCGGCGGCAGCAACATCCACATGATGGACGATCAGGCCAGATATGTCGCGGCACTCGCGGCGGCCATCGCGGCGGACCATGACTGGGCCGTCAAGCAGTTCCCGGACCGCCCACGCTACGGACTCGTAGCGGTTTGGCGGCAGGTTTTCGGCGTCGACCCGGATGTCGCCTTCCATATGTGCTAAGCGGTGCTGCCCCACATGCTGGCACGCCGGGCAGGATCGATCGTCAACATGTCATCGTGGACCGGCAAGCGGGCGTGGCGAACCATGCGGCATGCAGCGCGAGCAAGTTCGCAGTTGCCGGGCTGACGCAGAGATCGGCGGCCGAGCTGGGCGAGCACGGAATCCGGGTCAACGCGGGGTGTCCGGGGATCATCGCGGACATGCAGATGCGGGTGGAAGCGGAGGCGCTGAACCAGGCGCAAGGCGGGCCCGCTGTGGGCACTCGGGCGCAGGCGTTGCCGCTGCGCCGGGCGGGCACGCCGGACGACATCGCGGGCGTGGTCGCATTCCTGGCCTCGGCGGAGGCGGCCTATATGACGGGACAGGCGATCAACGTCACGGGGGCCTGTGGATGGAGTACGGTCCGCGCCGGGGTAGAACGACCGCACGATCCCGCTGGATTGAGCGAGGCCACCCGTTCGCGGACCGAATGGCGGAACCCAGCCGCCCGCCACCGCCGAACCCGACCCTCTGCGGAACGGCCATCGGTCGAAGGAACACGTGCCCCGATTGACAGGTGACCACGCTCACTTAGCTTCGAGCGACGGACACTCGGCCGAGTATCGCCCTCCTAACGGGAGCTGACCAGCTCCAGACCCTGCACCACGGCCTGCACTGATGAGTCAGAAGTGGCGACAAGTCGTGAACAGCTCTGAAAACGGACTCAGAAAAGGCCAATCGCATGCAAATTGACGTAATGCAGAAAAGCCCGGAGAAGGCGTCGTTCCTGAGCCATCTGTTCTCCGACCGTCGCATTGCGGCGATGCTGGGCCTCGGCTTCAGTTCGGGTATCCCCTTTCTGCTCGTCTACATGACGCAGTCGGCTTGGCTGTCGGAGGCCAAGGTGCCGATCGGACTCCTCGGCCTGATGAGCGAAATGACGCTCGCCTACAAGTTCAAGTTCGTATGGGCGCCCTTTCTCGACCGCTACGATGCGCCTGTCTTCAGCCGCTTGCTGGGACGGCGGCGCGGCTGGATCATCGTCTCGCAGATCATGGTGATGCTGGCGCTGGCCGGTGTCGCGTTCGGCGACCCGGCGCACTGGCTCGCCTGGACCATCGTGTTCTCCCTCGCACTCGGCTTCGCCGGGGCCACGCAGGATGTGGTGATCGACGGCTGGCGCATCACCGTGGCGCCCGTCGAACGCCAGGCGCTGATGTCGTCCTGGTCGGAGGTTGGCTGGCGCGTGGGCAATCTCGTCGCTGGCGCCGGCGCGCTTTACTTGGCGGACAGCTTCGGCTGGCGCGCCGCCTATCTGTGCATGGCCGCGCTGATGGCGCCCGGTATGGTCGCGGCCCTCCTAGCCCCCGAGCCCGACTCCGACAAAACCGTGCGCTCCGAGCGGCCCGGCTTCGTGGCGGCCGTTGCTGCGCCCATCAAGGAGTTGCTCACGCGCCTTGGACCGTTGGCCATCCCGGTCCTCGTCATGGTGGCCGGGTTCCGCATGCCCGGCTATGTGTCGAGCGCGATGGCCATGCCGCTCTTCAAGAGCCTACACTACTCCAACACGGACATTGCCACCGTCACGAAACTGTTCGGCTTCTGGGTCGCGCTCGGCGGCACGTTCCTCGCAAGCTACATCGTGCCGCGGATCGGCATGATGGCCAGCTTGCTGGTCGGCACCGTCTTCGCCTCCGCCTCGCATCTAAGCCTGGCCTACCTCGCCGTGCATGGCGATCATGGCGGGGGCGAGTTCTGGACCTTTGCCACCGCCGTCAGCATCGACAGCTTCGCCTACGCCTTCGCCTCCATCGTCCTCATCACCTACATGTCCTCGCTGACCGCGACGGAGCACGCAGCCAGCCAATACGCGCTCCTGACGTCGCTGTGCGCCTTGCCCGGCAGCGTGCTCGCAGGCGCCTCGGGCTTTGTCATTGAAAGCCTGGGCTTCGAGTGGTTCTTCATCGCGACCTCCCTGATCGGCGTGCCGGTGGCGTTTTCGTGCTGGTACGTCAGTCGCCTGCAGGAGAGAACGAGGTTGTAGCCCGCCGCCTAAGCAGGGGCGCATCATAAAGGTGATGGGGATGAGTTGCCGTTCGTGCCAAGTTGCTTCCTGGTCACTCATGACGTGCTCGATCTCGGGACCGATGATGTTCCAAACCTCCCGTCCCGGCCCCCCGAGCGCCGCCAGGTGACGATCTGACCCGATCGCGGCGCTGTAGGTATCGTTACAAAGGCGGGTGAGCGTCTCGCCCCACAAAATTAACATCGGCTGCTGGAAGGTGAGCAGCAGGCGCACGGTGGTCTTGATCGGCTGCGGCCGTTTTCCGGCAAGCCCATTGGCGTCGCCACCCAATCGTGCGCGCGCATGAGCGCACCCATCTCACCACCGCCGGCGAGGAAGCCGAGGCCGGTTGCGGCGGCGCCATGTCATGCATGCTCGGCCGCTCTCACCTGGATCGAGGTCGGCTGTGCAGCCCGGCAAGGACCGGGGCTAAAGGACCGGGACTATTGAAAAACGCCGGGGCGGAACGGCCGTAGGTGGTGGTTTGCTGCCAGTCCGTTTCCGCGCAAGCGGACATCCGAGCTGGTCGAGCCCATGCCTCGCTCGACCGGTAAACTCTCGCCGATCGCCCCGGGCCTTAGAGCGTCCGGCCCGCAACCCGATCGCGCTTTGCAGGCCCGAGCAACGCCAGCGCACCGCCCCGTACTTGGGCTGGTCGGACCCGGCTGCGGCCAACGCCGTCGGCCGCGTCAGCTGCTTGGGCGACAGCGCCGCAGGGCAGGCCTGGGTGGGTCCAACTCGACAGGCCATCAATGCCGTAAGCGGGGTGGCGGTGCGTCCAATTGCGCAACGTTCGCCGGTCCACTCCGCACAGCCGTGCCGAAGCTCCGCGCCCTGTGCTCCAGCCGCAGGACTGCAACCTTTCAGTGATTTAGCCGGCTGGTGTAATACCAGCGGCTCTTTGGTGCGACCGCGGCAGGCAAGAAGACAAGTGGAAGGATGAGGCCCTGCCTCAAGCTCCGCCAAAGGCATGATGCCTTTGGAAACCCAAATAATCCGGGTCTGGGGCCTCGGGCCTCAGCGGGTCCAGGGCAGAGCCATGGCCTTTCCTTTTGCCTCGGGCGGTCATCACATAGGGCGGCCGGTATAAGTCTGTCCTCGGTTGAGCAAAGCCAGCGCTTCGTCTGGGGCGCCGAGAATTTCCAGCATGCGAACTCGGTCGGCAAGTGCGAGTAACGTTAGCTCATCGGAGCGGAACACCTTACGGCAGGATTTTAGCAGGATGTCGCATCCCTCATTGCCGAGACGCCTGCCATCCACCTCGATCCGCCGTAGATCGCGGGCGCTGGCTTCGAGCCCGGCAATCTCGCCGTCGTTGGGAATGTTCGGCATGTCCTTCACCCGGCGCAGGATCCCCTCCGTTACGGTATGTTGGAATATCCGACGACATGCTTCGCCAGCCTCCCGCCGCATTGCCTCAATCCGAAGCTGACGCTCCGATCTCGTCGCGTAGCACGGCTCCAGGCCGTTCAGGAGCATGGCAAGTCGTTGGATTTCCCCGGTCGGTAACTTACCGCTGGCATTGATTTCACGAAGTGCCGCAGCCACGCCGTCCAAGGCAGTTCCGACGGCCACGTCGATGGCCGTGCGACAGTCGGTCGACCCGGCAATCTCGGCCGCACAGCCGACTACCCGCTCCGGAACGGCCAACCGCGCCAGCAGGATCGTGACGACCGCACCGAATGCAGTCGGCCCATGAGGCGCGACGTGGCGCAGTAGCGTACGAACGGCTGCATCCTGTCCATCACCGGGTAAGTCGGCGACGACAGCCTCGATCTCGACGGCAACGTGAAGAATGGCCGTGATGAGGCTGACGAGGTCGGTCCAATCGCGGTCCGCGAGGCCAAGGACATTTCCCTCGACGAACGGCAAACCCTTCTCGCACGCCGTCGCGGCTGCTGGCCAAGCGACACGTCCGACCTGCGCGATAGCCTCGCGATCGGCCGCATCAAGCGCTGCCGCCTGCGCCTCCAACCGTTTGGCGTCCAGCATCACGGCGTATAGAGCCGCCGCGACAGGTGCTACGACATTGCGTGGAACCAGCATGCTGCCACGCTGCCAGTGCTGCGGCGGCACGAGCAGGGGATCAAGCGGCGTGAACAGGAGGCGCGCGAATGCGACCCGCCGTTTTGGGCGCAGCTGCTGCAAACGCAGCCGCAACGGGGCGATAAGATCGTCTGCAGCGCCACGTTGGGGCAGGGCGTCCACAAGGGCAACCACGCGGGCCACCTGCTCGTCCTCGGCGGAGGCAAGGTTAGCCTGCAAGCTGCTTATCGCGCGGTCAGTAGCAGGCTGTAATCCCCTCATGCCGCTAATGTACGGAGATGTTCGTTGCGCGCGATCAAATCAAATACCGACGTGCCGGTCCGCCAATCCTGATTGAGGCTGACGCTTCGGCTAGGGCGCACGGGCAGCAGCGTCATATCGACACTGAAGCTCACCCAGTCTCCAACCTCGCGTGGAATGATCGGCAGCAGCAGCGCCATCTCGTGCAAGGTAACGCTACGCTCGGTGGGTCGCTTGGCGAGGGTCCACAGCAGGCAAATCTGCTCCCATCCATCGACCAACCAATCGGGCCGGGCGATACGGGCGGCAAGGGACGCGGCATCGGTGCGCCACGCCGCCAACAGGTCAAGCACCTGGTCAGCCGTAGCCCGGGCAGCCTGCAATGCGTCCCCGGCGCAAGCCAACGTGAGATCGGCAGTGGCGATGATCAGCTGGGCCTCTCCTGCGGTGTCCTCATGGTTGGCCAACCAGTCCGCGATATCTTGCCGAACGAGCTTGAGCGTCACCAGCAAGCGGGGCAGCCGCGCCTGGGTCATCCGACCGCCGAGGCCGATTGAACACAGCAGGGCCGACATCTCTTCCAGGTTTGCGGCAATAATCTCTGGTTCCTGGCCAAGTCGGGGCGCGACCTGCGCCATCGTACGCTTTGCCCGGCGTTCCAATTCCGCCAAGCGCCTGTGCTCAGGCGGAACACCCGAGGCACTCGGCGCCTCCACCTGCTGCACCAGCCGGAGCAGGAGGTGGAAGTTGGTCAACATCCGCGCCTCTGCCTCGATGCGCTCAACTTCGCGGGCCGCAGCGCTTGCCTCTCGCCCTGCCAATCCCGCGATTGCGACATCCCGCGCCGCCTGGCGGACCGTGCCCGGCGTAAAGCTGCGAAGCGCCGCGACCCGCTCGTTCAATTGAATGTCGTGGATAGTCGGCCGGCATAGCTCGCGCATGCTGGTCCAGGGCAGCACATAAACGCCACGGCCTCCGGAGGGGTTGGAAATGACCAGCTCAATCCTACCGCGTTTGCAGGGCCGCGCCCGCGCTCCGGCGAGCAGCGGCGACGTAAATGGCACCGCAACCCCGCGCTCGGCGAAGGTGGTTGGGTGAGACGCCTGCAATGCTGGGGACGGCAGCGGATTCATGCAGTAAATGGCCTGTTGCCTGGAGCTACGACGCTAGCCGGAAATTATGAACAAACTGGAAATACCAGCACGTCATCCATCGCCGGGCGGCCGGTCAAATAACGCCAGTGATGCCACAGCAGCCTCGCCGCCAGTGCACGGTATGGCCGCCACGGCTCCGCAAGGGCGCGCAATGAAGCAGGCGCCGGCCGGGTCTCCAGCCGCTTCAAATCCGCCGCCGCTGCAGCCAACGCGAGGTCGCCCGCCGGAAACACGTCCTGACGCCCCAGCGCGAACAGGAGATAGATTTCGGCTGTCCAGGGGCCAAGTCCGCGCACGGCACACACCGCCGCTATTGCCGAGGCATCGTCCATCGCCTCCAGCGCTGCGGCACTCAGCCTGCCTTCAGCGAACGCCAGCGCGAGAGCACGGGCGTGCAGCACCTTCGGGCGGGAGAGCCCGGCCACCCGCAACGCCGCGTCATCCAGCCTGGCCAGCCCGTCCGCCGTCAGCGCGCCAGGCAGGGCCGACAAGCGCCGCCAAATGGCTGTGGCAGCCTGGTTGCTGATTTGCTGGCCGACGATGGCCTGTAGCAGCCCCGCGAAGCCGCCGGGCCGGGAGCGCCAGGGGAGGGGACCCGCGACGCGCTCAATCCTGGCTAGGTCCGGGTCGAGCCGGGCCAGCAAGTCGAGTCCTATGCGGGCGGCAACGGGCGGTTCGGTGGACATGGGCCAAATTGGGCGGCCAAAGTGCAAACAATTGCAACTCGGCCTACCCAGGCGCCTCCTGAAGCGCCTCGTTTTCGTGTGGCTGCAGCATGCGATGCGGGTCCGGCTTGCCAATCGCGGGCAACGTCCGATGCGTCCAGGGTGGCGTGGCGCTGGCGAACCGTCCAACGGGAGGCGCCAGGGTAATCACGACGTTGCTGGACTAAAAATCAGCGAGTCGGGCAACGGACCAGCGGGTTTGGAAAATCGGCGCAGCCGGGGAAGCTGATCTCGTTCTCCCCCTCGCGCGCCACATGCAGCACGTCCGGGTTCTCGCAGCCGAACCCGGCGTCGAGTTTTTCGGCGGACACGTCGGCAGCGGCGGGCGGGGCCGCAATGAGGCGAAACTCGGCGCTCCTGGGATTGGCGCGCACCGTCTCGATGACGCGTTGGGTGAACGCCGGGTCGATCAGGGAGGACCGGGCGACCACGTCCTTTGAGAACACGACCGTCGGCGTCCGGCACGCCTCAGCGAGCGCCCCCGGCGTGACCGGGAACAGGCCGCCGGTCCAGGCGCCAAGCAGCCAGCCATGGGGAAGCGCCTGCGCGGAGGCCCCTCCGGTGAATAGCTGCAACGCTGCAACGGCGGCGATCGCGAGATGGGCAGGGCGCATGCGGAAACCTTCGAAGTGGGGCGGCGCACCGTAGCTGGAGGCGCCGCCGCTCGCCAGTGATCAGGCTTCCAACGGCGCGGTCCTCGTGGCATGGCACGGCAGGACCATTGAGGGGCTTCCCATGCTTCGGCGATTTTACCACCGCGTGCTGCTGCTGGCCGCCAGCCCGCGCGCGCCGCTCTGGCTGGCGGCCATCGCGTTCGCCGAGAGCAGCTTCTTCCCCGTGCCGCCCGATGCGCTGCTCGTGCCGATGGCGCTCGCCCGGCCGCACCGCGCATGGCAGTACGCAGCGATCTGCACGGTCGCTAGCGTGGTGGGCGGGATGCTGGGGTATTTGATAGGCTATGCCCTGTACGATCAGGTCGCCGCCCCGCTGCTGCGGCTATATCATTACGAGGACGCATACGCTGCCTTCCAGGCGCGGTTTGCCGAATACGGGTTGGAGATCATCCTCATCAAGGGTTTGACCCCAATTCCTTACAAAATCGTGACGATTGCGTCGGGAGCGGCTAAATTCAGCTTCCCAGTCTTCGTCGCTGCCAGCGTCGCGACGCGAGGCTTGCGGTTCTTCCTGATCGCCCTGCTGCTGCGCCTGTTCGGCGAGCCGGTGCGGGTATTCATCGAGCGCCGTCTGACCCTGGTGACCACCGTTGCCGCAGTTAGCCTGGTGGGAGGATTCGTGCTGCTGCGTTTCCTATGACGGATTTTTGCCGCAAGCCTCGCAATTGAGACGGCACAATCTTGCATTCACGGCGTCATACCAAGATAGTGAAGGGAATCCGTTGCACACTGGATTTCGCATTACGAGCGGCTCGTCAAGCAGCCGCCCTGGAGGATACCGGCCATGGACGCCTACGACGTAACCCGGATTCGCAACAGTCCAAGCTTTCTTGAACTTGAGCGCAAACGGAACAGCTTCAGCGCCGTTTTGTGCGTGCTTATGCTTGCGATCTATTTTGGCTTCATCTTCCTGGTGGCGTTCGCGCATGATGTCGTTGCTCAACCGATCAACGGCGGCCCGCTGACGTTGGCATTCCCGATCGGCATCGGCGTCATGGTATCCGCTGTCGTGCTGACTGCGGTCTATGTCGTCCGGGCGAACGGTGAGTTCGACCGGCTGACGCGCGAAATCGTCGGGCAGGCGGACGCGAGGCCGGTGCCGGTGGGCCCCAACCTGGCGGGAAGCCTGCGATGAGCCGTCTGCTCAGCTGGTTGCCAGCCGGAGCGTTGCTGCTCGCCAGCCGTGTCGCCTTCGCCGCCGGCCCCGACCTGGGCCAGGTGGAGAAGCAGCCGCTGAACCTGGTGGCGATCAGCCTGTTCCTCGGTTTCGTCCTGCTCACGCTCGGCATCACGTTCTGGGCGTCGCGGCGCACCACCACCGCGGCCGACTTCTACGCGGCTGGCGGCGGAATCACCGGGCTGCAGAACGGCCTCGCGATCGCCGGCGACTACATGTCCGCCGCATCGTTCCTCGGCATTGCAGCGCTGGTCTATTCCAACGGCTACGACGGGCTGATCTACTCGATCGGCTTCCTGGTTGGCTGGCCGATCGTCATGTTCCTGATGGCCGAGCGGTTGCGCAACCTCGGCAAGTACACCTTCGCCGACGTCGTGTCGTATCGGCTGAGCGCGACGCCGATGCGGATTCTGTCCGCGAGCGGCACCTTGGTCGTGGTCGCCTTCTACCTGATCGCGCAGATGGTCGGCGCGGGACAGCTGATCAAGCTGCTGTTCGGGCTGGACTACGTGTACGCCGTCGTGCTCGTGGGCGTGCTGATGATCTGCTACGTGACATTCGGCGGCATGCTGGCGACGACCTGGGTGCAGATCATCAAGGCCGTGCTGCTGCTGTGCGGCGCCTCGTTCATGGCGTTCATGGCGTTGAAAGCGTTCGATTTCAGCCCGATCGCCCTGTTCAACAAGGCGGTCGAGGTGCATCCCAGGCACGCCGCCATCATGGCGCCGGGCGCGTTCGTGTCCAATGCCGTGGGGACGATCTCGCTGGGCCTCGCGCTGATGTTCGGGACGGCCGGCCTGCCGCATATCCTGATGCGATTCTTCACCGTGGCCGATGCCAAGGCCGCCCGGAAATCGGTGCTCTACGCGACCTCGTTCATCGGCTACTTCTACATTCTGACCTTCATCATCGGCTTCGGCGCCATCGTGCTCGTCGGCACCAACCCGGAGTTCGCGGCCAACCCGGCTGCGGGCGGGTTCACCGCCGCGGCGGCGCTGAAGGGCGGCGGCAACATGCCGGCGATCCATCTGGCCCGCGCCGTCGGGGGAGACGCGCTGTTCGGCTTCATCTCCGCGGTGGCGTTCGCGACCATCCTGGCGGTGGTGTCCGGCCTGACGCTGTCGGGCGCCAGCGCCGTCAGCCACGACCTGTACGCCAGCGTCATCCGGCACGGGCGCGTGGACGAAAAGACCGAGGTCCGGGTCTCCAAGTTCGCGACCGTCGCGCTCGGCCTCGTCGCGATCGTGCTCGGCATCGCGTTCGAGAAGATCAACGTGGCCTTCATGGTGGGCCTCGCCTTCGCCATTGCAGCCAGCGCCAACTTTCCGGTGCTGCTGCTGTCGATGTACTGGAAAGGCCTGACCACCAAGGGCGCTGCGGTCGGCGGCTGGCTCGGGCTGGTCAGCGCGGTGACGCTCACCGTGCTCAGCCCGTCGATCTGGCACGACGTGCTGGGCTTCCCGGCCGGCATCTTCCCCTACAACGCCCCGGCGCTGTTTTCGATGCCGCTCGCCTTCGCCGGTTGCTGGCTGGTGTCGCTCATGGACCACAGCGCCCAGGCCCGCACCGAGGCCGGCAAGTTCGAAGCGCAGTACGTCCGGTCGCAAACCGGCATCGGCGCGGAGGGGGCGACGGCGCACTGACGAGGCTGGCTCATCCCTCTCCTGCCCGCAGGAGAGGGAGCGCTGCCATGCGCCGGACACGAAGCCGTCGCAGTGGGGCCACAGCCATCCAGGAAAATGCGATGGTTCGGCGATCAGGCCGGATTTGAGGACCATCTCCATGACCAATTCTCGTCTGCTG
>JAABUJ010005743.1_pt1 | contig 12290 bp, 13 predicted proteins | sample 5559131 | NCBI WGS metagenome assembly JAABUJ01 (sample SAMN10711875, study PRJNA513366) | rock metagenome | isolation source: Antarctica rocks | place: Antarctica: Victoria Land, Mt New Zealand nord | collected 2016-01-07
CCTTGCCTGCGGGGCGCCCGCGAGGCAGAACTAAGGTTTTCCATTTTGGTTTTTCCTTTGCAAAGGCGATTCGCCCTCATAGACCTAGATAGGGACTGAATAGGGAGTTAATAGAACAAATAATAAAACTCACTGTTAATAATTAGTTAAACTTTTAAATGATTTATTAAACTCTTAATGATGTGTTTAGTCATCTAATGTTTGCTGTTAATGAAAGTTAATAGATACAGTCTCATTAAGTAAAAATGTTAAAAAGTAATGTTTTAACTACTTTTATGAAGCAGAATAAAATTAATGTCAAAGACTGAGTGAAGACTCTGTTTATATTAACTGCAGTCAACATTCTTTTTATTTCTTCTGTAACTCTCTCAATCAAGACATGCTCATAGACAATATAATTTAGAGATTTTACTAGATAGCATAGTATAGCATGAGTATTTATTTCTTTTAATAATAAGAATCTTAAATATTGTTAAGTAGAGCTCATTAATGATTTTATGACTGCTGCTCATTATTGTATATAATGTAAATGTTGCATTCTTACTAATATTGTCACTGCTATCACTGTTGTCACTGTTGTTACTGTTAATACTTTTGCTATAACTGTTAATGTCAATCTCACTGACTTTATCATTAACTGTCTTTGAGAATATAACTTCTTTAAGTTTAATAATTAATGTTTAAATTAATATTCATTACTGAGTCTACTTAATGTTATATATTATTTATATGCACATTATCTCTTTCTAAAACTCAGAACACTTATTGTCTTATGTCTTATGTGAATCTTTATAGTTTACACACTTTTTAATGTTAAATTCTAGATTCTTAAAGAGATAATTCTCAGATTTATGATTCTCTACATATATGCTGCATTTCTAAGTACTTTTACATTAAACATTTATGTAATTATACTTATAACACTTAAAGCACTTCTAAATGCAATAAATCTAATTATATAACTCTGTCTTCTTGTACTCAGAGTTTTAAATTAACTCAGTTTAAAATGTTAAATTAATGTACTTTATATTTATAAATTTCATCATTACAGACTCTGTTACTTGTTTTAAGCTGCACAGTTACTTTACATAATTGATTAAGATGTCTTTCTTAACTTTAATTTTATGATTTTCTATCTATATATATGTCATTATAACTTACTAATCTTTCATTTTAATGCTCTGTATCAATATGCTGTGCACAATGACATTATAAATGATGATGACTATCTTGCTGTCTACTTTTAAAAATGTAATTCATTTAATATTACTCTGCAGTGACTCTTTTTCAGTCACTGTGAATGTGTACATCATTAAATCATTTAACTTTAGTTATTTAACAGTTACAATCTTAATAACAGTGATGTTTTGATCTACAGTGACATAGATGTGACTGTTGATGCAGTTGTATAGTGTAATTAATAAGAAAATATATTAATAATTAATGAAAACAGTGTCAATGAGTTTAATAACAATTCTGCAGTCATTAAATATGAAAAGATCTATGATGATGTTTTTCTCTTTAAATAATGATGAAAAGAACACTACTATTAAGAATAACAATATATTTACTATTATTTAAGCTTAAATGTGTATATATCTATATTCTGTGATGACAGAGAATTGCAATGCAGAGTTTTTGTTAATGAGAATTTTTAGAATGTTTTTTGTAATTATAGTATTGTGTTGCACAGTATTCATGATTCATTATAGAATTTTCAGATTTACTGTAATTTAAACTGTTCTGAATTGATTTAAAACTCTTTTCATAAAGTTTTAAACAGATTTAATAAAGAATTTAATGTAAAATTATTAATAAATCTTTTTAAATTTATCATTCTTAATCTCTGAGTTTATAAAGATCTGAAGTTAAGTTGCTTTATGTTTTAATTGAGTGATGTGCTTTAATAAAGATGAGAATTATATATTCATAACTGATCAAAAAAATTCTGACATTATGTTCTATATTAAGTTATAATGCACAATGAGGTGAGTTACTGACTAGATTTTGAGCTTATTTGATGTGGTTTTGATGAAGTTATTTCAAAAATTCAGTTTGAGCTGAAGGAGGTGTTTTTTCACGAAACTTGCGGAACAACCCGAATAGCACGACGCGCTTGACCCGAAGGGGGTTCCACTGCTCGACCAATCATAGCTGGACCGCGAATTCGACAACATTAAGTTGCCGCACTCTCTCGACGTCCCATTTCAATTTTTCCTGATCAAGAACTAATATATCGCTCTAAGCGTCTTCTTTTACTATATAGGCTGGCTTATCTGCACAGCATCTTGCAAGAGCAGCATCTCTATCAGTCAGACCTAAGTATACTGTCATTCCAGCACACAGGTATGGGTAATCCGCAGGAGCAGTGCAAGATCCTCATGCTAATGCACCTTTAGGCTCACAATCAACTGGGACGATCAATCCTACCCTTCATTCCATCTTTCAGCTACGACAACGTCAACGCCGCCATGGCTTCCACCGCCTTGATGGATAACATGCATGTCTGGGCGGCAAACTTCCAGCACAATCTCACCAAAACGGTAACGAAGATGAAATGGATCGACTACATTCATATCGTCATAGTCATCGGGGGCTATTGCTTGCTGCGACCATATCTCATACAACTCGGCGGACGGTTCCAAGCAAAGGACCACGAAAGGGAGCTCGACGAAGATGAGATGAGCTCGGCCGCAGCGGTGTCGCCAAACTCGTTGAGAGGGCAAGTGCAGGTGCCAGAGGATAGTGATGACGAGGATGGAGAAGAGGTTGGAGGCACCACGGGGATGGACTGGGGCCGGAACGCAAGGAGGAGACAGCGGCAGATGATCAGGAAGATATTGGAGGCGGAGGAGAAGCTCAAGGCTGAGGAGGCGGAGGCGGATTCTGATAAAGATATTGAGGAGTTTCTGGAAAGATAGTAGGGGGCGTTCGATGAGAGACGGAGTTTTGGGAACGGAGCATGTTATGCATGCAGTGATTTTGGGACCCACTTTCTGCAACACAACGGTGATTTCCAGGTGATGGCTCTTGTACTTGAGTCTCTACGGAGTAATCACGATTGTTATTATTTTGAGAAAGTGTCCCAACGACTTCCCCAGGTAGGTAGTAGGTAATGCCCCACCATAAGTCGAGTTTTGGGGACCTGCAGACGCTTATGCAAGCCACAATTTGGTCCCAAGGGACTCAATCCAACGCCGTAAACCAGCGTTATTTGGCTCCAAAACGCTATTGACCAAGGGTCTACATCGATCGATGGAGTTGTCATTCCTAGCATCTGTTCATCTCTGTCGAAGTGGATTCTTGGGCACACAACCTTGCGTGCCGCTCCGAGAGTCACATACCTCATATTATCTGGTTCCGTCAGCTTAGTAAATCGGGGAGCATATGAATAGCACAGAAACGTGCTATTCGTTATTCGATCTTCTTTCCTTTCGTTTCCTTACTATTGGGCGAGACCGGAGCAACAGTACGGTCTCTAAGCCACAAAGGATGCCGAATCATCATGATCGCGAGCATATTGCGAGCACTGTTCCTTACCCTACGGAGTGGGGTGGCCCTCATCGATACCAGTAAGCCGTGAACCCTTTGTAACGCTGCTGGAACTCTCTAATGAATTATAGCAGTGATGAAGTTGGTCATCAATCTAAGTCTTACCACATGCCCCGGAATCAGCCTACACACTTCAAGGTGCGATCAACATCACCTCCAAGACCTCGGTGGCCACCTCCGCCTACTGTGGAGGACGAGGTGATTGCATTGGCCAAGGAATCGGGCTCAGAAGACACACTCCTATCTCAACATGCGGATGCTGAAGTTTTTGCCCGTGGAGCTGTTGATCAACAACCAGTCATTCTTGAGGTTACACCATCAGCAACCCGGATGAATCAAACTCATGACATCTCTAGTGGACGGTCCAGTGTAAGGACAAGATCATCGAGTGATAGTCTAGGCCCAGGAACGCCGGTGAACATGCCCGACGCAAATTATGATCGCCGTTATATTCACATCCCACAGGAGGGGCCGGAAATACCAATATCTTATGGTGACATTCACGAGTCAAAACGGCCTTCAAGCGTGCTGCGCAAGATGCACGCCCTGGACAGAAATGATACTACACCACTGAAAATTAATATAGATGACACCCTGGGCCGAGCCCCTTCGGCCTCTCCCAGAAGAGATCCTTCGCCATACGCATATATTCCCTCTTCTAACAAGGGCCGGTACTCAGGAGATCACTTCTTGTCACCTGATGTAATGTACTCACCAGCTTGGAACCAGGATGGGCCAAGGGTGAGAGACACGGTCCGTCAAGATCGCAGTCGATCTGCCGAGCCAAGATCGCACGAGTATTACCGTTCCCATCAAGGAGGGAGGAGCTCTTCTGGGCCTGCTCCTGCACGGCCTTCCGCAGTGAGACACCAGTCGGCTATGGCTGACCCTGGATCACGTGTCCGAACAGAGCAATCGGAAGAAGCTTCCGACCTTGAGTCGTCCTCGGAGGAATCTGAGAATGAGGCCTATGGCAAAAGGAATTACGCACGTGCCAATCCCGCAGAGACAACCCGACCATCCGCCCACACGGCGTCTCATTCCTACCATGGAAGCCAAATTAGTATACCTAGGAATGACCCAGTTCGATCTCCAAAACGACACACATGGTCACCGCCTCGCAGGCCACTACCGGCGTACGATAATCGGACGCCCTTGACTACGGTATCTTCTCCTTCTAGATTCTCACCACAAACGGCCCTTGGCCTCGACGCATATTTCGCCAGCAGTCTTTTGAAGCAGAATATAAAGCCTCACGGAGCTTCCCCTCGCACATCACCGTTTCCATCGCCACCACGAAGTCCGAGGACGGAAGCTGTAAAAACTTCCAGCGATTCGTTTCCAATCGGATCGAGATATCGACCCACGCCACGGCCAGTCTCATCACTATCAGTACTTCCTCCACCACAACATCTCTCTCCCCTCGAATCCAATCGGAGCACACAGACCGAATCAAGATGGGATGGATACGGATCACGTCGCTCCTCGCCGCTGCCTTCCCCTGAGATTAAAGAGTTCGTAGCTATGCCTCGCCCTCGAATTGAAGTTCAGACAGCTCCACCCGCGAGCGATGGACGCTCTTACTCTCACTCCGGTGACGGGTATTCTCGGTCAACCAGCCGCCAGCCATCGCCAACACCTCTCTATACACTTCGGTCAGCGTCTCGGCCACCAAGTAGGGAGTCGGACCAACAATCAAGCTCGTATGTCGAATCTACACAGCATATCCCTCCAGTGGCGAGGTCTTCCAATCTTTCTCCCTCCCTACCTTCACGGTCCCGACCGACAACACCGCGATCGTCTGGTAATGTTATCAGTACAAACCCATCTCTTCCAGCTTGTCCGAGGCCAGGCTTTGTTTCTGGCTATAATGATTGGGTGGGAGACCGAACTTTGACATATGCCCGCCATGCATGCAAAACGCCATTGGAGCTGAGTACCAAGCGTGGTTTGCACGAGCTCCTCCGAAGCCTCCTGGCATAACCACCAAGTGCGATTTTAGCTCACCATGGGTCAGGATTGCATGGTTGAAGACGCTGAATAAGAAGAGACAGAAGCCTGAATATCTACATGCTATTGCGAGCACCGCCGAAGACCCATGTCCAGGAAAGATGGGGGCGATTAGGCTTTGGTATAGCCTACCTGATCCGGACACGGGGAAACCAATCTCGAATTTTGACGTCTGTCCCTACTGTGTGAAAGCCACCGAATGCATCTTTCCTTCCCTACGCGGGGTGTTCCGACACGATCACAAACAGACACCAATGAAACAGCGGGCCTGTGATCTGAGATGTGATAGCAGGAGGTTTGCGGCGTATATCGACCGACTCGAGTCTATTGCCCACAAGGCAGATGTCGAAAGGAGACCGCCAGGATTACATCGATTTGCGCACTTCGCACGAGAGATGGCCATGACGCGGGAGTGTTCCAAGGACGTTATGGTCCTTGGCCAGGCGTGGCACATTATGCCTCAATTACCACAGTTCACAGTCTGTGAGGACTGCTACAATGACATCGTGTGGCCCGAGATTGATGCTGGGTCTCCTCTGGCAGCCAAGTTCAATCGCAGCATGCAGATCATGGGACTCGGCGGAGTGAGCTGCCAGCTCTATTCGCCACGAATGAGGCACGTGTTCAAGGACGCGGTGAGGAGCAACGACTTGGCGTATCTTCAGCAGTATGCGGTAAAGAGAAACAACGTTGAACGAAGTCTACAAGCACGGCACGCGCAAGCTCGGGCGTATGGCGATAGCGAGGAGATTGCTAGGGTCGTGCAGGAGTGGAAGAAATGGGAGTAGCTCGTAATGTATACAGCTTACAATTCATCGAGATGACGATGTTATGATCATTTAGAATACTACTGGGATCGACATTTGTTGTTACTCTTTCATTTCCTATGTGTACATTCGTGCTCATGTTGGCAGTGAGGTCCCACCATCCTCATCTCTTCCTGACTGTCTGCGAATACTCTACTTCGGTTCCCTCACTGCACTGATATTTTCATTCCTATTGTCTATGAATAGTTAATTGGCCACTCTCACCTGTTCCTAGCTGCTGTGAATGCTACGCGAGTGCTTCTACTCAGATCTGTGAATTGGTGAAGTGTTAGCCATCATTTTCGTCACTTCGCCCTTCAAATACCATCTCATAGTCCAGAAAACGATCTTTCTTACATCCATCCACAAAACATCAAATATACTGTAGCAGTGGGGCTCTTCCTCTCCGGTGGTCAGCATCCACCTATGGGCTGTATTACAGCCCACGCCCCTGCTTGCCCTGGGCTGTTTTCACCTCAAACGAATCTATTTCTTTCCTGAGCGCATGACCATAAACTATATACCGTAGTCATGCAAGGTCTATACTCAAACCTCATACTTCTTCTCTTCAACAACGCAATCACCCAAGCTCACTGTCGCTTCTCCACAAGCCTAGCATGTCAAGGAGAACCTCTTCACCACCGCCGAGACGAATCACTAAATACTTGACGGCCCTCACCTCAAGGGTGTCACAAGGAGCCGCAAGGTGATAGACAATTCAGGCTTGACCATACACATCTCAAAGATGAATAAGGATGTTAAGGCACTAGAAGCATTTCTTAAGGCAGTAGACTGCGATGTGGAATCTGAGGGGTGTTGCAAACTCTTCAAAGCCCTCAGGGCCGTGGTCCACAACTTGGATGAGCCCACCTTCTGGGCCAAGTACGAAGAGCTTGAACTTGAGGTACCAGTACCACGGCCCCTGTCTCCGAAAAACTGGAGCTGGGCGCCGCGGAAACCTCGGAATCGCTGCCAACTGTATGATCTCAATGGGCCCGAGTGCTGACTCCACGTGCACGACAAGACAATCCATGTCATGCAACCCCCCAAGATCATTCAGTTACTCCACTCTCGTTGCCACCAATCCAGGTCTGAAGAGGACCGATGTGTCCTGAAATTCAAAGGCGAGTTAGGTCGGGACCCTTGACACACAGCCAACGCTCCGTAAGGGTGTCCGCACCTGTGAGCTTTTACATGACACTTCGAGTCTAGCTCTACGTGGTGTCGCAGGTCAGCCAAAGCTCATGGCACGAGTGATGTTGCATTACCGACGACGGGAGAGAGATAGAAATTACCATAACCGGTATTCTACCGAAGCTGTGAGCGGGATTTCATGGTCGCCAGCTTCTTTATCGAAACGGAGAGGAAAATGGACACTCATCAGATAGATAGCTTAAATCGGGAATATCTTTTGAATCTATCAGTGATAGGTTATCGCAGTCTGGATCCTTCAGTGGACATTTGGGAGGACGACTGATCTGCGTCTGTCGTTGACTCATCGCCATTTACTCCAACCAACACCGTTACTCTGATGGTGAGACGGCCATACCTCAAGAAAGAGAATCATTTTGTCGATGCCGAGCTGCCAAACATCCATTCGCGACGACGAGGAAGCCATTCAAGCCTTAAAAAACGGACCCGCGTTCATGGTCAAAACTTTATCGTCGTTGAGAAGCAGACGCTATCACGTCAGGTCAGCGCTCTACGTCACATTCAAGATGATTGTTGGAAACTTTACAGCTGAAAAGTATGGACGACTCTATCCATGCTCAGCCCACCCCGTTGTGCTTGAACAGCGGCAGGGCTTCAAATTTTCCACTTTGTGGCTTCCTATCTGAGAGAACCGTGGTTATTTCGGTAGAGGACTTCCAGTGAAGCTCACATGCCAGACATGACAGCAATGGACGACCCCCGTAACCAGTGGGGACCGGGACCGCGGAGATGATGACAGCAGCCTCTTCCTAGAACCATTCGACAATGGACCTTACTGTCATAATCTCAGTCTTGATAATTGAGACTCGATATGTATCAGGGCTTGGCACTCTCTACCTCTATGTTCGAGCTAAGGAAGGAATCGATGATGGCGGCCGCGAACTCACCATGGCACGCGTACGACGCCCTGTACAAGGAGGTGGCAGCTCTTCATCTACGACCCCGACTACACGGCACCGCCGCAGCGGAGCGGCCATTACCCGATCGCGAGACACTTCCGCGACATGTGCCTGGGGCGGAAGGGGGAAGCACGGCCGGTTCGAGAGGTTTGGATTTCCGGCGGTGGGAACACGGGGCAGCACCAGTGTCGGGTCTCCATACCAGGATTTTAACAAATATCGCCGCGCCGAGCTACACACCATCCCAGTCAATACCTGGTCCCCGAGCCACCCTGGCAAACATTTCGTCCAACTCGGTATGATGTTAGACAAGCAGGAGTGGCCTGATGAAGTTCAATTTTAACCTCAGTGGTCATTCGGTGACTTCGGAGAATACGCTACCACGATCGGATATGCAGCTTTAGGGGAAACATGAGTTCAGTGTTGACGCAAGCTGACGCTATTGAAAGTGAGAACTTTCTCCCAAGACCAATCGATCTTGATTGCGGTCAATGAGACCTCAATAATGCAAAGATCAAGAAAATCTGACTTTAATATGTCGAGGCGCACGCAAGTCACTTCCACAACGACAAAACATCTACCTTCTTGAACCAAGTACAAGAAAGCGACCGCTGCGCAGCGTTCGCCATATGTGACGGACCTACTGACCGGGAAAGCATAGCAGAATTAACGCAAGCGTGTCCACTATGTGAGACACAAGACGCTGGGTTCGGCGAGTAAATTATGGCCAGTCGCACTATAGAAATAGTGTTTCCCAAAAACAAACTACCAAACGGCAAAAGTAAGCCTCAAAGCTGACAATTCCCGAGGAATTGTTGGCAGCGGACGACCTTGAAGAAGACTATGGACCTTGACGATAACACCTGAGCAACAGGCATCCACAAGGTGCTCAAGGCGGCACTTGTACATCCAGATTACGGGGCAGCATCTAGCGAAGCACCGCCTCACTTGAAATTTGTCCATCAAGTGGATTGGCTGATGAACATTTATTGACCGCTTCAAGCAAGCCCCAAAAAGCCGACGCGACTTGAAGTGGAGGAGGTGTGAATCATGAGGAGGAAATCAAGGGCAACAAAGGCAGCCCATAATATGGGGCGTGCTGTCCCACCTGAACTGGAGACGGCGCTGAAGTGCCCGAACTCATTTGAAAAAGAAGAAGGATTATGCAGAGTCTGTCAAAGTGAATTGCTACTGGCTACATAGCTCTAGAGCATCGCTTTATCGGGTGAACTTGAAGGAAGAGCAGAAGATCCTCACCATATACTCTACAAAAGAGCCATCAGTGAGGATGCACAACAACTCCGGGCTGTATAGCATACCTATCAGAAGATTGCTTCGTTTGGGAGCGACGTTGAAGCTCTGACAGGTTGTGCAAGGACCACCCTTCTCTCAACCTCAGAGTTTCACCTCACAACGAAGCTCTTCGTGTCTCTACCTTCCTGAAGTTGTCTTCCCCTTGAGAACCCTCGCCTTCCGCTAGTCTGCGCTGGTGGAAATGACGACCATAGAGGCCTCCTTTTATGTGCCTCTTATTCTTCTTGCCCACGCCTCTAATCTATCCTCAAGAGGTTTGTATGGAAGAGAGCGGTGGGGATGCTCTTCAATTCTGAGCTGTCCCTATCGCACACCGGCAACATCCGCGAAACACGCATACACAAGGTTCTGGAGGCAGGACTGAAGTTCCCAACATCGTGTCCTTCGAGCAATGGAAGGTTAAGAAGCGAATGCACCTCAGTCTGACAAGATACGAAGGTTGTCTGAAAGGACGAAGGTTGTCTGAAAGGCTTTGTCGCTGGTGGTCACATTGGTTGATGAAGCCGCTAAGATGACGGCCGATGCCATTATTCATCGAGCTGTACTTGGAGCAGGTTTGCCATGGATGATCATCAGCTATGTGAAACGACGAAGGAGGTCGCCCTTCTCGGACAGCTTCTCTCCAGCGTGTCTCAATATTGTGGCGGACATGCTCACAGGAAAGCAGATGAGGTCTTTATGTCAGCTACCACCGACACCTTATCGTAGGGAGTCAATCTCACCGACGAGAAACACACTACTTGTTCGTACAGTCAATTATAATACATGGTTGGCTCGCCATGCTAGGTACTCATCCATCTAGGCAAGAAGGTGAAGGTCTGTAATGTGTCAAGTAAGTCTGCGGATGACTTCATCCACCATCTGGCATTGGGGGACTGGACAGGGAATGACTGTCACCGAGAAGAGGCTCATCGGCGTGCACGCCCGGGCGACCGAACATCAAGCCGTCACCAAGGAAAAGAGCCAGGATTCAAGCGAGGACAGTGCCGCTCAAAAAATCATCATATTTTTCCTTGATCATAGCTTTAATCGAGTACAATCAGACAAAACTGATGATCCCTCAAATTACTGAGCGGAGTAGAGAGATATTTTCATGGTGTACTTTATAATCAAGCACGCCAGAGCCACCGAAAGCTTCATTAGTCAAGGCATCAACCTGATAAGGCAGAAGAGAACCTTTAGATTATTGCTGTCAAGAAAGAAGAAAATTTGTACGATGTGGAAGGTTGTATGCGCAAAGAATGTATTAGTCCCAAGCTCCTAGGACACGATACATGTTGAAAAAATGCTGGTCACGGCAGTCGGCCACGCCAAAGGTTTGGGCGTGACATCCTCCAGGGTTCGAAGACGGGACAGGAAACATGTCGGCGGCCATTATCTCCATCAGGGATGAGTTATTCAATCACACCACTCCCAGGTATGCCATGAAACGTGGATTGGATTGCGTATAAAGAAGAGAGGTACGAAGGGCTCCCAGCAGAGGGCCGCCCTGCTGTGTTTCGCAGTAGTATGCAGTGAGTGAAAATGAAGGACTTCGGGAAAGCTGGAGAGCCAACGAAGAGGTAAACAGTCCTTAGAAGCAACTATACGCGGAGCGAAGAAGTTTAAACGAAAGCCACCCTTATGGAACAGCTGGTCAAGCACGCCCCTGAGGCCGGAGTACATGAATAAAGCTAAGAGAGACTTTGCGACGCCGATGATAGAGAACCGAGCATCCTGCGCGTACTACATGGGAAACGATTCAATTAAGCTTCGATACCTTTCTCACATCCTCTTAAAGACAGTCGACGAGAAGAAGAAGAGGCTGTTGGTTTTGCAGAGTGGCCCATGGTCCAACTGGGGAGGAGTCGACGAAATGGTGACGGACCAAGCGCACCAGATATCCTCTATGCGACAGCACTTTTGCAAATATAGGGTAGAAAACCCAATACAGGCTTCTTACCTGCACATAGAATATCAGTGTCATGGAGGGCAGGGGAAGCCAGCGAAGACAAGATGACAGACACGGAGGAAAAACCAGTAGCTATGACGTCAAACATACCATATGAGCACATCAAACACTGTTGCTGAACTGATGTCAATTGTCCTGATAACAAGCTTGGGATGCTGTGCAGGGGATGTTTTGCAACTCAGCTACTTATAAGGGTGTTGAATATATTCAATATCAGCACATTGAATTTATTGCGGACCAAAAGACTTGAAACCGAACTCAATGGACCGTCCAAGCTGCTGGTTGACTTTCAAAACTCCTGCTTTCACGGATATAACCCTAACAGCCATAAGGTTCTAACAGAAGAAATGGTCACAATGAAGGTACAGTACAGCGGATCCTACAAAGTTGGCTCCAGCACTCACGCAACTTTTTTTTTGAGCTCAAACAACAGCATTTTGATGTTAAAATCACAACTAAACACTTATTTCTATAAATCTGAATAGACAGAATTATTATGAATATATATTTTTATCATCTGTACAAAATTTATGAGTAACTATAGTG
>JAABUJ010005744.1_pt1 | contig 12290 bp, 12 predicted proteins | sample 5559131 | NCBI WGS metagenome assembly JAABUJ01 (sample SAMN10711875, study PRJNA513366) | rock metagenome | isolation source: Antarctica rocks | place: Antarctica: Victoria Land, Mt New Zealand nord | collected 2016-01-07
GGGGAGGGCGCTGGGTGTGCTGGTCGGTTTGCTTACTGATACCTTATGAAGTACGAAGGGCCTAAGGTAGTTAGTAAGGGAGTTTATGCATATACCTTAAGTAGGTGATTGTATGGCCCGGGGGCAGCTTCCGCTTGAAAGCATCAAGGTACAGTAAGTAAAAGTAATTACCTTATAAATATCACGGTCTTACAGTAGGTAAGGTAGATAGAGTTTTCAACACACGGGATAGCTCAAGGAAGGAGGAAGGAGGAAGGATATTTGTAATTGAAGGCCCTGTCTCTGTGTTGCCAGTTCATCGTCCTGTCACCTTGAGGTAAAAATATTTTACCCTACTAAGGATAACTTACAGTAGTACCTCATCCGTCAGTGCTGTCTCTGTACCTAAGCAGCTGTAGTAGCCAGTAACGTTAGCGTGCATGTGATCTTGAGCGATATCTGTAACGTAATCGCCACCCAGTCAAGCCAGCCACCCAGTCAAGCCACCTCGCTGTCGCTTAATTAACCCTTGTCGAAACACCTTGAATTATTGAGATTAACTACATGAAAACTGAATTATCCATGGGCATTTCCTTTCAGACCAGCTTTGCAAATCCAACTTTGCCTTTTAATGCATGATATTTAGCTGTTTTATCAGTCAATTTCTTCATCTTCTTCTCTGTCTTCTGCATCATAGCTCTATTCTTGTCAACAGTAAGAACTCAGGCATTTTCAACACTCTTTCATGACTGCTTCTTCTGCTGTTGCTTCTGCTTATTAAACAGCTTCTAATTAGTTTACTATAAAACTGTTCTATTCATCATAGCTGTCAAAGCTGTGTCTTTTAGATTTAAAACACATGTATATAATGACAATGTTATATCTACTATGATCTCATTTACAAACTGATTGATTCAGATTGCTGTATTAAATGTGACAGTGATGTTGACTTGAACTTCATTGAAGTTTATAAAGAAAACATAGAGTGAGGTTTTTAATCAAGATAATTTCAAAATAACAACAGAAGAATTAAACAAAATAAGATCTGCATTTCATCATGTACTCAGAATTGTTATGATCATCATTCTGATAAGCTTATTGAACATATAGATTCAGTAAGTTACATCTTGAAGATGTACAACTCAGTATAAGCTCACAGTGCTCATGAGTGAGCTGAGCAAGCTGATTTACAGTGCTTATAAATGAGCAAGATAAGCAGTCTAATATATAGACAGATTATCTTCTTTAAGAAGATGAGTATATTCAATGATAATTTTTATTTAACATCTACTATCTATCAATTAACTTTAACATATCTAAAAATTCTTTTATATCACAAGCTCTAATCTTTAAATCCTATATCAGAGGAATCTCTGATCAGAATGTAACATGTTGAACATTCTTATAATATAAGCATGATCTTTAGTACACAGAAAGCAGTCTTTATTAATATGATCAAATTTTAGAATCTTAAAGATCTATAAAAGATGAACAACATACTGAAGATACTGATGCTGAATGCATTCAGCAATAAATATAAGAAGTTATAAAGCTTCTTGACAAAGCTTAATCTATATATAAATTTCAATCAGAAGAAGTTCAACTTCAAAATGAACAAAGATCTATATACAGTAATCTATTTTAAAGATGCAGTGTTCAACTGAGTTAATCTTAAACTGCATGAATTTCTAGATAAGTCATCAAAGAAATGAAACATCAATAAAGAATTGATCTTTGATAACTTCAAGAAGTTTAAGAAAGAACTTTGAAAGACTTTTGAAGTGATTGATGAGAAAAGAGCAGTGAAATGATAATTTTACACATTAAAGATGAATAAATCAGCAATTAAGTACTCAATGAAGTTTCAGCACATTGTGATCTTAACTGACTAAGACAATGATGTCTTAGTATTGCAATACTATTGAGAATTGAGTGAAGATATTAAAGATAAAATAGTTTAAAGAGATTACTCTGAAGAACTTTAAGAAATGATAAATATCTTTATTAACATTAACAGTTGACAGTAAGAACAATAGATGAAGAAGATAGAATCTTATACAGCTTTAAGAATGTGAGAATGATGATTTATTATTAGAATATAAAAAGATTTGATGAATCTTAACAATATTGAAAAGCACAATCAGAAGTCATGAACTAGATCAGCAGAGCATGAGTATTACAATAGACAACTCATTAAGTTTTATATTTAATGAGTAAAGACTTATAAATGTTATAACTGTGATAAATCTGAATATCTTATCAGAAATTGCAAGAAATCTTAATAACAGAGAAAAGAAGTTGCAACAATGAACTCAGTGATAATGCATAATTAACTAAGCTGAACAGTCTGCTATGATGATAACTGCTTTGTGCATATAAGCAGTAAAGATAAAGCTGAATGATGATCACAGAAGCTTAAGAAGAGACACAGTATTGATTATATTATAATGAGCAAATTGAAGAGATTAGCTATTTTAAAGAAAGTTGTCAGAGATAACTCAGATAAGATTGAAGAGATTAATATTTACAGAACTTAAAAGATAAACACTGTAGAAGCTTAAGAACAAGAAGATCTTATCTGAATGTACTTAAATTTGAATGTGAACTCAGAGAATGTTGATAATTAAGAAGTTGACATGAAACTTAAGTGAAATTATGAGTATCTTAAGAATCAACATTTAAAACAACATAAAAGTCTGCTAAAAGAACAGCAGCAGACACTTTAAGAAGAAGTCATCATTAATAAATATTACAAAGTGAAAATGACAGCTATACAGTTAGAAGAGCTGATGACAATGATATGATTTGCAATATAAGATTGAGAAATGTCAGAGCAATTAAGAAAAGATTATGAGATTAAGATATGTCTATTTATAGATTATGTGATGCTCACAGAAGAATGTTGAATGTATATAAAAAAGTATATGTCATCTGAGTTTCTCAATAAAGTAAAAGCATTAAAGAATCTCATTTAACACAAATATGATCAGTATAAGATGTACTAACACTCAGAATGAATTGTCAGAAAAGAAATTGATGACTATATAAAACTGATTATAATCAGCAAAGAACTGATATGATTTAAAGAACTATAAAGAAAGTTCACTAAATCATAAGATAAACTTTAAAGCATGAGCAGAGCTTAAGAAACTTCAATAAAAGCAAAAAGCTTAAAGAAGTCAAAAAATCTTAAGCTTTTTCAGCAAGACTAGAGACAAAGAAGCTTTTAATGTCTTAATGAATTGACAATGACTAAAAGATATGAATTGACATTGAGATATTGCTGAAGAGATGACTTTAAGCAATAATAAATTTGAGAGCAATCAATAACTTTATTTTACAAAAAGTGATTAAATAACTAGAATTAACATCATGATGAGTATTTAAGCTTACATAAGTGTATATGATCAATGAAGAATATAAATGAATTCATAAAGAAGTTTATATTGAAGTTATAATAAAGAATGATTCACAGAAGTTGAGACTAGATGTTCTTAAGTCAGTTAAGTATAATGCTATACTAGAGATTCTCTGATTACACAAAAAGAATTTATGAATTAACTGAATCAATAAAGAACTCTATGCAACAGAGAATGCATATGATGTCTTTAAACAATTGAAAAAGAGCTTATCAGAGTATAAGTCTTAAGATTATAAAATATTGCTATTAGAGAGAAGAAAATCAAAGTGAATGTTACTTTATCTTATGAGTAAGAATCAGCTAAAGAAAGTCTGAGACTATCTTGCTGAGAATTTAAAGAGAGAATTCATTAAATTATTAAAGTCATCAGCAGAATATTTAATTCTGTTTATATTAAAGAAGAATGACATTAAGTAACTTTGTGTTAACTATAGACAACTTAATAAGATAACTTACTGAGATAGTTATTCTTTACTGCTGATAAAAGAGTTACAAGACAGATTAAAGAAAGTTAAGTGATTTATAAGTTTAGATCTGAAGAAAGTGTACTACTGTGTATGCATAAAGAAGAGCAAAGAATGAAAAATGACATTCTGAATGAGATACAGACACTATGAGTATACTGTTATGTCATTTAAGCTCAAAAATGTTCTAGTTATCTTTTAGAGACTCATCAATGACATATTAAGAGAATATTTTAATGATTTTGTAATCATATATCTTGATAATATTCTGATCTATTTAGATGACCTTGAAATGCACTACAAACACATGCACAAGATCCTAACAAAGCTCAATGAATGAGCTATGTATGTAAAAAAGTTGAAAAGTAGATTCAAAATTAAGAAAATACAGTTTTTAAAATATGTCATTTGATTTAATCAGATCAAGAAGAATCTCAGAAAGACAGAGACAGTTTGAGACTGATTTACACTGCAAAAGATTAAGAAAGTACAAGTCTTTCTAGAATTAATAAACTACTATTGAAAGTTCATACTTAACTATACAAGAATTGTGAAATCTCTTATGTGTTTAACATGCAAGAATAAAAGATAACATTGAAATAAAAAACAGAAGAATGTGTTCTATGCATTAAAGAAAAGTCTTAATGAAACTGCACATCTGTGAATACTTAATTAAGCATGTGAAAAGATACTGAAAATTGATGCATCAGATTTTGCAGTTGAAACATGTCTATATCAGATTAAAGATGAGCAGAAAAAGTCTATTATATATTGATTTAGAAAGTTGTCAGAATCTAAGAAAAGATATAAGATTCATAATAAGAAATTTCTTACAATAATGAAAGCACTACAAGATTGAAGATCTTATCTTATAGATATAAGCAAATCTATTTAGATCTTTACAGATCATAAGAATCTGAGAAACTTTGTAATAATTAAATAATTAAATCAGCAACAGATTCACTGAACAGAACAGTTAGCAGACTTTGAATTTTAGATTCATTACAAGAAAAATAATAAAAATAATGATGCAGACACTTTAAGTAGACAATCTGATCATGAAGAAGTGAAGATGATTTACATTGAAATTCTGCATAAAGACAAGAAAAAAACACTCATGAAAGACTTAGTAACAATATTTAAGATGAAGAATGCTTTCTTGATGAATGATAAACTCATTAAAGTATGTTATGACAGCAGAGCTGACAGACATTTAGAAGTTAAATGTACAGAAGATCTTATATAAAGAAGATGTAATATAGATGATCTTTGCAATTAAATTATAGAATACATTGTTAAATGCAATTCATGCTGATGCAATAAGATTTAAAGAGATAAGCATTACAATGAGATAACATAACTAAATGCATTAGATGTGTTCTGAGAATCTGTTATTATGAACTTTATTATTAAGCTATTAAAGTTCAAGGACTCAGCATAGAAAGTCAGATTTGACAGTATATTGATTATAGTGAATAAATTAATGAAGTACATGATGTTCATTTTATTTAGAGAGACTGCAACAGCATCAGTATTGATGTACATTATACTGCAGAAATTGATTAGTAATCATAAGCTATTAAAGAAGTTTATCATTAACAGAGATAAGCTGTTCACAAGTAAGTTCTGAAAAATACTTACAGCAGAACTCAGAATAAAACATAAGATATTGATGATATATTACTTATAGATGAATGAACAGAGCAAATGAATGAATCAGACAGTTAAGATATATTTATAGCATTATATCAATATAAAACAGAATAATTGAGTACAACTGCTGCTGATGATACAGTTTATGTACAACAATGTGTGAAACAAAATCACAGAAAAGACATCATTTAAAGTAAATTATGAATATCATTTAGAGATTTGAAGAGATTTATGAATGCATGAATCTTAAAGTCAGAAAGTAATGTTGAACATTGTGAAGCTTAAGAAACTGTATACTGATCTTATGAAGAGAATTGAAGAGCAGAAGAGATGAATAACAGAGATAAAATTATATGAGATTGATGAGAGAATATATTTATGAATGAATAACATATAAATAAAGAAGAAGAGCAAGAAACTTATGAATAAGAATATTGAGTCATTTATGATCAAGAGAAACATTAAGAAGTTAAGTTATGAGTTAAACTTACTTTAAGAAATGTAAATATACTCAGTATTTTACACATTAATACTTCAACAATACAATCAGTTTATACTGCTTCAAGTTACATCAATGTCTGTTGAACTTAAAATCAAATATGAAGTAAAGAACATTCTAAAAAAAAGAATAATTAATAGAGAAGCTCATTATTTTGTTAAATGAAAAGAGTATGATGCTTTAGAAAGCATATGAGAACTTAAGAATAACTTATTTAATTGTGTAAGAATGCTTTAGCAGTTTGAGAAGAAAAGATTGTAGAGATAAGATCATCTTAGAAATTTAAGAATAAAAGATTTAAAGAATCAGAATTATTCTTATTTTTAGAAACATCATCATTATCATTGATAAGTTTGCAAGCAAGACAGAGTGCCTTCTCAGTAACTTTATCTTTTGTATATTTTAATATTTTATAAAGACAAGCAACTTTAGCAAAAGTCTGTGTCAGTTCTTTCTCAGCAATAGACAGATTGAACTTGAGTTTATTATGTGTACAGTTTAGAGATTCTTATGATACATTAACATATAAATAATCATGATGAACACACTCAGCATACTTAGAATGATTCTTTATCTTTATGCAGAGAATTAAGAGACTGAAACAGTGAAGATAGATAGTTAACATTGAATTACTGTTCTTATTAATGAATTGATAAAGATAAAGATGATTGTATGTTTTGAATGACTTCATCATAAAAAGCTTACAGATTACAAAGACAGAAACTTTTATTTAAATAAACTTTAGAGAATTAGTGTCTGAGAAGAGAGAATGATGTTATGATCATTATTCTGATAAGCTTATTAAACATATAGATTTAATAAGCTATATCTTGAAGATGTACAGCTCAGTATAAGTTTACAATGCTCATAGATGAGCTGAGTAAGCTGACTTATAATGTTCATGAGTAAGCAAGATAAGCAGTCTGATATATAGACAGATTATTTCTTTTAAGAAGATGAGTATATTTAATGATAATCTTTATTTAGCATCTGTTATCTATCAGTTAACTTTAACATGCCTGAAAATTCTCTTATATCACAAGCTCTAATCTTTAGACTCTATATTAGAGAAATCTTCAGTCAGAATGTAACAAGAATGTTTTAAGTCATGATTGCTGTTAATTTAGTTTTCTGATAATAGTATAGAAAGTTCAGCTTGTTAACATTGATGACTTCATAATGTAAGTGAGTATAAACATACTTCTTATAGATCTTGCTCAATGACTTAAAGACTTCAACATTCAATGACTGCAGCAAATGAATTGAATATAAAGAAAAATATAAAGTCACAATGCTGTGATCACAGCAGTACTGAATAAAGTCAGTAAAGACATAACTTTTATAATCATTCAATACTAATAGTTAATGAATATCTTAAGTCTAAGTTTTAATGTGTAGATTGAAGATCTTAAATCACTGAAGCTTTATTACATTAATAATTTAATCATTATTACTGACTTATAGAACAGTCTGATCATTCTTAACAGAGTTTAGCTATATCTGCTGTATCAGCTTGTTCTTGAAAATGAAATAGAATGAAAGAGTGATATCATTAAATAATACATACTTAATAAGAAACACTTAATTTTAATTATTAGTCTGAACATTGAAAGCTTGTATTTCTGTGCATTGTACTAGAACTTTAAAGCTGTCTATAATGTTCATTGCAAATTTCTTTTCATTCATATTATATATGTCTGACTTCAAAATATCATGCTGAATTTACATAAAGTTGTATAAATCAAATCATTTTTAAATGATTTTAAGATTCTTAACATTCTTTCAATTCTGATTAAAATTGTAGCTATACTGTGTCTTAAAATCTGAATGTTGATGCAGAAAATTCTTATATCAATGTTGTTCTAGAGAATTCAGATTGTCTTTGATCATCATTAAATGCTTTATTATAAATTTCAGCTGTTCAATTTATGAAGATCATTCTTAAGCTGTCATAATATTGATTCATTAAATTAAAGCATTCTTCTCATGCACTGACAGTCATTGTTGATCTGTTTAAAAGATCTTTACTGATTATCTTTCTTTTCAATGAGCTTGTAGAGTAGATTGAGATAGATCATAAATTTAAGCAATTTCACAAAGAGAAACTGATGAATCATTGTTCAAATCAGCTAAGGCAAGACTATATTGTGTGAAAATATCAGAAATTGACTTAATTGATTCATCTGAGGTCATTGTGAATGTGTGATGATGACAAGGTGGACAACAATGTTGATGAGGATGTTTGTGGCTAATGGGGTGGCTTGACTGGGTGGCTGGCTCGACTGGGTGGCGATTACGTTAGGTAGCTAAGGTAGGCAATCGTCGATGGCCACACCATCCATCATAAGGTAACGAGCGCCTCGGACGTCGGAGGTCCCTCCGTATTTTTAGTCCCGGCACGTCGTCAACGCAGCCCTCTCGCGTAAAAGCAACAACCAGAAGGGAAAGCTCCTCACTCACCATGATTTACTTCTACTTCGTAACCTCAATTATCTCTTCATCAGCCCCGCTCTTCTCATCTTCGTGGTTTGCAGCTCATCGAGACTCATCGAGGCGTCGTTCTTCCCAGACGGTGGAGAGTGTACTCGTACCTGCCTGACTTATATCACCTCAGCTTTTCAGGATGTCCATATTATGTCACTACGACCACACTCGCGGGAGAAAATCTCCTTCACCATGATCAGTCACATTCGGTTGGGTCATTTGCTACTCGATCATCGCACATTTGACCTTATTGATTACGCCAACGTCCCTCTTGAATGACGGACTGAATGAAACGAAACATCGGAACATTCAACGGTCGAGCGACCTGTGTGGGAGAAGCAGTCAAATAGCAGTCAAATAGCAGTCGAAGAGCAGTCAAAGCAGTTGATGTGCGAACGAAGAGCAGATGGCGTGGGAAGAGCAGTTGAAGAGCAGTCGGAGAGCAGTCGAAGAGCAGTCGAAGAGCAGTCGAAGAGCGCTTGGTACAGAGCAGATATATCCGCAGAGACTGACGGGAGAGCTATACATTCTGGGGTATTACAAGCACAGTCTCTACCGACCACCACTTTCTCTGTCGCAAGAACATTCATCTTCTCTTCTCTTTCCCTCCTGAATTCGTCGCCATCGTCCTTCGTAGTGTTTCGTCAAGTCGCCACCGTTGGGAGGCGCTCTTTCAATCATTCAGTAGCCAGTTAATGTGCATGACCCTTTCACTGCCTCCAGAGAACTGTCGAGATAGTGCTGCGTCTACTTGCCCGATAAATGTTCGCCACTTCTCTTCCCAATTCTCGGCTATCCCTTCGTCGATATACCGCACTATTTGTTCGGTGGGCTGCGTGTAGGAGATCCGGGCGCAGGCGTCAAGGATGTCGTCAACGCTATAGTGCCGGGACGGTTTCATGAGTTCGCGGATATTGCTCGGGAGCTGGACCTTGCATTCGACAGCGCCCTTGCGGAAGAGATCTTGCAGAGGCCCGCAGATCGCGAAACCCGGGCGGTTAGCTTGGAGAGTTCGGAGGCAAAATTCGACGACCTCCGGCGCATGCGGTTCTGAAGGGGAGTATCGGATGAGGACATCGCTCATGTGAAGTGTGCAGAAAGCCATCAAGGGCAACTGATAGCGGCAAGAGTACAGTCTCTCGGATTGTTCGAGTATCTTGAGACCAGCTTTGGCACTTGCGAGGAGTATCCGTTTGAGCTCGTGACGCGTGCTGGTGGGAAAGCTTTCGACATGCAACAAGGGCAGGAACAGCAAGACAAGAGCGGTGTGATACTGCACACTGACAATAGGTCAGTACCAACACTTCCCCTATAACAGTTTGACCGGAGCATACTGAAGGAATAGTATATGAGGCATTGCCTGCGCGCTCGTATCGACTCGTGCAAGATACTCCGGGAGCTCATCCTTCCAAGTCAAATACCGTTTATAGCGCTCCAACCAAACCGGAGCGGTGACCTTTCCACGCGCCCCACAGTACATATTGATGGTCTCGTGTACGATGCGGTACAGCTGTGCCTGGTAGCAGGCGGTCTGAATAGCATAGCTGGGCCGTCTTGGCACATGGGCTTTGTCTCCTGGTCGTCGATAGAACCTCCACACATCGTCATCCTTGTCCATTTGGACCCCTTCAAAGACGGGCGAGCGAGGTGATTCGGGAGAGTAAGGTTTTTGGTAGGTTATCGCCGCCCAAGCACTGCAATGATCAGCTCAACGATTCAGATGGCAAATTGACCACTGAGACAGACGTATTCAACGTATGAACGCCCCACAGGGACACTTGGATCGCTGCAGCGGAATGCTCGCTGTCTTTCATCGACCTCAACCCATCTGCAGCCAACCTTAAGTAGCCAGACGCCCTGCGCGCTTGGCCAGAGCTCAAGTCGACCAAGAACATGATTGCAAAAGCCTGCACGGTAGTCATCTTCGTATAGTCTTCTGGTGATATTATAGCCCGAGCTTCGTTCATGAAGCCCTCACGCAACGTTTCCACGTCTAGGGGCTCTCCTGCTGCATATTCTCCATGCTCGTCCAGTAGATGACAAGCCATCGCGAAGATGGCGTTGACCATCGCTGAAGAGCAGTATGTGCGTTTCCGACTTGCGAAGTCGTCGAGGAATTCCAACTCACTGAAGAACATGTGCACTGGATGGACCCAGGTGAAGTATAGATTGAGGAGGTGTTTCATAAGCCTTCCGTCCGCAGTCGCTCGAGTCCACTGGAATGATTGCTCGTCTGAGGCCTCTTCAAGACGTTTCTCTTCATTCCCCCGGTAATACTTCTCTATTCTTCTCACGACATCGATGATGTTGCGCTGCGTGATCTCGGTCATAGCCACATTCCCAGCGATCGGGGGCTCGCTGCCTAACCACGCGGCGATGGAATGGTGAGAGTCGCCTTCGCGAAGCCTCTTTTTGATCTCCTCTGCGTGGCCGTTGGAGCTGAGTACTTCAAGGATGTTTTCCACCCACTCGTTGGTTGTTTGCAGTCCTTGCATGGTCTTGCGAAGCCCTGAGTTGGTGTCAAGGAGCTCAACCTTCTCCTCTTGCAGGAGAAAATTAGCTTCTTCCAGTCTCTTGATCTCGCGGACCATGTCAACCTTGTGCGTTCTGACGTGGATCCCATAGACACAGTTTTGGGTCCGAGCTATGCATCGACTACACGGATCAGGCCTTACGCCATCACACTGAGGCGCGCAGTCAATCGCCGACCTGATCAGCACAGCCCACTTTAACGTGCGGGTAAGAGGGGATGAAAATGGGCTCTTGTTGGAGAAGGGTTTGAATGTACCTTGGATCGAGCATGCCGGCATGCCTCGCATGCTAATGTGTTAACATCCCCCGGAGGTCGTCTCTTCCGGTTTCCTTTGCTGCCCTCGCCACCTGTACTAGTCCCTAGCTCCTCCTTGCTATTCGAGGACGAGGACGACGCCGGGAGGTCCGACGAAGAGGGAGCGATGTCGCGGAGGTGGGACTTCTTCGAAGTCATAGAACGTTCTTGGCGGCCACCGACCTTCTCGTTTACCTTCCAACCTCAAGACAGCCGACTGAACTTGGTGTTGAGAGAAGCGGAATTTCAGGACCGGAGGGAAGGTGGCAAGACAGCAAAAGCCCTCTATGAAGGAGGAGCGCAGACCCACTTATGACCGTGTTCGTTGACCGAGATTGCTGTTTGGATATGGATATATCAGAAATTTAAATACGTATTGCCATCCGGGGAGCAAAGGAAAAGGTACTCGTACTGTACCATCTGAAAGTTTGATATAACTAACTTGTTGGTGAAAACCACCACCAATCCAGAGATGTAGATGTGATTTGCTCGGAGAATCGAGAATAGCTGCACCTTCAGTACTTACACCTCCATCTGCACCAAGTTCTTCAGAAACAACTGGCCAATCATGTATCTTCAAAAGTCTTTGGCCACCTGACCGGAAATACATCCCTAGGTTTGCACTTCCATCAAGAGCCAAGCGTTCATTTCGACTCACTACCTTACAGTACCTTGGGTACTCGTACAGCCGAAAAAAGGTACTGAGGTCACGTGGGGAGCGCTCCGCGGAAGACACTTGGATACTACCAATCACGACATTCGCGGGACACAGGTCGGATGGTCTCACTAAAACCTCGGATGGTCTTACGCTAATTCGATAAATTAAAGTTTTTTGTGGAGCTAACAAGCGAGAAATTGAAATTGTGACTGTGTAATTCATTAATAATTCATTACAAATTCATGAAGAATCTATTCATAACTAATTAGTGGTTAGGGGTTAGTGTTAGGGGGTTAGGTGGTTAG
>JAABUJ010005746.1_pt1 | contig 12284 bp, 14 predicted proteins | sample 5559131 | NCBI WGS metagenome assembly JAABUJ01 (sample SAMN10711875, study PRJNA513366) | rock metagenome | isolation source: Antarctica rocks | place: Antarctica: Victoria Land, Mt New Zealand nord | collected 2016-01-07
TTCGCGCTGTTCATGGCCAGCGGATACTGCGGCTTCTTCAACATGCACGAGGCCCGAAATGTCCGACACCGTCCTGCTGGTCATCGATGTCCAGGAGTCCTTCCGCCACGCCCCCTACTGGAGCGACGTGGATCTCGCGCCCTTCACGGAACGCCTTCAGGCGTTGATCGACGGCGCCGCATCGCGAGGATTGCCCGTGCTCCAGGTGTTCCATACAGCGCCGACTGGTCCCTTCTCGCCCGCGTCCGGCCACGTCCGCACCCTTGAATCGGTCGTCATCCGGCCGGACGCAGTGTTCCACAAGAGCAAGCACAGCGCGCTCATCGGCACCGGCCTCGACACCTGGCTGACGCAGCACGGCATCCGCCGGCTGATCGTCTCCGGCATCCGCACTGAGCAGTGCTGCGAGACGACCACAAGGCACGCCTCCGACCGCGGCTGGAGCGTGGATTACGTCACCGAGGCGACGCTGACCTTCGCGATGACCAGTCCCGACGGGCGCCGCTACAGCCCGGCCGACATCAAGGCCCGCACGGAGCTGGTGCTCGCGGGCCGCTTCGCCCGCATCGCCACGGTGGAGGAGGCGCTGGCCCGCCCGGCGCTTCCGGCCGCGGCATGACGGAAGTGCGGCGGCGCATCCCCGTGCTGGTTGTGCTGCCGCCGCGCGCCCTGCTGCTGGACCTGGCCGGGCCGTTGGAAGTGCTACGGGTCGCAGGTGCCGCGCAGGACCGCGTCAGCTTCGACGTTGCCTATGCGGCGCCGGAAGTGGTCACGCGCTCTTCGGTCGGCCTCGAGCTGAGCGGGGCCGGTCCGCTGCCCGACGCAGTGGAGGACGGTGCCGTCGTCCTCCTGCCCGGCTCGTCCGGCCGCACGCTGGGATCGCCCTGGGATGGAGAGGCGGACAACCGGGCAGAGGCGGCGATCGTCGCATGGCTGCGCACCGCGGTGCGGGCCGGCCACACGCTGGTCACGGTCTGCGAGGGTGCGCTGCTCGCGGGCCGCGCCGGGCTGCTCGACGGCTATGCCTGCACGACCCACCACGCGAGCTGCGCCAAGCTGGCCGCAGCGGCGCCCCGGGCACGGGTGCTGGAGAACCGGCTGTTCGTCGAGGACCGCGACCGCTTGAGCAGCGCCGGCGTGACCGCGGGCGTGGACCTGATGCTGCACCTCGTCGCCCGCTGGGCGGGGCCGATGGCGGCCCTGGCCGCGGCGCGCACCCTGGTGGTCTACATGCGCCGTGGGGCGAACGACCCGCAGCTTTCGCCGTGGCTGGAAGGGCGCAGCCACCTGCATCCGGCAGTGCATCGCGCGCAGGACGCCATCGCAGCCGATCCAGCGCGGGATTGGTCCTTGGCCGAGCTGGGCCGGGTCGCGGGCGCCAGTTCGCGCAACCTGTCACGGCTGTTCATGGCGCATGCCGGCATGACGGTCACAGACGCCATCAACCGCGGGCGCGTCGCCCTGGCCCGCGATCTGGTCCAGCAAACCGATCTCGGTATGGAGCAGGTTGCCGAACGGGCGGGCTTCGGCTCGGCCAGGCACATGCGGCGGGTCTGGCGGCAGTTCCACCCGATGGCCCCGTCCAAGCTGCGCGGAGCGTCGCCCGGTGAGCCCATGCTGCGCGCGAACTCCTGACTGCAGCCGGCAGGACGAGCGGGCAAGCGAGCCTACGTGCCGTAGCCGCCTTGTGAACGGCGGTCGGAAAGCGCGTAAATCCGGCGCGGGGCAAAATGTTGGCACAAAACTTGCCGTAGTTTCGGCCGCTTTTCGCCGTTCAACGATCAATAGCTAAATGCTGGGTGGCAGGCCCCTGTCAACGCCGTCAGCCGCCGAAGGCGGGGGCCGAAGGCCAGCGTTGATTGGGGTCTGCCACCCAGCCACACTCGGCCATCGAGGTCGGCGGCTGGCTACTACCCTTTCTTCCCACCAGCGCGCGCTAGCAAACGATAAGTAAAAGCAACGGAACCGTCGCCGTATTTACGCGGATTCTCGCCGCCGCCAACACGCCTCCGGCCCGAAGAAGATGACCCAGGTCTGGAAGTCGCCGCTGAACGTCTCGAAGGCGTGCGGGACGCCGGCCGGGACGAACAGGAAGTCGCCCGGCCCGAACGGCACCCGTTCGGCGCCGCGGCGGAACACGCCGCTGCCCGCGGCCACGATGTAGATCTCGTCCTGCTCGTGCGGCTGCTGGGTGTCCACCTCGTGCGGCGCGAACAGCTCGACCGAGAGGTCGCCGCGCTTGAACAGGACGGCGAACGGCTCCGGCACCTTGGCCAGCAGCTCGCCCGCTTCCGGCAGCGCAATCCTCAGCCGGTCATCCAAGTCAGTGTGCATCGAGCGCGACCTTGAGGCCGAGGGCGATGAGCAACGTGCCCAGCACCCGGTCCACCGTCCGCCGAACCCGCCGGTAGCCTGCCCGCATCGGCCCGGACGAGAGCGCGTAGGATACGGCCGTATACCACGCGACCTCGATCACCCCACCGGCCGAGAGCACCGCCAGCTTGGCCCACAACGGGGTCGCGGCCGGGACCGCGGCAGCGAACAGGCTGAGGAAGAAGGTGATGCCCTTCGGGTTGGTGATCTCGGTCAGGAACCCTACCCGGAGGCCGTGCCGCAGGGATGGCGCACCCTGGCCTGTCCCTGTCGCGGCGGGCTGCGGATCATCTGGCGTGGCCCGCCATGCCTGAATGCCGAGCCAGACCAGGTAGGCGCCGCCCACGATGCGGATCGTGTCGCCGAGCCAGGCGAAGCGAAGGATGAGCACGCTGAGGCCGAACAGGGTCAGGGCGGCGTAGATCACCGACCCGGCCGCAATCCCGAGCGTCGCCCCGATGGCCGACGCGCGCGACCGTGACAGCGCGAGCCGGGACACGACCAGGAAGTTCGGCCCGGGGCTGATGACGGCGGCGAGCCAGATCAGGGTCGCACCGAAGACAACGGCGTAGGCGCTCATGCTTTCTCCAATCCAGCAGCCCGGGATGTTGGGAACCGCGGCAGCTTGCCCCCGACGTGATCCTAGGCCACCTTCTTGCCGACCCAGACGTGGAACGACGGGACGACCGAACCGGGATCATCGAGGCTGCAGATCATGACGTCGACCCGGTCAGGAGCATCGGCCGTGCAATAGGTGAGCGGCGAGCCGCACGTGCCGCAGAACGTCCGCGTGACCCGGGGCGAGGACTTGTACTCGCCCGCCCGCCCGAGGCTGAAGGCGAACCGGGCGGAGGGGAACACCGCAAACGGCAGCGTGGGCGCCGACGCCGCCCGGCGGCAGGTCTCGCAATGGCAGATGCCGCTCGCCTCGGGTTCACCTTCCACGCGGTAGCGCACGGCCCCGCACAAGCATCCGCCTTCACGCACTGCAACCTCCCTCATTCAGTATCGAACCGTTTCACAAAGAAATCCGGTCATGGCCCGGCGGGTAGCCGGTGGTCCGGCTGCATTCCACGAAGCCGAGCTTCGGGTAGAAGCCGGGCGCCTGGAACGTGAACGTGTCCACCCACATGCCCAGCAGCCCGCGGTGCCTCGCTGCCGCTTCGGCCATGCCCATCACCGTCCGGCCCAGGCCCTGGCCTTTCGCGGCGCCAAGGGCGAGGAGCTCGACGAACAGGAACCCGTAGCCCGTCCGTCCCCACAGCCCGCCCACGACCGCGCCGGCCCCGTCCCGAACCGTCACAGCGAGGAGTTCGTGGCGGGACGGACCTCCGGCAGCCTCGTTATAGGCGATGAGGGGCGCCAGGATGCTCTGCCGCAGCGCCGGGTCCGGGTCGTCCTCCAAGGCTACCGACCATGGGCTGTCCATCACGTCCTCCGAAACCAGGTTCATCCTTCGAGCATGGGCAGAAGCGACAGCACCAGCAACAACGCCATGACGACATTGAACACGCGCACCCGCCCCGGGTGCGACAGCCATGGCCGCAGCGCCGTGCCGAAGCCGGCCCACACGCAGATGCTCGGGGCGTTGACCAGGCCGAGCAGGAGCGCGAGCACGATCACGTTGCGCTCGAACTGGTCGCGTGGGGCATAGGTGCTCGCGGCGCCCACGACCATGATCCAGGCCTTCGGGTTGACCCACTGGAACGCGGCCGCCTGCCAGAACGTCAACGGGTGGCCATCGCTCGCTCCCTGAACCGTTAACGCCCCGGCGGTTGCGATCTTCCAGGCCAGCCAAAGCAGGTAGGCGGCTCCCGTGTAGCGCAGCGCGCTGTAGAGAAGCGGGACGGCGGCGAACGCCTGCCCTAACCCGAGGCCGACCAGGAGCAGCATGACCATGCAGCCCAGGCTGATGCCGGCGATATGCGGCATCGTGCGCCGGAAGCCGTAGTTCACGCCAGATGCCAGCAGCATCGTGTTGTTCGGCCCCGGCGTGATGGAGCTGACGAATGCGAACCCGACAAAGGCGAGCAGCAACGCGGGCGTCACGACGGCCACCCGCGGCATGGTTGCGTTACACGGGCCGGAGCAGTAGCGTTATTCTGTATCCTCATGAAAACAGATAACAGCAACGCTCGCGTTACACAATACCTGCGAAGCCTCGCGCAAGGGCAGCCGCCCGGCTCGCGCCTGCCCTCCGTCCGCGCACTGATGGCCGAGTTGCGGGTCAGTCCCGTCACCGTGCAGCAGGTTCTGGACAGCTTGGCGCGCGAAGGCGTGCTGGATGCCCGGCCGGGCCAGGGCACCTTCGTCGCCAGCAAGCCCACCAAGGATGAGCGTCCGTGCGACCTCGCGTGGCAAAGCCTCGCGCTCGGGCCGGCACGGGCCACGGCGGGCGGGCTGGACAGCCTGTGCCTTGTCCCGGACGACCAGGCCCGGCCTTTGAATGCCGGATATCTCCCGGCGGCGCTGCAGCCCGCGGCGCTGCTGGCCTCGGCCTCGACCCGCGCGATGCGTCGGCCCGGCGTGTGGGGCCGGATGCCACCCGAGGGCTTGCAGGCGCTGCGGGCCTGGTTCGCTGCCGCGGTGCCGGGCGCGTTCGGGCCGCACGAGGTGACCATCTGCCCCGGCACCCAGGCCGCCAACGCTGCCGCGTTTCGCGCCTTGGCCGCACCGGGCGACCCGGTCCTGGTGGAAAGCCCGACCTATGTCGGGGCGCTTGCGGCAGCACAGGCTGCGGGCCTGCGCGCCGTGCCGGTCCCGACCGACGAGGAAGGCGTGCGCCCCGACCTGCTGGCCGAAGCGTTCGGGCGCACGGGCGCAAAGGTGTTCTACTGCCAGCCCACCTACGCCAACCCGACCGGGGCGGTGCTGGCCGCAGATCGTCGGGCGGCGGTGCTTGCAGCCACTGCACAGGCCGGGGCGTTCCTGATCGAGGACGACTGGGCGCGGGACTTCGCCTTGGACGGCGAGGCACCTCCGCCGCTCGCGCCGGAGGACCCGGACGGGCATGTGGTCTATGTGCGCTCGTTGACCAAGTGCGCGGCGCCGGGCCTGCGCGTCGGCGCCATTTGTGCGCGCGGTGCGGCGCTGCAACGGCTACGGGCGGCACGGCTGGTGGACGACTTCTTCGTGCCGGGCCTGTTGCAGGAGACAGCGCTGCAGCTCGTCACGGCGGCGAGCTGGCCGCGGCACCTGCGGGCGCTGCGGACGGCATTGCGGGCGCGGCGCGACGCGCTGGCGACGGCGCTGCACCGCCATCTCGGTCCCGGTTGCCTGCCGCACCTGCCTGCAGGCGGACTGCACCTATGGGTCGCGTTGCCAGACGGGGTATCCGACCACGAGGTTGAGCAGGCGGCCGCAGCACGCGGCACGCTGGTCAGCGCCGGGCACCACTGGCACCCGGCCGAACCTGCTGCACCGTTCCTGCGGCTCAGCTTCGCCGGGGTGCAACCCGAATGGATCGACGGCTGCATCGCCGAGCTGGCCGGGATCGTCGATGGAGAAGCCCGGAAAAGGGCGGGATGACAAAGATGTTAGCAGCTGGGCCTGTCCGCCACCAGTCGACCGGCTGCGGTTCAGAGACCATCTTCCTTTGGTGGTGACTGTCGGGATGAACTTGCGTGCAAATGCGAAGTCCGAGAACGCTGCCCTCGGGTTGGCCGTGGTCGCTCTATCCATGGGTTTAAAAACCATACAGCCTGCGTCAGCACCGACTACGGTAGCCGGTGAGGTTCTGATTGCGGAGCTGCACGACCGAGCTTTAGGTAGGGTGAAGCAAGTAGTCTTGGAATTACCGTATGGTCTGTCGCATCGCTCTCCTCCACACCGCCGATAGCAACGTGGCTGTCTTTGAGACTTCGCATGATGAACTCGGGCTCGGGACTGACGTCGTGCTCCGTCATGAGGTGCGGTCCGACCTTCTGGCCGACGCCGAAAAGGCTGGCGGACTTACCCCTGAAATCATCAAGCGGACGCAGGGCGCGCTGCTCGCCTTGCGCGGTGGTGCTGATGCTGTGGTCCTGACTTGCTCCACCCTCGGGCCGTCCGTCAGTGGAGTCGTCAAGGATGCCGTAACTGTGCCGATGCTTCGGGTAGATGAGGCGCTCGCACGGGAAGCCGTGCGAAAAGGCGGCAAGGTCGTGGCGCTCTGCGCCGTCGAGACGACGGTTCAGCCGACGCGTGCCCTGTTCGAAGAGGCCGCACAGAAAACAGGAGCCGAAGTCGAGGTTCGTCTCGTGTCCGGCGCCTGGGCGGCGTTCAAAGGAGGCGACCGCGACCGCTATCTTGCCCTTGTTGCCGAGGCGGCTGATGAGGCGGTCCGGGAAGGGGCGTCGCTGGTGGCACTCGCGCAAGCGTCAATAGCGGGCGCTGCCCGCCTCACCCACGAGGGCTCACCTCCGCTGACGAGCTCGATCGTTGGGCTCCGGGCTGCGGTCGCTTCGACCGCGCTATAGATTGCGAAGCCGCTGCGCGGCGGTTCGGCAACCACGGCGCAACGGGCATCAACTCGTTTAGCTGTCTCAGCGCTCAATGCCGCACTCGATGGCGCGTCGGAGCACTCATCAATGCGCACCGCTAAACCTGGGGACACCGGTGGCGAATTCAGGGTTGGCCGTTTGTTCACGAGCGGCAGAGGCTGGCGGGCTTATTGTCAGACCGTTCTTGCTTCTTGCCGGTCGTCTGGATGGCCGGTGGCGGCGGAGCTGGTGAATTCGCCACCGGTGTCCCTGGGTCTAGCCTCTTGCTACAAGGGACGGAATGGCATCAAAGTGGGCCGCGATGCAGCCGTGGTCGCCTATTATCGCGTCTCCACCGAACAGCAGAGCCGGTCTGGCCTAGGACTGGATACCCAAGCAGGGCGGTGCGCTACCTTTGCGGCAGGAAACGGCCTGGGGTTGGTCAACAGCTACTCGGCTGCAAAGACGTGGACGGCCTTCCACCGAGGCGACCATGGAAGGTTTTCTCCTACCGATCCAAATGCTTACAATCCTATGCCAGGCAACCTCGAATCGGAGACCCCCATCATGGTATTGTCTCTCATCCCTACCGGCCCCTCTCCCAAGGAGGAGGCAACTGATCCCAGCTTTGCTGAGCTGTCGGTAGTGGCCCTGACCCATGCCGTCGAGATCGAAGGTCAGTCGCTGCCTGAAGGGACGTTGGGAACCGTCGTTGCTGCCTATGGCGACGGCGTTGGCTACGAGGTCGAGTTCGAGCGCCCGTTTCATGCCGTGGTGACGTTGCAGGCCGGTGATCTGACGGCGTGAGCCAACTTCCAAATGCTGCCCTCGCCCATGTGGAGGATGTGAAAGTCAGGGACTACCTGCTGAACCCCGGCAATCTGCAGAACCAGGGGAAGGCGGGCCAGTTCGGGCAATACGGTTTCGTCCGGGACCACTGGCAGGTCCTCGCGGATGCGCTGTGCAAGCACCCGGCTATCAATCCGGTTGTTCGGATTGCTGCATCACCGCATGGGGTCAAGTACGTGGTGGAGTGCAGTCTTGAGACGCCCGATCGCAGGAACCCATGCCTAAGGTCGGTATGGATCATCGAGACTGGCCAGGACCGCCCCCGGCTGGTCACCGCCTACTGACTTTGAGGGACCGATGGCAGCAGAACCGATCGCTTAAGCCACGCCTGAGGTCGAGTTGGGAAGGCGTGGGTAGTAGGTCCGCACCTACGGCCTTTCAATTCAGTTCTCGCGACCTGAACCATCGGCACCAACCATCAGCAGACCGCTCTACGCTGACGCTCTCGGCCTTGACGCGCTGCTCCCATTGCACATCAATGGTTCTGGGATGGCGGTGCTCTCGCCTGAACAGGCGAGCCAAAAGACTGCGCCGACGGTCTATACCCCGTTCACGCCAGGATCCGAAAATCCTTGGGCGAGATGACGCGGAAGTTGTCGGATACGGCGTCGCAATAGAGGTGCCACTTCCTGGGCACCTCCTCGCGTAGGAATGTCAGGATCGCGCCGCTGAAGTCGGCGAACGTTGCGTGGCACCGGTTGTGGGTGACGTGCTTATGCATCAAGCCCCATAGTCGCTCGATCGGGTCGAGATGCGGACAGTAAGCCGGAATGAAGTGCAGCTTGATCCGGCATCCCGGCCTCGCGAGCCAGGCCTGCACCCGCTTCGCGTGATGGTATCGCGCATTGTCCAGAAACAGGTGGATGACCCGCTTGCCCGGATACATCGCCTGCGGGTCTTGCCGGTTTCCAGGTCAATGGCGCCGTGAACGTTCAGCCGTTGCCGCCCGCTGGTCTGCGCCACCGCGATCGGGGTGTCTTTCGGTGCCCAGCACCCCACCGGCCGCACCGCATGCGTCGGATGCACCGCATCGCCAAACAGCACCGCTTCATCGTCGGCCAGATGGGTCAGCAGGTCTTCATACGCCTTGATGAACGCCGCCTGCTTCTCAGGATCGAGCTTGCGCGACACCGCTTTCGGCTTGCGATGCTCCATGCCAAGCCGATGCAGCAGCGCGATCAGGCCCGAGCGGCCCTGATATGCGATGCCGCACTCCGTCTCGATCCAGGCGCCCACCTCACGCGTCGTCCGCGGCAGCGCCTCAGTGATCCAAGCCTTCAGCCTGTCCTGCTGCTCGTCGCTCAAGCGGCATGCGCTGCCCTCGTAGCCAAAGCTCGCCAGGCCCTCGATCCCGTCCTCCTCATACAGGCGGTGCCAGGTGCGGACGGTGTCGTCATCCAGCAACAGCACCGTCGCGATCGCCTCGCAGCTCATGCCCTGGTTCAGCAGCACCAGCGCATTCGCGCGTCGGGCCAGACGATGCGCAGCCGACCCGTCCCGAGCCAGGTCGATCAGCTCTTGCCGCGATACGCTGTCCAGGAACCCGGGTCGGATCATCGGGCCGGTAGAGTCCAACTCGGACCCGCTTGGCAAGGGGGCGGGGCCGGATTCTCACAGAGTCAGGGTATACATTGCCCCTTGAGTTCCGAAGGATAGGGGGAAATGACCCAAAAACTGAGGATGCGGCGGATTGATGCAATACGCAATACGTATTAACGTCTGTCGTATGGCAGCCTTGTGGAAGCTGCGCGTATAGGCGGCACGGTCAGCCTGTCTCGGCAGACACGTTGCCACAGCAGCCACTTCTTGGCTAAACTTTCGATAGACGCCGGACACAATACGTATTGACGCTATACATAAGGTGGCCTTCTCGGGAGATTGTATGCCGATTATCACCATAGCGAGTTCCAAGGGCGGCCCCGGGAAGACAACCCTGGCAGAACTGATTGCAGGCAGGCTGGCCGCCGAAGGGGCCAAGGTCGCGGCGCTCGATGCTGATCCGACCGGTGGCCTCTCACGCTGGGCGACACGCCTCTACGAGGGGCCGGCATTTGTGTGTCACCATGAAGCGGACGAAGCACGATTGGCGCATCTCATCCACCGTGTGTCGCTCGAAGCGGATGTCGTGCTGGTGGACACCGCTGGTTTCGGCAACCGAGCTGCCACGGTCGCCATGACCGCAGCGGATGTCGTGCTGATCCCGATGGTGCCAGGGGAGGGAGACGTGACCGAAGCGGCTCGCACAATGGAATTGGTTGCCGGAGTGGCATCGGCCGCACGGCGCGAGATCGCGTCCCGCGTCGTGCTGAACCGCGTCCGGTCGGCAACCGCACTGTCCCGGCATGCGGCAGCCGAGGCCAGCACTCTGCCCAAGCTCGAAACCGGGCTATCCGACTTGGTCGCTTATGGCGAGATGAGCTTCTCGGGGCGGATGCCAAGCGGCAAGGCAGGAACCGAGGTTGCTGCTTTGGTTTCGGAGTTGCGCAGCCTTGGATGGTTGCCGAAAGCAAGACGTGATACGTCAAGCGTCAAGACACCAGCTTTAAGGATAGCTGGCACAAAGACACCAGGCCTAGCCGAACGGAGAGCGGACCGTTGAAGGGCTTGAAGAGCACACGGCCAACCCCGCTAGCGTCGCCTCAGGACATGTTGCGCATAGCGGGTGCCGCGGCGCCGCAGCAGCCACCGGCCGTGCTGAGCGCCGAAGGCTCGGACAAATCGGCCATGCTGTCTGTCAGGATGACAGAGGCAACCCTGGAAGCCCTGGCAAGCTATGCATTGACCCGCGGGACGACCCAGCGCCGCGTGATTGCCGAGGCACTCGCGGCCTATGGCGTACGCGTTTCGGCCCGTGATCAGCAGGACAGACCACAGCCGCGGCGACGGGGTGGGCGTGTTTAGTCCGGCTAGCCGATTGTCGGCCGACCCCTGAACCTTTAACGCAAGACGTCTTGCGTATTGACGCAGGACGTCCAGACCTATGATCAGAACTGGCGAGGAAACGTAGGCCCGCGCACCTCGTCCTCCTCCGCTTGAGCCGCGCCTGCATCACAGTTACTCCCGCCTCCGTCCCGTCTACCCGGGCCGTCGCTGCCGCGAGCTTACAGTCCTGCTGCCTGAGACGACGAGCCAGTTCTGAATCGGCGCGACGTGGCGGCGTGCGGTCGCCGCGCGGTGTCTCAAAACCGACGCCGGACTGGCTCTCAATGTACCTCGTTATGGGGCATAATACTCGGCGGTGATGGCGAGGGGCTTACCTATGCTTTACTCTCTTGGCCGGAGCAGTTGGGAGCACGGAGCTGGATCAGGTGGTTGGGACCAGGGCGGCGGCGCCGACCGAGGCGCTGTCCGGGTTGGTGGAGCGCGTGACCTACCACAACGCCGAGAACGGCTTTTGCGTGCTGCGGGTCAAGGCGCGCGGGCAGCGGGACCTGGTGGCCGTGGTCGGGCACGCGGCTGCGATCAACGCGGGCGAGTTCATCAGCGCGACGGGGATGTGGACCACCGACCGCGAGCACGGCCTGCAGTTCAAGGCGCTCCAGGTCACGACGACGCAGCCGACCACGCTGGAGGGCATCGAGAAGTACTTGGGGTCCGGCATGATCCGCGGCATCGGCCCCACCTACGCCTGCGCCCTGGTGCGCGCGTTCGGCGAGGCTGTGTTCGACCTGATCGAGCAGGAGCCGGCGCGGCTGCGCGAGGTGGGGGGCATCGGCGCGAAGCGCGCTGCGCGCATCGTCGCCGGCTGGGCCGAGCAGAAGGCGATCCGCGAGATCATGCTGTTCCTGCACGCCAACGGCGTCGGCACGTCGCGGGCGGTGCGCATCTTCAAGACCTACGGCCAGCAGGCGATCGCGCTGATCACCGAGAACCCCTACCGTCTCGCGCGCGACATCCGCGGCATCGGCTTCCGCACCGCGGACCTCGTGGCGGCGAAGCTCGGCATCGAGAAGACGGCGATGATCCGGGTGCGGGCCGGGCTGTCGTTCGGCCTGGCCGAAGCGACGGGGCAGAGGCACTGCGGCCTGCCGGTGGCCGAGCTGACCCGGGTAACAGCCGAGCTGATCGAGGTGGAGGCCGGGCTGATCGAGACGGCGCTTGGGCTGGAGCTGCGGGATGGCGAGCTGATGGCCGACACCGTGGGCGGCGAGGCTTGCGTGTTCCTGGCCGGGCTTTACCGCTCGGAGCAGGCGATCGCCGGGCGGTTGCGGCTGCTGTCCGAGGGCCGTCCGCCCTGGCCCGCCATCGACGTGGGCCGCGCGATCCCGTGGGTGGAGGGCAAGACGGGGCTGGCACTCGCGCCGAGCCAGGTCGCGGCGCTGCGGCTTGCGGTGCGGTCCAAGGCGCTGGTGATCACCGGCGGACCCGGCGTGGGCAAGACGACGCTGGTGAACTCGATCCTGAAGGTGCTCGGCGCCAAGGGCGTCGCGGTGGCGCTGTGCGCGCCCACCGGCCGGGCCGCCAAGCGCCTGGCGGAGAGCACCGGGCTTGAGGCCCGCACCATCCACCGCCTGCTGGAGGCCGACCCGAAGACCGGCGGCTTCAAGCGCGGCGAGGCGCACCCGCTCGACTGCGCCCTGCTGGTGGTGGACGAGTGCAGCA
>JAABUJ010005747.1_pt1 | contig 12284 bp, 11 predicted proteins | sample 5559131 | NCBI WGS metagenome assembly JAABUJ01 (sample SAMN10711875, study PRJNA513366) | rock metagenome | isolation source: Antarctica rocks | place: Antarctica: Victoria Land, Mt New Zealand nord | collected 2016-01-07
CGGGAATCCCTCGCGTCAGACCAGCAGCCACATCGACGCCACCCTGTGGCATTCCAGACTCACCCGCTAAGACGAGAGCGTTGAACAGCCCTGCCCGGCACCGAGCAGCCCGCCCATGATTGCTTTCTGATTCTGCTGGACGCTCTCACAGCCAAAAAGGGCAAGTAAAGCAACCAGAATAGTTATTCTCCGGCTGAGTGTTTTTGAATACATACTATATTCCTGCTCTACACCTACCGATATTGTCGCATGCGTGACGATTTAAGCAAGGGCCTTCAGAGATAGATTTTTTCAAAAGTCGTTTAAGGTGTTTGTCGAGTCAGGTTGTTCAAGGCTTCAGCAGTTCGCTTCACGTTTAGCATATGGAGAAAACCGCGCCGAGACGGCTCACCAGGGAATCGCTTGAAGGGAGATCATCTGATTGCCTGAGCAAGGCTTCGAAGTAATCGGTGTCCCACGCGGCTGACTTCCGTCGTACCGTGAGGCTGTGCTTGTCTTTCGGCCTCATGGCCATGTGCCGGACGATGGCTATGTTCTGTGGCTCGGCGCCGGATCGTAGGCGGCTGAGGTCTTCGTGGAACACGACGTCCAGCACCCAGTGCAGGCGGTTTTCGACATGCCACTGGCAGCGCACGGCGGGTGCGAGCAGCTTTGCGTCGAGTGGCAAGGAGGACAGATAGTAGCGCTGTTCCAGGCTGGTGCTGCCATTTCGCTCGACTTCGGCCTCGACGTCGGCGATGGCGCAAGCCCGGAAAGCGGCGCCCGTCTGTGGACCGCCGGGGGATGGTGAGCCAGTCCACGCGAGACGGCCGCCATGCTGTTCTGGGCGAAGCTGCTCAAGGTTCCGCGCGCACAGCGCGTGGAATAGCAGCGGAGGAGTTGCTCGCGTCAGGCCAGATTACCATGCGCAAAGTGAACGGATGGCAGACCTTAGGTGAGAAGCCCGCCGCTCCTGTTCCCGTTGACCTCGCCGCCTAGCCAACCCAACTATCCCTCGCTGGAGACGCGCCGCTCACGCAATTCCCACACAACTCGCTACGGCATCCATACATCAGGCTGGGTTAGAAACTCGGTCTGCATTTGCGCCCTACCGCCTCGCACCAGGTCAGGAAGTCGACCACGGCGCGGCCATAGGCTCGACGCGTGTGCGGGTTGCGGATGACGGCGGCGAAAAACTCCAGGAAACGGAGGCCGGCGCGTTCGCCGGCGGTGGCCACCAGGGCGGGAAGGAACGCCCCGCCACCATCGCGTCGCGCAGGGGCTTAGCGGGGCAGCGCCAACGGCCTGGAGGAGCCATCCATCAGCGAACGCCCTGGGCCCGGCACGCAGGGCGATATTCGGCGCGGCTCAGGACACGCTGCCTTGCCGGCGATGCTCGGCGAGCACGGCATTGATCAGGGCGGGCGGATAGTGGAAGTTTGTGGCCCGCAGCGCCGTGAACGCCGCCTCGAGCTGGATCAGTCCCTGACGTGCCGCATCGACCAGCACGCCGATCGTGCCCGTGACACGCAAGCCCTCTCCGCGGGCGGCCGCGGCTCCGGCGCGGTCGTCGACCAGGAGCAGCCCGGCGCCCAGCGCGTGAGCCAACATAATGGCGGCGCGCTCGCCGGGATCAAGCCGGCACAGCGAGGCTGTCTCGGCGGGGGTGTCGTGCACCGCAAGCCATGGCGGCGGGCTGTCCGCCCACGCGCGCACCGCATTCGGAGCGTGAGCGTGACGCAGCTCGCTGGCGACGATGGCGGGCACCGCAACGGCGCCGAACAGCTGCCGCAGCACGTCGATCTGGCCGATCAGGATCAGGTAGGGGTTGCGAGGGCTTCTCTGCAGCCTCGTACGTTAAGGGTCGACGCGTGTTGGATGACGGCAAACATTTGTTTGGCGTCGCCTGCCAACCGGAGGGCGGCGGGGATTAGTAGACTCGGCATTTTCTGTGCGACAAACCATGTCGGATTGAGGCAGTGTGCGGAAACCCTGGATTTGAGGTTTTCCACACATGCTGGTCGGCTACATGCGCGTGTCGTCGAATGGCGACCGTCAAACAACCCTGCTGCAGCGCGATGCGCTGCTCGCAGCCGGCGTTGATGACCGCCACCTCTACGAGGACAAGGCCAGCGGCGCCCGCGCCGACCGGCTCGGCCGCTCGCTGCCGCACCTGCTCAGCATCGTCACCGGCCTGCGCGAGCGCGGCGTTGCCTTCCGCAGCCTGACCGAGCAGATGGACACCACGACGCCGCACGGCGAGCTGCTGTTCTCCATCTTCGGGGCGCTTGCCCAGTACGAGCGGGCGCTCACCCAGGAGCGGGTCCGCGCCGGCCTTGCAGCCGCCAAGCGCCGCGGGCGCCATGGCGGCCGCCCGCCCGAGATCGGCCCCGAGAAGCTGGAGGCGATCATCGCCGCCCTGAATGGGGGCGCCACCAAAGCCGCGGTCTGCCGGACCTTTGGCGCCAAGCGGACCACGCTGATCGAAACGCTGGACCGCGCGGGCTGGTCGGGTCCGGGAACCATGGCAGCCCGCAAGGAGCTGGGTTGCCCGTCTCCTTCCTGAGCGAGGAGCAGGAGCGGCGCTACGGCCGGTATGCCGGCGAACCTGCCCCCGAGCAGTTGGCCCGCTACTTCCACCTTAACGACGCCGACCGCGCCTTCGTCGCCGGCCGCCGCGGCGCGCACATGCGGCTGGGCTTCGCCGTCCAGCTCGGCACCGTCCGGTTCCTGGGCACTTTCCTGGAGCAGCCAGCGGACGTGCCGGCCCAGGCTGTCGCGTTCATGGCCGGCCAGCTCGGCATCCAGGCTGGCGGCCTGCTGGCGGAGTATGCGACCTCTGAGTGGCGTGGTCGGCACCCGGCCGAGATCCGGGACCGCTACGGCTACCAAGCCTTCTCCGAACCCTTTCTCTATTCCGGCTCCATCCGTCAACAGCTCATTGCATTTTCCTTGGTAGCTTTACCCTTCTGGCGTTGCAGCAGGCTAGACCGGCCTGCTGGTGGTGTCCTCCCGGGGGCAGCCTTCTCTAACGGGCTCGTGCGCAGGGCGCCGGCTCAGGATGGGGTATGGGCAGGAGCTGGAGGGTGCTTCCTCATGCGCGGCGTCTGGTCCTGCACAAAGCCGGCACAGGGCGCCAAAGAGTTGAAACGCACTCACCCCAATCCCGTCCCCGAGGGGACCTCTCCGGCCGCGTCTGGCGTGCGGCCGATCCGGCGTGGACGGCTAGGCTGCGGCTTTCAGCCGGTAGTCCCCACCCGTCGTCCACATCCTATGCAGCACCACGGCCAGCTTGCGCGCCAGCGCGACCTTGGCCTTGCCGAGGCCGCGGCGCTTGGCGACCCGAACGGCCCAGGATTTCAGGGCGCACCAGCCGCGGCTATGGTGGACCAGCACGTTGGCTGCCTGATACAGCATGCCGCACCCCGGCGTCGCCGGCGCGGCTGATCCCGCCGGACCAGTCCGTCTCGCCGGACTGGAACCTCCGCGGCGTCAGGCCGAAGTGGGCGCCGACCGTGCGGGAATCGCTGAACCGTGCGGGGTCGTCCACGCCGGCGGCATACGTCAGGGCCACGAGTGGGCCGACGCCGGGAACGGTCATGAGCCGCTTGCAGGCCGCACTGGCCTTGGCACGCGCGGCGATCGCCCTGCCCCACCCAGTAACCTGGCCGTCGAGGTGCTCGACGACGGCGACGAACGGCCGCAGCAGCGGTGCCAGCGCCTCGTCGTCCAACCACTGCGCCACCAGGACCTGGAAGGCCGGGCTGGTCAGCTTCGGCGGCTTCAGCCCCTCGACCTGCAGGATGGACCAGATGACGTTGCGTGCGTCGAGCGACTGCCGGCGGAGCTGCTCGCGCACCGTCAACAGGGCGCGGTCGCGCTGGGCGGCCACCGACTTCACCGACACGGCGCGGAACTTGTTGACCCGCATTAGGTCGGCGATGCCGCGGGCGTCGTTCTTGTCCGTCTTGTTGCGGAACCCCGTCTTGAGCGCGGCTGCGGCGTGGGTCGCATCGATGACGACCACCGGCAGCTTGGCTTCGAGCAATCCCCGCGCGATCCAGGCAGAGTTGATACCAGCTTCCAGGCCGACCCGCTCGACCTCCCTCCCGAATGCCCTGATGACCGCTGAGATCGCCTCCGGCGTGCTCGCCACGGACTGCTCGCGGACCACTTGGCCCGCTGCGTCCATGATGCACACCGCCGTGCGCGCGACGGAACGTGCGCGCGACCGAAACATCCAAACCAACGTAAAACATGCCTGCCTCCTGACCCATGGGCACCAATACCGGCACTCAGCGTCAGGCCGCGGTGGCGAGAAATCCACCGCAGACAGGCCGGCCGGGATATCCCGTCTCATGCAGTTCCGGCTCAACCGCTGGCTCTACGCCCTGTGCTGGACCGGCTCGGACCGGCCAAGCGCTCTGTTCGACCGCGCCACCGCCTGGCTGATCGCCCACAAGGTGCTGCTGCCCGGCGTGACCACGCTGGAGCGCAGCATCGCCCGTGCGCGCGCTAGGGCGGCGCAGCGGCTGTGGCGGCAGATGCTGGCCGGCATCACGGCCGACCTGACGGAGCGGCTGGAAGCCTTGCTCGTGACGCCTGACGGCAGGCGGCAAAGCCCGCTGGACCGCCTGCGCGACGGTCCGGTGCTGCAGAGCGCGGCGGAGCTGGCCCGCGCCGTGGACAGGCTCGACGAAGTGCGGCTGCTGGCGGCCGGGCTGCCCCGCACGGACCGTCTGCCGCGCACGCGCGTGCTGGCCCTGGCGCGGTTCGCCGGGGCGGCCAAGGCGTCGGCGGTCGCCTGCCTGCCGGACGACCGGCGGCTGGCGACCCTGATCGCCTTCATCCGCACGCTGGAAGCCACGGCGCAGGACGATGTGCTGGACCTGTTCGACATCGTGGTGACGCACATCTTCATCGACGCCCAGAAGGCTGGCCGCGAGGCGGGGATGCGGGGCCTGCGCGACTTGGACGCCGCGGCGTTGACCCTGCGCCAGGGCTGGGCGTGCTGCTGGAGCAGGGTGAGGGCGACCCGCGCGCGGCGGCGTTCGCCGCGGTGCCGCGCGAGGTGATCGAGGCAGCGATGGCGCGGGTGGACGCGCTGGCCCGACCGCCGGACGACCTCTACTTCGACGAGCTGCTGACGCAGCACGGCCGCGTCCGCCGCTTCCTGCCCGGCTTGTCGCGCGTGGCCAGCTCGGCGCTGCGCCGGCGGCCAAGCCCCTGTTGGCTGCCCTGCACCACCTGCGGAAAGGTACTGGCAGCACGGCCAATTTGCCGGTCGAGTTCGTGCCGCCGGGCTGGCTGGCGCGCGTGGTGCGCGACGGCGCCGTACTTTGCAAACCAACGACCGCCCGACCAGGCTGGCCCGCGCCCTGGAGGAGTGGGGCCTGGTGGTGAAGAGCCTCTACCTGCTGTCCTACATTGACGACGAGGCATACAGGTGCCGCATCCTGGTGTAGCTCAACCATGGCAAGGGCCGGCACCAGCTTGCCCGTGCTGTGTTCCACGGCAAGCGGGGCGAGCTGCAGCAACGCTACCGCGAAGGCCAGGAGGACCAGCTCGGCGCCTTGGGCCTGGTGGTCAATGTCATCGTACTCTGGGACACGATCTACATGGACGCGGCGCTAGACCAGCTCCGCGCCGAGGGCTTCGACGTGCGCGACGAGGACGTGGCCCGCCTGTCGCCGCTCGGCTTCGAGCACATCAACATGCTCGGCCGCTACGTCTTCACCCTGCCGGACGCCGTCGCACGCGGTGAACTCCGGCCGCTGCGAAACCCAGCCGCACAAGGGACCGGCGCCGACGAGCAAACCCTTACATAGGTTTTACGTTCCGTTGCACCCCAGACCCCGATCTCCATGACGTCCGTGCATGGCCCTTCGCCCTCAACCCCGATTTTCACCAACCTCAAAATCCAAGCCACGCATCCACCTCAGGTCAGAGAACGGACACGAAAGTACCCAACTGGCCGGCGCACCCCCAATTTTGCGGCAGTCCCCAAGCAGGCGGTGCAGAGCGTTGAAAGGTAACGCTTTTCAGATCGGCACTTTTGGCATGGAGGTTACGACAAGGCCGGTGCGCATGTTTGTCGGTTTGCTCTCGCAACTACCAGACCGTATAGCCGGCATCCGCATAGACGATGCTCCCCGTCATCAGGCTCGCCGCGTCCGAGGCGAGGAAATGCACGACCGACGCGATTTCATCCGGCTGGCCGACGCGGCCCATCGGGGTGTTGGCCAGCCACTGGCGGTACAGCTCCGGCTTAGCCATGCCGAAGCGCGTCAGCGGGGTTTCGATGTAGGTCGGCGCCACCGCGTTGACCCGCACGCCGCGCGCCGCCCATTCCGCGGCGAGCGAGCGGGTCAGGTGATGCACGCCCGCCTTGGAGGCGTTGTAGGCCGCCTGCTGCTGCGGCCGCACGGCGATCGATCCCGCCATGGAGCCGATGTTGACGATCGCGCCGCGGCCTTGCTGGAGCATGGCGCGGCCGAACTCGCGGCAGCAGCGAAACACGCCGCTCAGGTTGACGTCGATGTGCCGGGTCCAAAGCTCATCGTCGATGTCCTCTGCCTTCACCTCGGACACGACGAACCCGGCGTTGCACACCAGGATGTCGATCCGGCCATGCTCCCCGAGCACCTGGCCGGCAGCCGCGGCGACGCTCGCCGCCTCCGTGACATCGAGTACAATCGGGTGCGCCGCGCCGCCGGCCGCAGCGATCGCGGCCGCGCCGGACTCGGCTCCCGCCCTATCGAGGTCGGCCACGACCACGCGCGCCCCCGCCTCGGCTAGCGCCATGCCGCACGCCAGCCCGATCCCGCCGCCACCGCCAGTGACGACGGCGACCCGGTCATCAAGCCGCAGCTTCTCCAGGTACACGGCTCAGCTCAGCACGATGCCGCCGCACACGTTGAGCGACTGGCCGGTGACGAAGGCCGACGCGTCCGAGGCCAGGAAGCAGGCCGGACCCACCACGTCCTCCGGCTGGCCCAGCCGGCGCATCGCGGTGTTGCTGATCCAACGGTCGGCCACCGCCTTCTCCTCCAGGTTGGTGCGGCCCATCTCGGTCACGATGATGCCGGGGCAGACGCAGTTGGCGGTGATGCCGAGCGGCCCGACCTCCTGCGCCAGCACGCGGGTGAAGCCCATGATGGCGGCCTTGCTCGCCGAGTAGTGCGCCTGCTCCGGCGCGCCGTGCTTGCCGCCGATGGAGGCGATGTTGACGATCCGCCCGTAGCCGCGCTCGCGCATGTGCGGCAGCAGCGCCTGCACCACCAGGAACGTGCCCTTGGCGTTCACGTCCATCACCGCGTCCCACTGCGCCTCCTCCAGCGTCTCGACTGGGCTGGCGATCAGGATGCCGGCGTTGTTGACCACGGCGTCGATCCGGCCCATCCGCGCGATCGCCTGCTCCACCATGGCGCGGACCGCCGCGCGGTCGGCGACGTCCGCGAGCAGTGCCAGGCTGCGCCGCCCGGTGGCGGCGATCTCGGCCGCGACCGCCTCAAGCTCGCCCTTCTGGCGAGTGATGTCGTTCACCACGACGTCGAAGCCGTCGCGTGCGAGGCCGAGCGCGATGGCGCGGCCGATGCCGCGGCTCGCCCCCGTAACCAGGGCCGTCCGGCCCTCCGCCGATTGTGGCATCATGATCCTCCCATCAGAAGAAGCGGATTTCGCCGCGCATCACCGCCAGGCTGACGGCCGCGATCATCACCACGCCGCGCACCTCGTTCTGCAAGTAGAACGGCGCGCCGAGCAGGTTCAGCCCATTGTCCAGCATGCCGATGATGACGACGCCCACCAGCGTGCCCTGCACGGTGGCGCGGCCCGGCTTGAACGCGGTCATGCCGAGGAACACCGCCGTCAGGCTGTCCATCAGGTAGGGCTCGCCGGCGCCGGGCTGGCCGGTGCCGAGCCGCGCCGTCAGCATGATGCCGCCCATCGCAGCGCCCAGCGCGGACAGTGTGAGCGCCACCATGCGGCAGCGGTTGACGCTGATGCCGGACAGCCGCGCCGCCTGCAGGTTCGATCCCGTCGCCACCACCGCCCGCCCCAGCCGCGTATGGTTGACCAGCACGTAGAACACCGCCACCACGACGGCGGCGATCAGGATCGGCACCGGCAGCACGTCGCCCACCCGTCCCGTGGCGATCACATAGAACGCCGCCGGAAAGCTCGCGTAGATCGAGTCGCCGCCGTCATAGGCGTAGTTGAGGCCGAGCGCGATCGGACCCATCGCCAGGGTCGCGATCAGCGAGGGGATGCGCAGCCGCGTCACCAGCAGCCCGTTGACGATGCCGAGCGCCGTGCCGGCCAGCACCGCCAGCGCGATGGCCGACGCGATCGGCAGCCCGGACCACACCATCAGCCCCGCCACCAGCACGCTGGACAGGCCCGCCACCTGGCCCACCGACAGGTCGAACTCGCCGCTCGCCACCGCCACGGTGAGGCCGGAGGAGATCACCATCAGCACGGAGATCTGCACCAGGATGTTGCTGATATTGGCCGCGGAGACGAAGCGTCCGTTGCTCAGGGCGAACACCGCGAAGATCAGCACGGCAGCGCCCACCGTGCCGTAGCGCGCGGCCAGCAGACCCAGGTCCGTCCGGCGCCGGACGGGTGGGGACAGGGTCGTGGACATGGTCAGCTCACCTCCAGCAGCAGCCGGTCTTCGGTCATCTCGCCACGCGGCAGGCAGGCTTCGAGCCGGCCATGGCCGATGCAGTACACCCGGTCGCACAGCGCGATCAGTTCGGAGAACTCGGCCGACGCGATCAGCACCGCGGCTCCCCGGCTCGCGAGGTCGCGCACCAGCGCATAAATCTCCGCCTTGCTGCCGACATCGACGCCCTCGGTTGGGTTGTCCAGCAGCAGCACCGGCGAGCCGTCGCCGATGCGGGCCAGCCAGCGGCCGAACACGACCTTCTGCTGGTTGCCGCCGGACAGTTGCAGCACGTCCTGCCCCGGCCCGCTGCATCGCACGCGCAGCCGGGCGATGACCCCGCGCACCAGCGCCAGCGCCGCGCCGCCACGCACGAAGCCGTGCCGGCTGACCTCGCGCAAGGAGCCGGACAACACGTTCTCGCCCACCGACAAGCCGCCGAAGATCGCCTTGCGCAGCCGGTCGTCCGCGACGAGGTAGATGCCGTGGCCGATTGCCTCCGCCACCGAGCGGGGGAGGTGTGAAAGCCCGGCGAGCCGCACCTCACCCGCCGCGACGCCGGGCGCCGCCCCGGCCAGGCATTCGAGCAGCCCGGTCTGCCCGGCGCCTAGCACGCCGGCGATGCCGACCACCTCGCCCCGCCGCACTGTCAGCTCCGGCACCTCCAGCCGGCCCAGGCGCACATCCCGCAGCGTCACCGCGGGCGGGCCGTCCAGCGCCGCGTGGCTGTGCCAGTCGGCCGCCTCGATGGCACGTCCGACCATGAGCTGCACCACCTCCTTGAGGGTGACGCCTGACACGGGGCCGTCATGCACCTTGCGGCCGTCCTTGAGCACGGCCACGCGGTCGCACTGGGCGAATATTTCCTTGAGGTGGTGCGAGATGAACAGGATGCCGAGACCCTTCCGCTTGAGGTCGAGCAGGAAGGCGAACAGGCGCTGGCTCTCGGCCAGCGTCAGCGAGGCGGTGGGCTCGTCGAGGATCAGGATGCGCGGCCCCGTGGCGAGCGCCTTCAGGATGTCGAGGATCTTCAGCTCGCCCAGGCTCAACGTGTCGCACTCGCGCGCCAGGTCGATGCCCACGCCGAACTGGTCGGCCAGCTCCTGCGCGTGCGCCACCAAGGCCCGGCTGTGGATCAGCCCGCCCCGCAGCGGCTCGCGCCCCAGCATGATGTTCTCCGCGCCCGTCAGCGGCCGGATGATGGCGACCTGCTGATGCGCCACCGCGATCCCAGCCGCCAGCGCATCCGCCACGCCGCGGAACTGCGCCGGCTGGCCGCCGACCCTGAGCGACCCGGCGTCGGGACGCTGCGCGCCGCAGATGATCTTCACCAGCGTCGACTTGCCCGCGCCGTTCGCGCCGACCAGCGCCAGCATCTCGCCGGCGTGCAGGTCCAGGTCCACGCCGGACAGCGCGGCGGTGCCCTGGAAGCTTTTGCCCACCGCGCGGGCTTGGAGGAGAGGCTCGGCCATGCCGGGAGCCGTGAAGCGGGCGGCGGACCGCCCGCTTCGCCGGGTCAGGCCTTCATGGCCGCGAGCGCGCGGTCGCGGTAGATATAGTACAGGTCCGTCGCGTCGTAGGTCGGCGCGCCCGCCTCCGGCACGTTGACCCCGTTGACCAGCAGCGGCGCGGGGAACTCCACGGTAGGCACCGGCACCAGCTCCTTGGCCGGGCGGCCCTTGCCGATGATCTCGTTAATAAGCCACCCGGTGTAGGCGCCCCAGATCTCGAAGGACTGCGCCGTGGTGGCCTTGAGCGGGTAGGACGTGTCGCGCATCCGCTCCAGCGCCGTAGGGTTGCCGTCGGCGGAGACCACGAAAATCTTGTCCTGCATGTTGCGGGACTTGATCACCTCGGCGGCGGCCATGCCGGGTTCGTCCCAGGGGCACCAGATCGCGTCCAGGTCGTTGCCGTAGCGGGCGAGCCAGTCGTTCACCACGTTCTGGGTCGCCTCGTAGAACCCGGCGTACTGGATCACCCGGTCGGCTTGGAGGGTGATCCACTCGTTCTCGGTCAGCACCGCGCGCATCACCTTGCCGCGCTTGCGCGTGCCGTGGTGGAAGTTGGCGACGACGGCGCAGATATTGGCCTTCTGCTTGCCCTCGCCTAGCAGCCGGTCAACCATGTACTGGGTGTACTGGCCGCCCATCACCCAGTTGTTGCTGGTGATGTCGGCGATCGCCGGGGCCTGCCAGCCGCTGTCCAGGCTGAAGAACGGGATCTTGGAGCGCCCCAGGTCTTCCAGTGCGCTGTGCGCCGCCGTCAGCGTGCCGTACATCACCAGGATGGCGTCGTACTTGGCGGTGATGGCGTTCTCGATCTGGTTGACCAGAGCGCCCGGGTCGCCCTTGGCGTCCGTCAGGTTCACGTCCCAGGTCTTGTCGAACCCGGCGTTCTTCTGCCACTGCTGGAACCCGGCCCAACTGCGCTGGTCGGACTGCGCGGACATCTGCTGCGCCACCACGGCGAGCTTCACCGGCTTGGCGCCGCTCTGCGCACGCGCCGGGGTGCTGCCGAGCGCGAACTGCGCCAGTTGCACCCCGCCCGCCGCAGCCGCGGCAGCACCCATGCCGCCCAGCAGCCGCCGCCGCGTCGGGCTGATCATCGTTGCTTGGTTGGTCATCGTGTCCTCCTGTTTCTTGATTTGATGTCCTGCCGGCACGTCAGTCGAACAGCGCGGCCACCTCCGCCGGCTGGTCCCAATGCGGCACATGGCCCGCATCCGCGATGAGGTGAACCGCCACGCGGCTGCCCGCCTCCTTGACCTGGGTCCAGGGAATGATGCGGTCCTGCAGGCCCCACACCACCCGGACCGGCATCGGCAGCGCGCGCAAATCCCCGGTGATGTCCACGATCTGGCCGTCATCATCGACCAGCGCGTCCGCCAGGTCATGCAGCCGCCCGCGCCCCAGCTCCGCCGCAAGCGCCTCGAGCTGCGCGGCGGTCAGCGCCACGGGCCGCACCACCAGGCGACGCAGCAGGTGCTGCAAGCCGCCCCCCCGCGCACGCACGATGCCGCGGACGAACGACACGTCGATCGCCCGGTCTAGCCCGGCCGGCGCCAGCAACGTGACCCGGCGCACCCGCGACGGTACCGCCCGCGCCACCCGCGCCGCCACCACACCGCCCAGCGAGTGGCCGGCCAGCTCCACCGGCTCGCCGCCCAACCCCTGGAGGAACGCCGCCGCCGCGTCCACCAGCGCATCGAGGCCGGGTGCGTCGATGGCCGTGCCGCCATGGCCCGGGAGGTCGATCGCAGTGACGTGCCGGCCCATGCGCGCCAGCGCCGGCGCCAGTTGCGCCCAGCTTTGCACGTCCCCCGCCAGCCCGTGCAGCAGCACGATGCGGGCACCGCGCGAGGCGTCGGCCGCCCAGTCCCGGCAGGCAATCAGGCCGGCGGGCACAGCCGCGTCCCGCATGGCGGCGGGGGCGGCGACGCCAAGTGCGGCGTGCACGTCGGCCGCCTCCACGCGGCCACGCCGCCCGGTGCCAATTATCCCATCCAGGTCGATGCCGCTTCGCCGGGCCGCCGCACGGGCAAGCGGCGTCGCACGCTGCTTGAGGGCGTCCAGGAGGCCAGCGAGCGCCGGGGCGGGCGCCGGCAGATCAGCGTCGGGGAGCGCGGCAGCAGCAGGCG
>JAABUJ010005749.1_pt1 | contig 12276 bp, 10 predicted proteins | sample 5559131 | NCBI WGS metagenome assembly JAABUJ01 (sample SAMN10711875, study PRJNA513366) | rock metagenome | isolation source: Antarctica rocks | place: Antarctica: Victoria Land, Mt New Zealand nord | collected 2016-01-07
GCACCGGCCCGGTGGGAGGAACCAGTCCGGACGGCCAGCTCGCACCTGGTGGTGAGGGTCCCCGTGGTCCCGGCTCCCAACCGCCGGTGACCCAGCTGGGGGTGCACAACCCGGTCGATCCGGAGCGGGGCGACGCCGGCGTGCCGGTCGGGCCGCCCACGACCGTGTCGCCTCCCGCAGGTGACGGCCCCACGGCTGGGTCGCCTCCCGTGGGCGGTGGCCCCTCGGTCGACGGCCCGTCTCGCGTGGGCGGTGGCCCCTCGGTCGACGGCCCGGTCATGGGCGCTGCGACGAGCGGTGCCCCGGTCTCCGGCTCCCCGGTCTCCGGCGGACTGTACGGGCCCGCCGGGTCGTCCGGGGATCCTGCCGGTTCAGATGGCTGGGGCGGTGCCGTCGCTGGTGGCGGCCTCGGCCTGGCCGCCGGCACCCTCGGAATGACCTCGGGTCGCGCCGGCTCGGGCGGCATGGGCGGCGGTCGCGGCGGTCGCGGCGGTCGCGTCGGCGCAGCCGGCGTTCGTGGTGTCATGGGTGGGACCGCCTCCGCCTCTCGAGCGGGCGGCGCCGTCGGTGGTCGCGGTAGCGGTTCGGCGGTCGGTGGTCGGGGTAGCGGTTCGGCGGTCAGCGGCCGGGGTAGCGGTTCGGCGGCCGCTAGACGCGGCGGCTCGGCCGGGATGGCCGTCACCAACGGCGCAGCAGGCGGGCGCGGTGGAGTGGCTGGTCGCGGGGGCGCCGGCGGTCGGGGTGCTGTTGCTGCCGGCGTCGGTGGTACGTCGGGCGGCAAGGACAGGGGCAGGAAGAAGGTCGAGGATGTCTCCCTGGTCACCGAGGACCAGTGGATCGACGAGGGTGAGACCACAGACGGCGTCGTGCGCTAGTCCGACGGCGCGGCCGGGGGGTCGGCGGGCTGAGCGCCGGCCCTGGGCCCGGTCGCGGCCCGGGTGCTCGGGTCGGCCGTTCGGATAGAGTCCGTCCGGAGCCTTGTCGAAGTCAGGGGAGTAGGGGAGTTGACGACCAACACGCAGTCAGCGGATCTCGTGCGGCTGAGCGTGTCGGCGGGGGAGCGCACGACCGACCTCGTCCTCCCGTCCCGTCTGCCGCTCGCGGAGATCCTTCCCGAGGTGGCCTCCCTCGTCGGTTCGCTCGACGCCTACGAGGCCTACGGTGGTTACACGTTGGTGGGCACGGACGGCCGGGCGCTGGACCCGGACTCCAGCTTCCTGGCGCAGGGCGTCCACGACGGGGCAGTGCTCACGCTCGTCACGGGAGCGGAGGCCGAGGAGAAGAAGGTCTACGACGACGTCGTCGAGGCCGTCGCGACTCGGTCGAGGGCATCGGTGCCGGCTGGACCGAGCAGAACTCCCGGATGACGACGCTGGGCATCTCCGGGCTGCTGCTCCTCCTCGGGGCCGCTGCCCTGTTCCTCCAGCGCGGGACCGGCATCGTCATCACGCTTGTCGCCACGGTCGCGGCGGTGCTGCTCGTGCTTGCCGGAGCCGTTTTCAGCCGGGTGAGGTCGGACGACCCTGCCGCAGGCATCGTCCTCAACGCGGCAGGCCTGTATGCCGTGGTAGCCGGCCTGAGTGCCAACCGGGGCCCCGTCTACGAAGTCCCGTTGCTCTCGGCCGGGCTGGCCCTCGCGACCGTTGGTGGCGTGAGCATGCTCCTCGTCCGGTCACGCCGCTGGGCCTTTCTGCCCCTCCTCGTCGTCGGCCTGGCTGCTGCCGCAGTCGGCGGGGTCCTGCTCGCGACGTCGCTGGGATCCAGCCAGGTCATCGCCGTCGTCGTGGTGGTCGCGGTGATCCTCGGCAGTGTCGTCCCCTGGTTCGCTCTCTCCTCGGCACGCACGATGGTGACCCCGCTCCAGTCGGAGTCCGACATCCTGGCGGAGCCGGAGCCGATCGACCCCGCACGGATCCGCAAGGGCGTCGACCTGGCTCACGACCTCGTGCTCGGCCTGTCGCTGAGCGTCGGCCTGCTGGTCATCCTCAGCGCCCCCGTTCTCGCCACCCTGGGCTGGCCGGGTCTGGGCCTGGTCTGGGCCGCGGGCCTGGTCCAGATGATGCGAACCCGGCAGTTCCTCCTCGCCCGGGACGTGATGGTGGGACTGGTCGGGGGGGCCCTCGGAGTCGCGGTCGGCACCCTCGCGGCGCTCCTCGACCGTCCCGAGTGGGGGCCGGTCGTTGGCGGCGTCGTCGGCACGGCGGCCGTCGGGATGCTCGTCAGCGTGGCCGTTCCGCGCAGGACCACGGTGCGCCGGGGCCGCGTCCTCGACCTGACCGAGGCGCTTGCCCTGTTCTCCCTGCTCTCGTTGCTGGTGTTCGCGCTCGGGCTGATCTCCTCGATCCGGGGTTGACCCTTGGCGAGCAAACGGGACCTCATCGAGGCACACTCCTACAACCGTCGACGACTCATCGCCGCGTTCCTGTCCGGAGCCCCGGCCGGCCGCGAGGTCGAGAGCGTCTCGCGGTCCCGGCCCGTGGTCGCCGGCATCACCCTCGGCGGCCTCCTGCTGGCCGGCGCCGCCGTGGCCGGACTGCTCACCAAGCCGCTTCCCGATGGCTGGGACAACGGCTACGTCATCATCGGACAGTCCTCGGCCGCTCGCTTCGTCAGCATCAAGGGCAACCTCCACCCGGTCCTCAACGCGACGTCGGCACGACTGATCCTCCCCTCGGCCAAGGGCTTTCGCGTCCAGGTCGTGGATGACGCCAAGATCGCGGCGACTCCCCACGGGTCAACGCTCGGCATCCTCGGCGCGCCGGACGACCTGCCGCCTGCCGACTCGCTCATCCAGAGCGGGTGGGTCTCCTGCCTCGACGGCCTCAACGTGTCGACGTCCATCTCCACCGAGCAGATCCCTGCCCTGAACGACGGGGACGGGCTGACCGTCAAGGTCGACGCCAACGGTGAGGACGTGCGCTACCTCCTCGCCGGGGGCCTGCGGTTCCGGATCCCCACCGACCGCTACGACAGCGTCAAACAGTACGTCAACAAGGTGGAGACCCCACAGACCGTGCCCGGCGCCTGGGTCGACCTCTTCAACCCCGGCACCGATCTGTCGTTCGCCTCCTTCGCGTTCAGCAAGCCCCAGTCGGTGGGACAGCCGCTCTCGAAGCAGTTCATGCTGGGCAACAAGATCGACAAGATCGGGCAGCTCGTCGTCAACAAGGACCAGGGCAACGCGATGTCCGTCATGGTCGACAACGGGACGATCCCTCTGACGCCCTTCGCGGCCGCCGTCTACCAGGGCACCGCGCCGGGCACCCTGGGGCGGCCCAGGACCGTGTCGAACGCCGACCTGGCCCAGATCCAGCCGAGCGACACCAAGTCCTTCTCCCCCGTGGACTGGCCGAGCACCGTGCCGTCCAACGCGAGCGGAAAGCCGTGCGCCGTCCTGGAGACCGCCGTGAACAAGCCGGCCAGGACCCACCTGCTGCTCGCGCCCCCGGAGTCGGCGCGGGTCAGGCTGCCGAACTCCCTGGGGGTCTATGTCCAGCCCGGTCACGGTGGGCTCGTCCGGGCGAGCGCGACGGCAACCGGCGGCCCGGTCTACGTGATCGACCAGTCAGGCCAGGTCTTCAACATCACCGACGCGACGACCGAGACGCTGGGCCGACTGGGCTACGCCAACACCGTCCCGCGATTCGTGCCACCGCCCTGGGTGGTGCAGTTCACGGCCGGCCCGGCGTTGAGCGAGGCCGCCGTGAACGCGCCCAAGATCGAGAGCGGCGGCGGGCCGTGACTCCCGCCGCACGCCGTGCTGCAGCAAGGGCGGCCGTCACCCTGGTCGCCGCGGCGATGATCGTCCCCGCTGCGTCAGGACCCGCGGTCGCCGCGGACCCCAGCTGCACGCAGCAACGGACGGCTCCCGTGTACGTCCCCGAGACGAGCGCCGCGCTGACGGAGATGGGCTACCAGTCGATCTGGGGCCTGGCGACGGGCAGGGGCGTTACCGTGGCCGTCATCGACTCGGGGATCAACGTCAAGAACACCCACCTGCCCGCCGAGACCGCCGTCGCGCCGGGCGCGACCTTCGTCGGCGGGATCGAGGGCTGGGCTCCCGACCCGACCGGCCGCAACGACCTGTCGGGTCACGGCACGGCCGTCGCCAGCATCATCGCCGGGCGCCCCGTGCAGGGCTCCGGGCAGGTGGGTCTGGCCAAGGACGCGCAGCTCCTGCCCATGCAGGTCTTCGGGATCTCCGAGGAACAACGCTCCGGCGACGACAAGCTCAACGCCCTTCTTCCGCGGACCGAGTGGCTCGCCGCCGGCATCAAGACCGCCGCCGAGCGGGGGGCCAAGGTCATCAACGTGTCGCTGAGCCTCGACCGGCCCGACCGGGCACTGGCTGACGCCGTGACGTTCGCGGGCTCGCAGGGGGCCCTCGTGGTCGCGAGCGCCGGTGACCGGGGGACCGCGGCCAACAAGGCCGACGGGCCAAGATATCCCGCCGCCTTCCCCAACGTCGTGTCCGTGACCGCGGTGACCGCGGGATGCGCGCCCGACGTCGCCAACAACATCCAGGGTGACCACATCACCGTCGCCGCCCCGGGGCAGGGGCTCAACGCGGCGCTGAACGACATGGGCGACTGCGTCCTGGGTGGCGCAGCCGCGACGAGCTACGCCACGCCGTTGGTCTCGGCCACCGCCGCCCTGGTCGCGCAGAAGTATCCCGACGAGTCGCCGGCCCTGTGGAAGTACCGCATCGAGTCCTCGGCACTGCGGCCACTCGCCGACACCAGGGACGCGGCGCTCGGCTGGGGAGTCCTGTCACCGTACGACGCCCTGACGATGATTCTGGACCCGAACCGTCCCGGACCCACGATGCCCGGCCACGCCGCACCGCCGAAGAAGGTCGAGCACGAAGCCGCCGTCGCCGTGGAGGTCGCGTTTGACCCCAACGCGACGAACCGGCAGATCGGCATCTGGATGACCTTCTTCACGGTCGTCGGCGTCGGGGGCCTGCGCCTGGTCCGGGTCCTGCGCCGAGGTCCCGAAGCGAGCGCACCGTGACTCCGCGGCATACCGGGCGGTGGTCTCCGTGAGCCAGGACGGACGCGAGCACCCGCGGCGGCCGGCGCTGTTCAGCCCGGCGGCGATGGAGGCCCACGGCGGGTCCGTCGACCCGCTGCAGGAGATCGAGGTGGCGCACGAGACGGCGGCCGTCCTGGTGCACGCGGGCCGGGCCGCCCACGACCCCCAGCTCACGGCGCGGCTCGTCGACCTCGTGGAGGAGCTGGGGCTCTCCACGGTGGCCGACCTGTGGGCGCACCGGCCGGCACGCAGTCTCCCCGGTGTCCTGTGGCGGCTGTATGTGTTGCGGGAGTGGGTCCGTCGCGCCCCGACCGAGGCCAGTGCGGACTACTCGGCGGGAGTGCGGTTCACCGATGTCAACCACGCCGTGGCGGGGGTGGCCGAACCTCCGGGGCCGGAGGAGCTGTCCGCACTCACCGACGCGGTCCTCGCGGGGGTGTTCGAGGGCGACCTCGCGATCGGCCTCGACCGGGCAGCCGCGTTCTGCCGGGTGGTCTCGGCCGGCCGGGCCGACCGCTCCGAGGGCGAGGAGGCTGCCCGACGCGCGGCCCAGCTCCTGCTCACCGCCGACGACCTGAGCGCCGGAGCCGACCTCTGGCGTCAGGGCGAGCTCGGCTGACGCCGGCTCCCCTGCCGTGCCCAAAGCCGTCCGCCGCAGAGCGTCCACGGGCCCGGCCGCTGGGGACATTCCGCACATCCGCCCGATGCGTTATATCCTCGGGAGTGCGTCGGGCCGCGGTAGCCCCGGGTCCCACATGGAGCCGCTTCGAGCGGCCTCGCGCCGTGAGGCGCTCCCGGCCCGGCGTGACCCTTGTGGTGGCCGGCGCCGGCCCGGCACCGTGCACTACGCGGGGTTCAGTGCAGCGTTGTGCTCTGCGCTGCCTGACCGGCCCCTACGCTGAGCAGATGACGAGTGAGGACCCTCCGGGGGATGAGCTGCGGGACGCTGCCCTGCACGAGGAGATCGAGCTGGTCGGGGATCTCGTCGTTGCTGCCACGTCGACCGAGGGCCGGCTGAGCCAGGAGGAGATCGACCGCCTGCTGCAGGTCCAGTCCGAGGGCCCCCCGGCTCGCCCTGAGCTGGCGTACCGGCCGGCACAGCCCGGCGTCGCTCCCGGTGGCACCGCCTTCCTCGGGTTGGCTGTAGCATTTCCCCCGGTCCAGCCGTCGATGACTGGAGAAACCTGTGGCATTCCGCCTCACGCCCAGAGAGGACAGCTTCTATGACCTCTTCGCGATCTCAGCGACACACCTGGTCTCCGGGGCCCGTGAGCTGACCAACCTCCTGGCGGCCGACACGCCCGAGGTCCGCTCGCTGGTCGTCCAGAAGATGCGCGACCTGGAGCACCAGGCCGACGAGGCCACCCACCAGATCATCAGCCGGGTCAACAGCTCCTTCATCACCCCCTTCGACCGTGAGGACATCCACCGGCTGGCCTCGCGGCTGGACGACTGTATGGACCACATGGAGGAAGCGGCCGACCTCGTGGACCTATACAAGGTGGACGACCTGCCCAAGGGGGTCGCGAAGCAGATCGAGATCATCGCACGGATGGCCGACCTGACGGCGGCCGCCATGCCGCGCCTGCGGTCGATGAAGGACCTCTCGGCGTACTGGATCGAGATCAACCGTCTCGAGAACCAGGCCGACAAGCACTACCGGCGACTGGTGGCCAACCTCTTCGAGGACTCGGACGCCATCCACGTCCTGAAGATGAAGGACATCGTCACGGCGCTGGAGTCGGCTGCGGACGCGTTCGAGAACGTCGCCAACACCGTCGAGGGCATTGCCGTCAAGGAGTCCTGACGGCGTGGACTGGGTTCCGGTCGCCATCGTCATCACCCTGGCCATGGGGTTCAACTACACCAACGGCTTTCACGATGCGGCGAACGCGATCGCGACCTCGGTCTCGACGCGGGCGCTGACCCCGCGGATCGCGCTGGGCATGGCCGCGGTCGCCAACCTCGCGGGAGCCTTTTTCGGCACCAAGGTCGCCAACACGATCGGCAGCGGCATCATCGACGCGCCGCGGGGGGCCGAGGGGCTCTGGCTCGTCGGCGCGGCGCTCGTCGGCGCGACCGGGTGGAACCTGCTGACCTGGCGGCTCGGTCTGCCGTCCTCGTCGTCGCACGCACTGATCGGTGGCCTCGGCGGCGCGGCTCTGGCGGCGGGAGCGGTCGTCAAGTGGCACGGCATACTCGAGAAGGTTGTTCTCCCGATGGTCCTGTCGCCGATCGCCGGCCTCCTCGTCGGCTACCTCGTCATGGCGGCGATCCTCTGGACCTTCCGGGGGTCCAACCCCGGACGGGTGGCCCGGGGGTTCCGCTACGCGCAGACGGCGTCCGCCGCCGCGATGGCGTTCGGGCACGGTCTGCAGGACGCCGCCAAGTCTGCTGGGGTCGTCGTGCTCGCCCTCACCGTCTCGGGCCATCACGACAGCAAGCAGGTGCCGCTGTGGGTGCTCGTCATGTCGGCGGTCGTCATCAGCCTCGGCACGTATGCCGGGGGCTGGCGGATCATGCGCACGCTCGGTCGGCGGATCATCCACCTCGACCCGCCGCAGGGGTTCGCCGCCGAGGCGACGGCCGCGTCGATCCTCTACGTCGCCGGGCTGGTCTTCGGCGCGCCGATCTCCACGACGCACACCATCACGTCGGCGATCATGGGGGTCGGGGCGACGAAGCGCTTCTCGGCCGTGCGCTGGGGCGTGGCGGGCAACATCGTCGGCGGCTGGGTCCTGACCTTCCCCGGCGCCGGCATCGTCGCCGCGGTGACCTACTGGGTCTGCCTGCTCCTGCGCTGACCTGACCCCCGGTGGGTCGTCAGCCGAAGCGTCCGGAGATGTAGTCCTCCGTCGCCCGTTCGGAGGGGTTGTTGAAGATCTTGGTCGTGTCGCCGACCTCGACGAGCCGCCCCGGCTTGCCGGTCGCGGCGAGGTTGAAGAAGGCCGTGCGGTCCGAGACCCGGGCGGCCTGCTGCATGTTGTGGGTGACGATGACGATCGTGTAGTCGGACTTCAGCTCGTTGATGAGGTCCTCGATCGCCAGTGTCGAGATCGGGTCGAGCGCCGAGCAGGGCTCGTCCATGAGCAGGACCTGCGGCCGCACGGCGATCGCCCGGGCGATGCACAGGCGTTGCTGCTGGCCGCCCGAGAGGCCGGCGCCGGGCTTCTTCAGCCGGTCCTTGACCTCGGTCCACAGGTTCGCCCCCCGCAGCGACGTCTCTGCGGCCTCGTCGAGCGCCGTGCGGTTCTTCAGCCCGTTGAGCCGCAGCCCGGCGACGACGTTGTCGTAGATCGACATCGTCGGGAAGGGGTTGGGTCGCTGGAAGACCATGCCCACGGTCCGCCGCACGGACACGGGGTCGACGTTCGCGGCATACAGGTCCTGGTCGTCGAGCATGACGGTGCCCTCCACCCGGCCACCGGGAATGACCTCGTGCATCCGGTTGAGCGTGCGCAGGAACGTCGACTTGCCACACCCCGAAGGGCCGATGAAGGCGGTCACGGAGCGGGGCTCGACCGTCATCGACACGCCCTCGACGGCCTTGAAGTCGCCGTAGAAGACGTTGAGGTCCGTGATGTCGATCCGTTTGGCCATGGTCGTCGAGGTTCGCTTTCTGCGGGAGATGCGCGGTGCGGTCAGCGGGTGACCGAGCCGAGCCGGGTGATGAGCCGGCCCGCCACGTTGAGCAGCAGGACGAGGAGGATGAGCGTCAGGGCGGTGGCCCACATCCGCTCGACCGCCGGGGCGATGCCGAGCTCGGTGCGGTCCTGGTTGATCATCGTCGGCAGGGTCGGCATGAGACCCCCGAAGAGGTTGGTGGCGATGTTCTTCGTGTAGGGCCCGAGGATGAGCAGCGGCGCGGTTTCGCCCATGATACGGGCCAGGCCGAGGAGGACGCCGGTGATGATGCCGGAGAAGGCTGTCGGGAGGACGATCTTCGTGATCGTCACCCACTTGGGCACCCCGAGGGCGTAGGACGCCTCGCGCATCTCGTTCGGCACGAGCTTGAGCATCTCTTCGGTGGAGCGCACGACGACGGGGACCATCAGCAGCACGAGGGCGAGACAGACCGCGAAGCCGACCCGGCGGAAGCCGAAGGTCGTCACCCACATGGCGTAGATGAAGAGTGCAGCGACGATCGAGGGGACACCGGTGAGGATGTCCACCATGAAGGTGACCGCTCGGGCGAGCCGGCCGCGCCCGTACTCCACGAGGTAGATGGCCGTGAGGACCCCGATGGGGACCGCGATGACCGCGGTGACGCCGGCCTGGATGAGGGTCCCCTGGATGGCGTGGACCGCCCCGCCGCCGACGTCCGTGGCGTTGATGTTGCGCTGGGAGTTGGTCCACCAGCGGGCCTGCACGATGAGTCCCAGCCCTCGGCTCACGACGGTGTAGAGAATCCAGACGAGGGGAACCATCGCCAGGGCGAAGGAGGCCCACATGACGACGCGGGCGACGGCGTCCTTGACCGCGCGGACGGTCGACTTGTGGCCCAGATCCAGTGGATCGCCGGTGTCCGTGCCGGCCCCGGCTCGTGGGCGCGCGTTGCTGGTGGTCCGGCGGGGGAGGGTCGTGTCGGCGGGGGAGGCCGTCATTCGGTGAAGGCCTTCCGTCGGTTGATGACCACCCGTGCGATCGCGTTGACGACGAAGGTGAGGACGAAGAGCACGAGACCGGCGGCGATGTAGGCGCCCGTCTTCTGGGGGGAGTTGAACTCGCCGGCGTTGTTGGCAATCCGCGAGGCGAAGGTCTCGCCACCGTTGAAGAGGGAGAACGTCCAGTCCGTGCCGTCCGAGAGCTTGGAGACGAGGAAGGTCACGGCGATCGTCTCTCCGAGGGCGCGACCGAGGGCGAGCATCGAAGCCGAGATGACACCGGGCCGGCCGAAGGGCAGCACCGCCGTGCGGATCATCTCCCAGCGCGTCGCGCCGAGCGCCAGTGCGCCCTCCTTGTGGGTCGTGGGGGTCTGGTCGAACACCTCCCGCGAGAGCGCCGTGACGATCGGCAGAACCATGATCGAGAGAACGATCCCGATGAAGAAGATCGTCCCCCCGCTGATCCCGGTCCGCGAGAAGAGCGGAATCCAGCCGAGGGTGTTTTGGATGCCCTCCTCGACCGGGCGGACGACATCGCGGAAGGTCAGGACTCCCCACAGGCCATAGACGATCGACGGGACCGCAGCAAGCAGGTCGACGAGGCCGGCTGCGGGGTTGCGCAGCCAGGGTGGGGCGTACTGGGTGATGAAGACGGCGACGGCCACCCCGACCGGCACCGCGACGAGCATGGCGATCATGGACGACGCCACGGTCGTCCAGAGCAGCTCGACGATGCCGAAGCGGGGGGTGTCGCCGCCGGGGGCCCATTCGCGGGAGGTGAAGAAGCTCACCTGGTCCTTGGCGATGGCCGGGAAGGCCTGCGAGGCGAGGAACACCCCGATGAGGCTGACGATCGCGATCACCAACAGACCGGCGCCCCGTGCGGCACCGCTGAACACACGGTCGCCGAGGCGACCTGTCGACGCGGTGTCCCCGACGAGCGGGGGGCGTCCCCGACCTCCGGGGAGCCCATCGGCAGCGGAGACGCCGGTCAGTGATGACACGTCACACCCATCGGTTGTTCGTGGACTTCCGGGCCGGGCCGACGGTCAGCCGATGGCGTTGACAGCCGCCTGCACCTTGGTCTGGACCTCGGGCGGCAGGGGGGCGTAGCCGAGCTGCGACAGGCCGCCCTGCGTCCCCGCCGAGGCGAAGGTCGTGAGGAACGCCTTGACGTTCTTGCCCTTGGCCGCATCCGCGTACTTCGAGCAGACGATCTCGTAGGTCACGAGGATGATCGGGTAGGCCCCGGCCTGCTTGGTGCCGTAGTCGAGCTTGAGCGCGAGGTCGTTGCCGGTGCCGACCTGCTTGGCTGCCGCGACGGCCTTGCCCGCACTCTCCCCCGTGAGGGCGACGGGCCCGGCACCGGTGTCGATCTGCGCCATGGCCAGCTTGTTCTGCTCGGCGTAGGACAGCTCGGTGTAGGTGATCGCGCCCTCGGTCTGGACGACCGCGGTCGAGACACCGGCCGACTTCTCCTTGCCCTCCCCCTTGCCGGTCCATTTCTTGCCCGGGGCGGCAGTCCACGAGCTGGGGGCCGCCGCCTGGAGGTACTGGGTGAAGTTCTCCGTGGTGCCCGACTCGTCGGAGCGGAAGAAGACCTTGATGTCGGTGGCCGGCAGGGTCACGCCGGAGTTCAGCGCGGCGACGGCTGGGTCGTTCCACTTGGTGATGACGCCGTTGAAGATCTTGGCGGTCACGTCGCCGTTCAGGACGAGCTTGTCGACGCCCTTGACGTTGTAGGCGACGGCGATCGGACCGGCGACCATCGGCAGGTTCCAGGCGTCCGAGCCGCAGGACGTCTTCGCTGCGGCGGCTTCGCTGGTCTTGAGCGAGGAGTCGGAGCCGGCGAAGTCGACCTGCTTGCCGGTGAACTGCTTGATGCCTGCGCCCGAGCCGGTCGCGTTGTAGTTGACCGTCGCACCGGTGCACGCGGACTGGAAGGTCTTGATGGCGGCCTCGATGGCCGTCTTCTGGGCGGTGGAGCCCTCACCGCTGAGCGTGCCGGAGAAGCAGTCGGCCGCAGCGGTGCCGGCACCGGCGCCGCCGGTCGGGCCACCGCCGGTCGGGCCACCGCCGGTCGGGCCACCGCCGGCCGGGCCGCTGTTGTTGTCGCTGCCGCAGGCGGACAGCACCAGGACGCCCGTCAGGGCAGCTGCGCCGAGGGCGCTGGTACGGAGAAGTCGCACGGGGTTCTTCCCTCTCGAGAGGTGACGTCGGGTGGGGCCGCCCGGCGTCGATGCAGCGCGGGCCCCGTGAGCGAAGATAGGTGCGTCGGGTGAAGGAACGTCCCTACGGGGTTAACGCCCGGTGAACGCCGGTCGACGGTCTGGGGCCATCGGGTTGGCCCGAGAACAGACAGCGGCCAAAGCCCCGGCGGGGGAAGGCCTTCGCCGGCACCTGCACCGGACGTATGCCGGCCGGGACGCCACCGGCCGTCAGCTGCGGTGCCGCTCCACGGCGACGACCCGAGCGGCGTCGCCGGTGCCGACGACGTGGCAGATCAGCACCTCGCCCTTGGACATGGAGGGGTCCGCGGCCTGCCTCAGGCAGGCGTCTGCTGCGGCGCCCTCGTCCGAGGTCACGTCGACGTGCTGGCGCAGCGCCTCGAGCAGGGTCGGCAACAGCAGGCCGTGGG
>JAABUJ010005753.1_pt1 | contig 12268 bp, 9 predicted proteins | sample 5559131 | NCBI WGS metagenome assembly JAABUJ01 (sample SAMN10711875, study PRJNA513366) | rock metagenome | isolation source: Antarctica rocks | place: Antarctica: Victoria Land, Mt New Zealand nord | collected 2016-01-07
AAGTTGAAATTACTTTGCTTCTGATACTATTACCTTTTAATTTACAAGAACCTTTTTCTTAAATTTCTTATGTAGATTATATAAGCTTATATTTTTTTTACAGATCATTGTTAAATCACTGTTAATCATTATTAAAGTTAAGACTTTTTGATCTTTCTTTTTAGCTTTATTACTTGTTCACTTTAACTTCAACTTATCATGTCATTGTTGCAAGTCTTTATCAGATCATTTTTGATCATTCAGTTTTTTCTTAATATTATATAATGTTAAAACTTTCACTTTCTCTTAATTATGTCTCTCTTCTGTTATGAATGTTAAAGTTAAATTATCAGTATCTCTTTAACTTTTAATAGTTTTCTGTAATGCATTCATCACATCATTTACTTCAGTCAAGATCAGTTTAAAAGAAGCAATGCTTCAGTGTGCTTTCAAAATGTTCTGTAATGAGAATACAGATAAGTTTACTCATTCATAACATTTTTATATCTTATAAATTGTCTTTTAAGAAAGATTTTCTCTCTTCTTTACTAAAAGCTTATATAGTTCTTTCTTTTATCTGCAATCTCATTCAATTTAAGATATAGTCAAGAGTTCTTTGTAAAAAGACAATAATGACTCTTTTTATTTAAGAATCTTATTAACTTTAAGACTTAATTGCTGCACAGATAGTTTAGCTCATTTCAGACTGCTTTGCAGCTCTGAATTAGCTCAAAATTTATTGACATTAAAGATATGTGCTTTCATAAACTAATTATTATGAATTAAATTTTGTAAAACATACTCTATAAACATTCTTAATGCATAAATTTCTAATGAATAAGTTTTCAATATCTTATAAGACTTAAATCATTTAGCTTTAAACTTCTGAGACTCTTCATTTCATATAAGCATTCAGTCTTCTTTCTTTATAGTGCTTAATCACACTATTTCATCATGAATCATTTTCAATTTAATAGTCTTTTATAAAAGAATTTCATTAATAATTACTCAAATCATCTGTACCTGCTCAACTCATTTTAACTGATCTTCAAAGTCAGTTTTTCTCAGCAGTTAAAAATTGTTTAAGTCATTTAATAATCATAAATTTATCTCATATAGTAGATAGAATGAGCTCTGTTTAGTTGTATTATAAGCTCAGATTTAAGCTGCAAAAAGTGCTTGTGATAAGTATTTATTTTATAATTGAGTTGATTTACTCATAAGATATTTTGTAAGCATGAAGCTCAATATTTTATTTAAATTTTTTATCTTTTCATTTATACAAAAATGATAGAGAGTCATTGTTCTATGTTGAGTCTTAAGCTTTTTCAAATAGTAGATCACAACATGACTGAGAAAGTTTATATCATTATTGAATAGTAACTTTCTCAATGAATTATAATTTATAAAGATTTTATTATACAGAAAATCTGCAACTGTTGTTTTCATTGCATTTAAAACAGCTTTAGTCACAGATCAGTCTGTAACATAATTAATTGTCATTATAATTTAGCAGTTTTCTCAGAGCATTCAAGATAGTATGTTTATTATGTTAATTTCTTATCTTTTAAACAGTAATAAATTCTTACAAATTAAATATAAATATTCTTTAATCTCTTAATGTTTTCAGAGTTGTTGAGCAACTTAACAGTTAAGATAATGCTTTACAAACAATTTAATATTCTGCAATAGTTTATGTCATTAAGCTTAAAGTCAAATGACTTTTAGCAGTTTTGACACTTCTAAATGCTCATATTTGATGTGTATATGTTTCAAAAAGTTCACACAATACTGAAACTGTAGAAATGACACTTCACTATTGTCTTACTTTTAAATCAAATATGAGTCATTCAATTTCAAATTGTAATGCAGTCAAAATTAATCTGTTACATCATTTTTGCATACATGCTTGCAATTAAAGTGACTGTCAAGTCAGATCAGGCTTAGATTTTAGAATCTAACCTGACTCACTGAGCTTTACTTTGCAATCTAACTCAACTCTATGCAGAATTGAGTTTCACACAGAGTCAGGTTAGACTATTCTTGACAGCTTAAACTAAATTAAAATTAATTAGCTTCTGTTATTAATAGAGTGGTCATCAGGTCAGGTCAGGCTCAGATTTTAGAACTTAACTTAACTTACTGAGCTTTACTCTGCAACTTAACTCAACTCTGTGCAGAGTTAGATTTCAGACAGAATCAGATTAGACTATTCTTGACAGCTTAAATTAAATTAAAATTAATTAACTTCTGTTATTAAGCAGCTTTATATTGGCAGCAGCTACTATTGCAACATTTTTAATTAGCATTGTGCACAATTCTTTTTGTTTAACTACATGTCTGCTTTATAAATGTTATATGTAAATGTTATTAACTTAATTATCAGATCACTCATTTTCTACAGAGCAAAAATACATTAATTAATACACTTTATCTTTTTAGTAAGTCTGCAACATATAAAAGATTGCTTTTATCTTTTGCAATTCTTCTAATATTATCAGATTTTCTTTCTTATGTAGCTTGACAACTATATTACAAATAAGTCATGAAAGAGATTCTTAATATGCAAGAACTTATACTTTTAAAAAATGTATGAAGATATGTCTTACTTATCTTCTACAAATTTATAATGACTGATTAATTTCACTTTAAGCTATCATTATACTAATTGAAAATCTCTTCAATCAATAATGAAAAGAATTCTAAATTTAAAATAAAAGAATGCAGCTTCTGTCAATACTGTTGCTGCTGCATTGCATGAGCTGATCAGAGAGCATTAGAATTGAGCATTTTAATTTAATTTAATGATGCAATTATGTAACTCACTTGACTCTTTTTGTACAGAAATTAATTTAAAAGAAAAAGAGTTGTTAATGATTTAATCTTCTTCTTTAAAGATGTCATGCTTGACAATCTGTTCTTTACTTTTATTTTATAAATTTAATTCTATCTCATACATCTTCATCTGTAATCTATATTCTGTTCTCTTCAATAAATCTTATATTGTCAAATTCACAAGCTCTAGAGTCTGCTTAATATTTCTTTATAACTTTAACTTTCATTGTAACTCTGTCATGCTATACAATATAATTTTAATGTCAGTTTCTTTACTGTGAGAAGATCTATACTTAGTAAAGAAATTGCAACTAACATGATTGAGATACTACATTTTACAAATTGTATGTATTGCTTTAAATTTCTCAGATAGTAGCTTAAGAAGAAATGATTATAAATTTTAAATTTAAATAATTGTGCAGCTTAATTTAAATTGATCTTAATTATCTACAAATTCACTGATAACAAAAACACAGCATTTATGTAAACAAATGATAGTATAGAGACTTAGCAAATTCATTTATCTTTAATACAATACATTTTACCTTTTCTTTCTACAGAACATCTTACTTTTTGTATTAAGCTTTTTATATTTTTTTTCTGCATCATGTAAGTAAAGTAAGTAATGAAGAGATATGATGCTGACTTTCATTTTAGAAATGTATCATTAAAATAAAGAAAACTGAATGCAAAGATTATCTTCATTAATGTAATAAGAGCATCAGGCTTCACATTTTACATTACTGAACTGAATTAACTCATTAATATAGTAAAAGTATCAGACTTTATATCTTTCATTATTGAATGAAATTAACTCATCAGCAAAAGAACATATTTTATTAATACATTAGACTTTTCATCTTAATTTAAGAAGAAAAGAAAGAAAAAGATCAATGAAATTAATTTATTTGTCTCAGACATTGCTGCACATCTAAAGAAAGAAGACTTTGCTGATCAATAAAAAAGAATAAAAACACTTATTAATTACTCTGAATTTACACTCAATGCTGCACTGCCTCAAAGTACTTTAGCTACTTTTTTCACTTCTTTTAGCTCAAAATTTAGTACATAACTTCACTTATTATAATGCTCAATTATAATGCACAAAGTGTGTATTAAATCAGAAAATAAATCATATTCAAGAACTTAAAAGCTCTTCATTTATTCTTTTATTAAGTTCTTTACATTTTGATATTATTCAGAAATTGATCTCATCACATTCTTCAGTGATTAATGCATTCACAGATATTGATATTGAAGAGGCTCAAGAGCAGAATGATATAATAATGAACAGATTGAATATAGATTTTAAATATAATTCAGAATATAAGAAGCTTAAGATGAGAATTTAAAGAATAAAATATGCAGTTAAGATAAGAGAGAAAATTGTTGCTAAGAGATATGCAGAGAATGAATATAATGAATATTAATAAATAATTATAGTGTTCTGTATTAAACTTTAACTTTATTTATAATAATCTTTCTTACAAATTAGAATGTAATGACTGAGCAAAAGAAAAATGAAGATACTGCTCAGCAAAACAACTTAATTATAACTATTAAAGAAATATAAGCTCTGTGTAAGCTTCTTAAAGCAAAGAGTACTTTCTCAATAATTAAAAAAGAAATATATTAACTTCATTTAACATTTAATCTGTGCTGATATGATTAAATTGAAAAAGCAAACAAGCATATTTAAAGCTGTTGAGATATCTGTTTAAATAAAGTAGTTAAGCATTAAGAATAAATCATTTAATTTAACAGCTATAAATAACTTATTATAGCTGAAGATGAGAATTCAAATCTTGTTATGTAGGTTTTTAATAGCAGCATACTCAATTCAGAGCATATAGCAGACAAGAAGAATCATTAATGTGTATTATACTTTTAATACTTTTTTATAATGAGTTTGAAGACAAAAGCTAATGTTGTTTCATTTTATAGTTATTAGCTCTCAACAGTGTTTAATGTTTCTGCAGATAAGAATAAAGAAGCAGAGATAATGTTGAGTAATAATGAGAATAAAGTTACAGTAACTTTTTTTATTTAAATGATGTTAAATAAAAACATTAATGATGAGTGCATCTTTCTTAAATCTGATGAACTTGTGCACACAGATATTAGAAAGACAGTATTAAAAGAAAATAAAATATATTAATTCTGCACTGTTTATCTATTAAAGATTTAACTAAATTTTGAACTTCATAGACTGCTACTTCAATGTTAAAGAATGATGAAGTTAAGATACAAATTAATTAAATATAATTATATCACTTTATTATAACACTCTTTACAATTGTCTATTAACTTCTTGCTGATTAACTATATTTATAAATTAAAATCAACAACAAAGATTAACTGTCAACATTATAAGTTTTAATCTTCACTGATGATGCAGATCAAGAGGTAGAAGACTCAGCAAAGATATAGAATAATGATGAGAAGAATGAAGATCATTATGATGATGATAATGATAATGTTAATGAAAATATAAAGAATCAGAATGAATTTTAATGCTTTAAGCAAAGCTAAATGTTCTTAAAGATTCTTAAACATTGTTTTTGTTATGTCTTAATTGAAGGTTTCTCTGATATAGAGGCTAGGGGTTAGAGCTTGTGATATAAGAGAGTTTCAGACATGTTGAGTTAATCAGTAGCTAGTAGTATGCTAAGTAATGATTGCATTAAACATGTTCATCTTCTTAAGAAAGATGATCTGTATATATATTGAACTGCTCATCTTGCTCACTCATGAACACTGTAAGTCAGCTTACTCAGCTTACTTGTGAGCAGTGTAAGCTTACACTGAGCTGTACATCTTCAAGACATAATTCACTGAATCTACACATTCAATGAGTTTACTAGAACAATGATCATAACATCATTCTTTCTTCTCAGGCACTAGTTCTCTAGAACTTATTTAAACAAAAGTTTCTGCCTTTGCAATCTGTAAGCTTTTCATGATGAAGTCATTCAAAACACACAATCATCTTCATCTTTATCAATTCATTAATAAAGACAGTGACTCAGTGTTAACTGTCTGTCTTCACTGTTTCAATCTCTCAATTCTTTGCATAAAGATGAAGAATCATTCTAAGTGTGCTGAGTGTGTTTGCTGCAGTTGCTTATGTGTTGATGTGTTGTGAGAATCTCTTAATTATACACACAATAAACTCAAGTTCAATCTATCTGTTGCTGAGAAAGAACTGACACAGGCTCTTGTTAAAGTTGCTTGTCTTTATAAGACATTAAAATATTTAAAAGATAAAGTTGCTGAGAAGACACTCTGTCTTGCTTACAAACTTGCTGATGATAATGATGATGTTTTCAGAGATAAGAACAATTCTGATTCTTCAAATCTCTTATTCTTAAATTTCTAAGATAATCTTATCTTCACAGTCTTTTCTTCTCAAACTGCTGAAGCATCCTCATGCAGTTAAGTAAGTTATTCTTTGATTCTCATATGCTTTTCAAAGCATCATACTCTTTTCATTTAATGAGATAATGAACTTTTCTGTTAATCATTCTCTTTTCTAGAATGTTCTCAACTTCATATTCAGTTTTGAGTTCAACAGATGTTGATTTAATCTGAAGTGATATGAACTGATTGCATTGCTAAAGCATTAATGTGTAAAATACTGAGTGTATTCACATCTCTTAAAGTAAGTCTAGCTCATAGCTTAGTTTCTTGATGTTTCTCTTGATCATAAATGACTCAATACTCTTATTCATGAGTTTCTTGCTCTTCTTCTTCATTCATATGTTGTCTGTTCATAGATATACTTTCTCATCAATCTCATATAATTTTATCTCTATTGTTCATCTCTTCTGCCCTTCAATTCTCTTCATAAGATCAGTATGCAGTTTCTTGAGCTCTGCAATGTTCAACATTGCTTTCTGACTCTGAGATTTATGCATTCATGAGTCTCTTCAAACCTTCAGATAATATTTATAGTTCACTTCAAATGATATCTTTTTTGTGATTTCATTTCATGCATTGTTGTACATAAACTGTGTCATTGACAGCAGTTATACTTAATTGTTCTGTTTTGCATTGACATAATATCACAAGTATATCTTGACTGTCTGATTCATTCATTTGCTCTGTTCATTCATCTGTAAGTAATATGTCATTGACATCTTATGTTTTATTCTGAGTTCTGCTGTGAGCATTTCTCAGAACTTGCTCATGAACAGTTTGTCTTTATTGATGATAAACTTCTTTAATAGCTCATAATTGCTAATCAATTCTCACAGTATGATGTACATCAATACTGATGCTGTTACAGTCTCTCTGAATGAAATGAACATTGTGTACTTCATTAATCTATTCACTATAATCAATATGCTGTCAAATCTGACTTCTCATGCTGAGTTCTTGAACTTTGATAGCTTGATGATAAAGTTCATAATAACAGACTCTCAGAGCACATTCAGTGTGTTTAGTTATGTTATTTCATTGTAATGCTTATCTCTCTGAATCTTATTATATCAACATGAATTGCATTTGACAATGTATTTTATGATTTAATTGTAAAAATTGCCTATGTTGCATCTTCTTTGTACAAGATCTTCTGTATGTTTGACTTCTAGATGCCTGTCAGCTCTGCTGTTATGACATACTTTAATGAGTTCATTATTCATCAAGAAAGCATTCTTCATCTTAAATGTTGCTGCTAAGTCTTTCATGAGTGTTTCTTTCTTGTCTTTATGCAGAATTTCAGCATAAATCATTTTCACTTCTTTGTGATCAGATCATCTACTTAAAGTGTCTGCATCACTGTTCTCATTATTCTTCTTGTAATAAATCTAAAATTCAAAGTCTGCTAACTGTTCTGCTTAACAAATCTGTCATCAGTTCAGTTGCTTAATTGTTGTAAAGTTTCTCAGATTCTTATGATTCATAAAGATCTGAATAGACTTGCTTATACTCACAAGATAAGGTCTTCAATCTTGCAGTGCTTTTATTATTGCAAGAAGTTTCTTATTATGAATCTCATATCTTTTCTTGAGTTCTGACAACTTTCTAGATCAATACACAATAGACTTCTTCTGCTTATCTTTGATCTGATATAGACATACTTCAACTGTGAAATTCAATGCATCAGTTTTCAGTATCTTTTTGCATGCTTAATTGAGTATTTACAGATGTGCAGTTTCACTAAGACTTCTCTTTAATGCACAGAACACATTCTTCTGTTTCTTATCTCAATGTCATCTCTCATTCTTGCATGTCAAACACATAAGAGATTTCACAATTCTTGCATAGTTAGGTATGAACTTTCAATAGTAGTTCATTAGCTCTAGAAAGACTTGTACTTTCTTAATCTTTTGCAATGTAAATCAGTCTTGAACTGTCTCTGTCTTTTTGAAATCTTTCTTAATCTAATTAGATCAAATGACATATTCTAGAAACTGTACTTTCTTGATTTCAAATCTGCTTTTCAACTTTTTCATATACATAACTTGTTCATTGAGCTTTGCTAAAATCTTGTGTACATATTTGTGGTGTGTTTCAAGGTCATCTGAATAGATCAGAATATCATCAAGATATATAATCACAAAATCATTAAGATATTCTCTCAACATGTCATTGATGAGTCTCTGAAAGGTGACTAAGGCATTTTTGAGCTTAAATGACATAACAGTGTACTCATAGTGTTCATATTTCATTCAGAATGTCATTTTTCATTCTTTGTTCTTCTTTATGCATACACAATAGTACACTTTCTTCAGATCTAGACTTATAAATCACTTAACTTTCTCTAGTCTGTCTTGCAACTCTTCTATCAGCAGTAAAGAATAACTATCTTAATAAGTTATTCTGTTGAGTTGTCTATAGTCAACACAAAGTTGCTTGATGTCATTCTTCTTTAATATAAACAGAATCAGATATTCTGCTGATGACTTTAATGATCTGATGAATTCTCTCTTTAGATTCTCAGCAAGATAGTTGTGAACTTTCTTCAGCTGATTCTCACTCATAAGATAAAGTAATATTCACTTTGATTCTCTTTTCTTTAGTAGCAGTATCTCATGATCTCAAGGCTTATACTCTGATAAGTTCTTTTTCAGTTGTTCAGAAACATTATATGTGTTCTCTGTCACATAGAGTTCTTTGTTGATTCAGTTAATCTGTGAATTCTTTTTGTGTAATCAGGACATTTCTAGTATAGTATCATACTTAACTGACTTGAGAACATCTAGTCTCAACTTCTGTGAATCATTCTTTATTATGACTTCAATATGAACTTCTTTATGAATTCATTTATATTCTTCATTGATCATATACACTTGTGTGAGCTTAGGCACTCATCACAGTGTTAGTTCTAGCTGTTCAATTACTTTTTGTGAGATAAAGTTATTGATTGCTTCTGAATCTATCATTGCTTAAAGTCATTTCTTCAGTGATATCTTGATGTCAACTTATATCTTTTGATCATTGTCAGTTCATTAAGACATTAAAAGCTTCTTTGTTTCTAATCTTGCTGAGAAAGCTTGAGATTTTTTAACTTCTCTAAGCTTTTTGCTTCTATTGAAGTTTCTTGAGCTCTGCTCATGCTTTAAAGTTCATTTTATGATTCAGTGAACTTTCTTCATAGTTCTTTGAATCATATCAGTTCTTCATCAGTTATGATCAGTTTTGTATAGTCATCAGTTTCTTTTCTGATAATTTGTTCTGAGTGTTGGTACACCTCATACTGTTTGTATTTGCATTGAATGAGATTCTTTAATGCTTTCACTTTGTTGAGAAACTCAGATGACATATACTCTTCTGTGTGCATTCAATGTTCTTCTGTGAGCATTACATAGCCTGTAAGTAGGCATATCTTAATTTCATAACCTTTTCTTGATCACTCTGACATTTCTTAATCTTATATTGTGAATCATATCATTGTCATCAGCTCTTCTAGCTGTACAGCTGCTGTTTCTGCTTTGTGTCATTTACTAATGATGACTTCTTCTTAAAGTGTCTGCTGCTGTTCTTCTAGCAGGCTTTCACATCATTTTAGATGTCAGTTTTTAAGATGCTCATAGCTCTGCTTAAGTCTCATGTTAACTTCTTAGTTGTCAACATTCTCTGAGTCTGCATTCAAATTCAGATACATTCAGATAAGATCTTCTTAATCTTAAGCTTCTGCAGTGTCTATCTTCTGAATTTTGTGAATATCAGTCTCTTCAATCTTGTCTGAGTTGTCTCTGACAACTTTCTCTAGAATAGCTAATTTCTTTGATTCACTCATTGTAACATAATCAGTACTGTATCTTTTCTTAAGCTTCTGTGATCATCATCTGACTCTGTCTTTGCTGCTTATGTACACAAAGCAGTTGTTGTCATAGCAGACTGTTCAGCTCAGTTAATCATGCATTATCACTGAGTTCATCATTGCAACTTCTTTTCTCTATCATTGAGGTTTCTTGCAATTCCTGACAAGATGTCTAAGTTTATTACAGTTATAACATTTGCAAGTCTTTACTCATTGAGTATAAGACTTAGTGAGTTGTCTATTGTAGTGCTTATACTTCACTGATCTAGCTTGTAACTTCTGATTGTGCTTCTCAATATTGTTGAGATTCATTGAGTCTTCTTGTGTTCTAATGATGAATCATCATCTTCATGTTCTTAAAGCTGTATAAGGTTCTGTCTTCTTCATCTGTCATTCTCACTGTTGACTGTCAATGTTGATGAAGATATCTATTATCTCTTAAAGTTCTTCAGAACAGTCTCTTCAGGCTATTTTATCTTTAATATCTTCACTCAATTCTCAATAGTATTGCAATACTAAGATGTCATTGTTTTAGTCAGTTAAGACTGTGATGTGCTGAAACTTCACTGAGTACTTAACTGCTGACTTGTTCATCTTTAGTGTGTAAAGTTATCATTTCACTGCTCTTTTCTCATTAATCACTTCAAAAGTCTTTCAAAGTTCTTTCTTGAACTTCTTGAAGTCACTGAAGATTGACTCTTTGTTGATGTCTTATTTCTTTGATGACTTGTCTAGAAACTCATGCAGTTTAAAATTGACTCAGTTAAACACTGTATCTTTAAGATAGACTACTGTGTATAGATCTTTGTTCATTTTGAAGTTAAACTTCTTCTAATTGAAATCTATGTATAAATTAAGCTTTATCAAGAAGCTTTGCAACTTTCTATGTTCACTGCTGAACACATCTGGTGTCAGTATCTTCAATATGTTGTTCATCTCTTGTAGGTCTTCAAGATTCTGAAGATTGATCATATTGATGAAGACTGCTTTCTGCATGCTAACTGACATGTCTTATATCATAAGAATGTTCAACATGTTACATCTTGATCAGAGATTCCTCTGATATAGGAACTAGAGATTAGAGCTTGTGATATAAGAGAGTTTCAGACATGTTAAGTTAATCAGTAGCTAGTAGTATGTTAAGTAATGATTGCATTGAACATATTCATCTTCTTAAGAAAGATAATCTGTATATATACTGAGCTGCTCATCTTGCTCACTCATAAGCACTGTGAGTCAGCTCACTCAGCTTACTTGTGAGCAGCATGAGCTTACACTGAGCTGTATACCTTTAAGGTGTAATTCACTGAACCTACATGTTCAATGAGTCTACTAGAATGATGGCCATAACAGTTTTCTACATCTAAGTATGTTCAATTCTAATACTTCACTCAATAATATTAGCTCACATGTAACTTGTGTTTATTATAAGCAATTTAAGAAAATTGAAGTGTTTATAAACTATATAGAAAGAGTAAAGAGATCTGATGTTTAAATTAAAAATTATGTTAAGTATATATTTATTGAGATCACTGATGCTTAAATTAATGAATGTCAATATTATCTTTAAATAAAAAAGAATGAATTTCTCTTGACTTTAAATAATTATTAATGATATCAATAGATGAAAGATTCTGTCTTTTATAAAATCATAATACTGAAGCAGTTAAGAACTTAATGTGCTTTATCTGTGCTTTTAAGTGTGAATGTAGTGCTTTTAACAATTTTTTACTTTATTAATAAAGAAGACTTTTCTCTTTTAATTAATGTTGTGTTGTATTCAAGACTGTGTGTATATTGATAGTTAATGTACTCTGAGCAGAGTCATTTAAGTGAATGATTTAAAAACTAAAATCAGTAATTATTAAGTCATTATTGATGATTGTTAGATATATAACTCACAATAGCTATGCTATTAGTGTGGTGCCACCTTTTAACAGGTTATGAGCTCAGGTTAGTGTGTAATAACTTGCATAAAGTGGTGCCTAGACCACCTCTGCCAGTGGTTTAAGTTTATGGTGAGAGAGTAAGTTCAAAAGATCATGAGTTTGAACTGCTGTCTGTGTGCACTCTTTATACCTGCAAGTCAGTTGTGGGCTGATTGCAGGTTAGAGAGAGTGTTAGATATATAACTCATAATAGCTATGCTATTAGTGTGGTGCCATCTTTTAACAATGATCTTAATAG
>JAABUJ010005757.1_pt1 | contig 12260 bp, 10 predicted proteins | sample 5559131 | NCBI WGS metagenome assembly JAABUJ01 (sample SAMN10711875, study PRJNA513366) | rock metagenome | isolation source: Antarctica rocks | place: Antarctica: Victoria Land, Mt New Zealand nord | collected 2016-01-07
ATCGCTTTCCCGATGCGGACCAATGCCGTTTTATGGTCAGTCGCGAGGCCTCCCGGTTCCCGCGCAAGGAGCTTCTGCACATGCCAGGTTCTACGACCACGCGGGGCCGCTTGGGCGCTTGCGATAACGTGCCCAAGCGTATTGCCTTCCGAAACGAGAACATCGTCGGCGCCCCGGATATCCCTTATTTCGCGGCTCGATGGCTGGCCTATGCATCCCTCTACCGACGCTTCACGTACGCCCTCGCGGGCGGCCGCGCACGGCTCGAGGTCGATGTGGTTCGCTATACCTTCATCGTCATGGAATTGCACCATGTACTCCTTGCCGGTCTCCCGGCGCACTCCCGAAAAGGGTCGTTTTAGAGACGATCTTTGTCACCTCTTGAGATGCGTTACACTGCTAATCCAGCCAATTTCGCTGGCGGGATAGCTCGAAACCATGTGCCACCAAAAGAATGCGTGCCCATGTATCGGTGCGACGTGGAGAGCGTACTCCGCGCGTGTGGCTTTCGAATCGAGAATCGACTGCCTCTCATGGTGTTCATACCGATGCATGAATCGTTACCGCCGCCATTGGGTATTCGAATGCTGCATCCACAAACTCCGAAGGAGTGCCTAGAAGCCGTCGCCGCTCAAAACGCCGCGTACGGCGAGCCACTTACTTCGCAGGCACAAGTCGACGAAATGATCGAAGCAATTTCTGATGGCGTTCGGGTCATTGCTGCAGCCGACCTAATGACCGGTGCGATCGTCGGCGCAGGCCTCTGCACGGTGCCGCGCGGCGGCGTCACCGAACTGGCTGCAATTGGAGTCGTACCTGCGTACCGGGGGCGCGGAATTGCGACGGCACTGGCCTCAGCGCTTGCAAGGGATGCTGTGGGCCGAGCAGACGTGCGCGTGTTTCTCATGGCCGCCCATGATGCCGGGCGGGCGTACCTACGAGCGCGCCGGATTCGAGCGGATCGAGCCGGAGATCATCCACATCTCGCGTCGCTAAATTGTGCGCTCTCTAGCTAGGGAGCGCGAAGACTCATGTCAGGGCGTAGATTGTACCGTCGGTGCTCCCGAATACGATCAGGCCGTTGTCGATCGCCGGCGAGGAGATAATCGAGCCCATGGAGAGCAGGTCATGGAGGCCAAGAATGGTGGCTTCCAGCGTCCCATCTCCATATGTATCGTCACGAATGTGCCCGTCCTCAGCAAGGTATCTCGCTGCATTCTTGCGAGATCTGTCGGTTTGGAAACGAGCGACCTCTCGCCCCGTGTTCGTGTCGACGGCGTGCAGCCGACCATCGAACGTACCAAAGTAGGCTGACGTCCCGCTGATTGCAGGCGATGAAAACGAATACGTCTTGTACGAGGCAGTGGAGCGCGCGCGGCCCGTCAACCGATCCAAGCAGAAAAACTTCAATATATCGGACGTCGTGAAGCATACATTGGGTCCCGCGAGTGCCGGCGATGCAACAACCCAACTTTCGTGGTCGTCGTGCTTCCAACGCAGTCGACCGCTAGCGGCACCGATCGAGTAAAAGTAACCGTCGCGGGAGCCGAAGTAGACCGTGCCGTCCGCAACTGCTGCGGAACTGGGGATGCCGATGAGACCGAGTCCTTTGCGGTCATCGGTCGCGAACTTCCACCGCAAAGCGCCGCTCCTCGCATCGAGCTTGTACATGAAGCGGTCCCAACTGCCGATGTACACGGCGCCATCCGCGACGGCAGGTGAAGCGTGCACGACGTCACCGGTCGCGAACTGCCATTTCTTTGTCCCGGTCGCGGCATCGAGTGCGTAAACGTTATGGTCGCCGCTACCGACGTACAACGTCCGACCAACCACCGCCGGCGACGATAAAAAGACGGTCGAACGCATCCGGCGCGGACTCCTTGGGCGGCATGACGAGACCTTGCGCCGTATAGCGACGTTCGCCGCCGGTCGTGAATCGCCAAACAACCTTTCCGCTTCCGGCGTCGAGCGCGTAGACGTATCCATCCAGGCTGCTGAAGAAGACACGGTTCCCCAAGACGGCGGCAGATGAATTGACCGCTCCTTTGGTAGCATACTTCCACAACAGAGAACCATCCGTAACGCGCAGAGCGTACATGGAATGATCTGCGCTGCCGACGTAGACGACGCCATTTGCAATCGACGGTGAAGCGACGACCGCGCCACCCGTTCGGAAACGCCATGCGACCTTCTGAAGCGTCGGCCGTCGGCTCGACGGGTAGAGTCCGCGGTGCGCGGGACCAGCGCGGAACATCGATGCCGCCAAGCCGCCCGCGGACGGCCCAGGAGCCGCTACCGCGCTAAAGGCAAGGCCGAAGCACAGCATCGCTCTAGCCGTAACAGCCATGTACGCACTCCTACGCATGGGCCGCCGCTTCGAGCGCAGGCGCCTCAAGTCCCTATCGGCGAGTAACTGCTCCAGGAACGAAGCTCCTTGACATCACAATCCAACCAGGCCCGGCACGAAGGGAGAACACACCGGTGAGCCCAGCTTCCATGCCGATTAACATCGGCAATACGGCTTTCATGCTGCTCTGCGCAAGTCTCGTCATGCTCATGACGCCGGGCCTCGCGTTTTTCTACGGCGGGTTGGTCGCGCGCCGGAACGTGCTGACCATCATGATGCAGAGCTTCATGTCACTCGGCTGGACGACGGTGCTGTGGTATGCCTTCGGCTATTCCATGTGTTTCGGCCCGGACTGGCACGGCATCGTGGGCAATCCGCTCCACTACGCGCTATTGAACGGAATTACGCTGCACACGATGTTCACGGGGAACGACGCCGGCATTCCGCTCGTCGTCCACGTGGCCTATCAAATGATGTTCGCGATCATCACGCCGGCGCTCATTACCGGCGCCTTCGCCAACCGCGTAACCTTCAAAGCGTATTTCCTTTTCCTGACCGGCTGGCTTATTTTCGTGTATTTTCCGTTCGTTCACATGATCTGGAGCCCGGATGGCGCGCTTGCGAAATGGGGCGTTCTCGATTTCGCGGGTGGTATCGTCGTGCACGCGTCGGCCGGTTTCGCGGCGCTGGCCTCCGTGCTGTTCATCGGGCGCCGCTCCGTCGTCGAAAACCAGCCGCATAACGTGCCGCTGATCGCCCTTGGAACGGGCCTGCTCTGGTTCGGCTGGTATGGTTTCAACGCAGGTTCGGAACTGCGCGTCGATGCGGTCACCGCTTCAGCGTTTCTCAATACCGATATCGCGGCGTCGTTCGCCGCGATTACGTGGCTCTTGCTCGAGTGGTCGCGCGGTCATCAACCGAAATTCGTCGGCCTGCTCACGGGCGCGGTCGCCGGGCTCGCAACGATTACGCCCGCGGCCGGTTACGTTTCGCCGACCACTGCAGTCGTCATCGGCATCCTCGCCGGCGGCGTGTGCTACTACGCGGTCGCGCTGAAAAATCGCGTCGGCTGGGACGATGCCCTCGACGTGTGGGGCGTGCATGGCGTCGGAGGCTTCCTCGGCATCTGCCTGCTCGGTGTGTTTGCATCCAAGGCATGGAACCCGGCCGGCGCCGACGGACTGTTGCTCGGAGGCGTCGCTTTTCTCGGCAAGCAAGTCGCGGCGGCGCTCGTATGCAGCGCATGGGCGTTCGCCTTTACCTACGGCATGTTATGGCTCATCAGCCGAATCACGCTCACGAAAGTCGATCGTGCCGCCGAAGAGCGCGGGCTCGATGCCGAACTGCACGGAGAAGAAGCGTATCCCCTAGCGGTGTGACGGGCCACCGACAGCGTTCACGCGATGAATATCGACGCCGTCGGGTGACCTATGCTGTGCGCTGAGGGAGGATCGCGAAGGCCTTTCGGCGTGCTCGATGACGTGAGCGTGCGGGTCGGCGTCGACGTAGGGGGGACGTTTACCGATCTCGTCGCTCTCGACGACGCGGGTCGGCTGACGCGCTACAAGGTCGCGTCGACGCCGCGCGCGCCCGATGTCGGTTTCCTCGACGCATTGCGCGCGTTGCTGAACGATATTGCCGCGCACGAGATCGCGCTCGTCGCACATGCGAGTACGATTGCGACCAACGCTCTCCTCGGTCAAGTCCACCTCGATCTGCCGCGGGTCGCTTTTATCACGACCGAAGGCTTCCGCGACGTTCTGGAGATCGGACGCCAAAACCGCAGCGCGATCTACGATTTGTTCGTCCAGCGTCCCAAGCCGCTCGCCCGCCGCGAAGATCGGCTCGTCGTGCGCGAACGCCGTGCGCATGACGGTTCAGTACTCGTCCCGCTCGACGCCGCGAGCGTGGAAGCCGTCGTCGCCATTGTCCGGGAGCGAAACATCCGCGCGGTCGCAGTTGGGCTTCTGCACGCCGACGTGGACGGTTCGCATGAACGCGCCATCCGTGACGCCTTCGCCGTCCTACCCGACGTCGACGTGTCGCTCTCCTCGGAAATCGACCCGCAATACCGTGAGTACGAGCGTTTCTCGACGACCGTCGTCAACGCCGCGCTCGCACCGATCGTGCGCGCGTACCTCGGCCGGCTTGCCGACGGCATTCGCTCACTGGGTGTCGAGGCGCCGCTTTTCATGATGCGCTCCGACGGCGGCATGGCGGCGCTCGAAAACGCAGCGCGCCGCCCGGCCAGCCTCATCGAGAGCGGGCCGGCGAGCGGCGTCATCGCCGCCGCGTACGTCGGTCGCGCGCTCGGGATCGACAACATTCTATCGTTCGACATGGGCGGCACGACCGCCAAAGCCGGGGCGATCTTCTCGGGCGTACCAGAAGTGAGCCGTTCGTTCGAAGCGGCCGGTGCGACGCATAGCGGACGGTCGGTGAGAGGCAGCGGTTATCCGGTCCGCTTTCCCTTCATCGATCTCGCGGAAGTCAGCGCGGGCGGCGGCACGATCGCCTGGCTCGATGCAGCCAACGCCTTGCGCGTTGGGCCGCTCTCCGCCGGCGCAGATCCGGGACCTGCATGTTACGGAGCCGGGGAAAGGCCAACGGTCACCGACGCCGACGTCGTTTTGCGCCGTTCGAACCCCCGCGCGCTGCTCGACGGCGCCCTCCCGATCGACGATGCGCGGGCGCGCACGGCCGTCGCGTCCGTCGCTGCGCCGCTCAGCGGCGACGTCGAACGCACGGCAGCCGGCATCGTCGCGCTCGTCGACGCAGAGATGGCGAAGGCGCTGCGCATCGTTTCGATCGAGCGCGGTTACGATCCGCGCGACTTCACGTTGCTCGCGTTCGGCGGCGCTGGTCCCCTGCACGCGTGCGCGGTCGCCGCGGAGATCGGTGTGGGCCGTATCATCGTGCCGCCGCATCCTGGAGTGTTCTCGGCCTACGGGTTGCTTGCGGCTGACGTGCGCGCAGCCGCGGTTCGCTCCGCCGTTGGCCCGGCGGATGCCGGCGCGTGGTCGCGGCTTGCCGCCCTCTTCGATACGCTCGCTTCGGAAACGGACGCCGACCTCGCTTCGCAAGGCGTCCCGCAAAACGCGCGAAGCTTTACGCGGGAAGTCGACTTACGCTATGCCGGCCAATCGAGCGAACTCGCCATCGGCGACACATCGTCACTCGAAGCCGCGTTAGCCGCCTTCCACACGCGACACGAACAGCGTTACGGCTTTGCCGCGCGCGCGGAGCCCGTCGAGATCGTGACGGTTCGCGTCATCGCGCTCGGTGCGACGGCGAAGCCACGACTGTGCGCCGCGAACGTTCCCTCGCCACGCGCGCCCGCGGCGAGTGCGCTAACAGAACATCGTTATGTGTTCGACGGCGCAGCATTTTGCGCCACGCCCGTGTACGCGCGACGGGCGCTGCGCGTCGGCGATACGTTCGCCGGGACCGCCGTCATCGAACAGTACGATGCGACGACGTACATCGGACGCGGCTGGCGCGCAACGGTCGACGCTTTCGACAACCTTGTCGTGGAACAAAACCGCTGATGCTCGATCCCATTACCGCACAACTCATCGGCTCGGCGCTCGTGTACGCGTGCGAAGAGATGGGCATTGCCATCCGCGACGCCGCATACTCGCCGAACATCAAGGAGCGGCTCGATCATTCGTGCGCGCTCTTCGATGCGCGCGCGCGTCTGGTCGCTCAGGCCGAACATATTCCCGTCCATCTCGGTTCCCTGCCGTGGGGATTACGCCGCACCTTGGCTTGGCTCACCGAACGCAACCGCACGTTTGCAGCTGGCGAGATGATCGTCGTCAACGATCCCTACATCTGCGGAACGCATCTCAACGACGTCACCGTCGTCCGTGCCATCTATGCGCACGACGTGCTCGTCGGCTACGCCGCCAACAAAGCGCATCACACCGACGTGGGCGGTGCGGTCCCGGGCTCGATGCCGCCCGATGCCGCCGATTTGTTCGCCGAAGGCAGCGTCGTGCCGCCGATGGTGCTGGTGCGCGGCGACCGGCCCGTCGAGGAAACGGTCGAGTTATTGCGCGCCAACTCGCGTACGCCGGACGCGCGCGCGGGCGATCTTCGCGCGCAGATAGCCGGCAACTTCGTCGGCGAGCGACGCTTCCTCGAACTGATCGAACGCTACGGTAGCGACGTCGTCACGCTCGCACTCGACAAAACACTTGACGACGGCGAACGCCGCACCCGTGCCGCTTTGCGCGAACTTTCGGACGGCGTAGTCGACCACACGGATGTCCTCGAGGACGACCACGGCGAACCTTCGATCGTCTTGCGCCTGCGGCTCGAAAAACGCGGCGACGCCATGCGCCTCGATTACGAAGGGACGGCACCGCAGCAACGGCTACCGCTGAACGCCGTCTACGGGGTGACGCTTTCGGGAGTGTATTACGCCGTGCGCGCCGTGACGGATCCCGATATTCCAACGAACGACGGTTCGTTTCGTCCCATCGAAGTGCGAGTGCCGGAAGGCACATTACTCAATCCGTGTCGCCCGGCGCCCGTCAGCGCGGGAAACGTCGAGACTTCGATGCGCAACGCGGACCTCGTGCTCGGCGCCCTCGCAAAACTCGCGCCCGAACGCCTTCCCGCGCAAAGCGGCGGTTCGATGAACAACGTGCTGCTCGGCGGCGCGGATGCGAGCGGCCGCACCTGGGCTTTCTACGAGACGAACGGCTGCGGCATGGGCGCGCGCCCTAACTCGGATGGTCTCGACGGGATCCATGTGCACATGACTAACACCCTCAACACCCCGATCGAAGCAATCGAACACGAGCTGCCGCTGCTGATCACGCGCTATGAATTCGCAGAAGCCACCGGCGGCGCCGGCCGCTATCGCGGCGGAACCGGGCTCGTCCGAGCCTTTGCGTTGCGCTCCGGGACCGCCGTCGCGTCGCTGCTCGCGGACCGCCACACCGTCGCGCCGCGCGGCGCGCTTGGCGGCGAGCCCGGCGCGTGCGGAACGCATACGTTGCGACGCAACGGAACCACGTCGACGTTGCCGGGTAAAACGACGCTTGAGCTCCGTGCGGGCGACGAGATCATCATCTCAACCGCCGGAGGCGGCGGCTACGGCCCTCCCGCGGAACGTGCGAGCGACACACGATCGACAGACTGACGAGCGTGCAGCGGTTCACCGAATCCGCGATTGGTCGCCGTGGAGACATCAACTCGCGAGTTTCTTGCGCAGCCGCGCCATCGGCAACGCCATGAACAGCGCGATGAACACGACGAGCCAGGCGACCTCGCCGAGCGTGCCCCACGTCGGGTGACCGGCGACGAGCGGTCGGACGGCGTTCACCGCGTGATAGAGCGGCGTGAACCAGATGATGTCGCGCGCCCACGGCGGCAGGCGATCGAGCGGAAAGAAGACGCCGCTCACCATGAACAGCGGTGTGATGACGATCGAGAAATAGTAGAAGAGTTGCTCCTGATACGGGACGGTCGCTCCGAGCGCGACCGCCGGAATAGCAAACAGAATTCCCGTCAGCGTTACGACCACGAGCGCGAGCAGCGCGAGCGGTGAGCCGACCAAACCGAAAAGCGCCATGACGGTCAGGAACAGCGCGCCGTACAAGAGCGCACGGAAGGCCTGCCACAGATATTCGCCGGCGGCAATTTCGCGCGGATCGACGGGCGCCGTCACCATCGACTCGTACACGCCACTCGTATTGAGCCGTTCGTATACGCCCCAGGCGGCGTCGAACGTCGAGGAGTTCATCGGCAGGGCGGCGAGCAATCCCGCCGCGAGAAAACTGACGAAACGCGTCGACCCTCCCAAGTGGACGTAACTTCCGAGCCCAAAGCCGATCGCGAGAAAATAGACGAACGGTTCGGCGAAGTTGATCGTCACGCTCGACCACGCGTATTTGCGCCACGCGAGCAGATTACGGCGAAAGACGTGCCGCGCGTTCGGGCTGAAGAAGGCCGCGTAGGCGCGCGCGTTCATTCGGCTAGCTCACGTCCCGTGATGTTGAGGAACACGTCTTCGAGCGTGGCGGGGCGCGCGACGTGCCGGCGCGATTGGAAACCAAGCGACCTCAGCCGGCCGAGCAATGCAGGGCCGTCGTCGGTATATAGGTAGCTCGTCTCCCCATGCCGCTCACTGCGCCGCACGAGTCCATCGAGCGCAGAAACATCCGGCAATGCGGCCGCGTCGCCCACGATTTCCAGCACGTCGCTTGCAGCATACTGCGCGATCAACTCAGCCGGTGTTCCTTCCGCATAAATCCGTCCGGCGTCCATGACGACCAGACGATCGCACAAACGGGCGGCCTCTTCCATGTAGTGCGTCGTCAGGAGCAACGTGACACCCTGCTCGCGCAGCAGCGACAGCTTTTCCCACACGAGCAGCCGCCCTTGCGGATCAAGTCCCGTCGTCGGCTCGTCGAGCACCAGCAGCTCCGGATCGTTCATCAGCGCTCGCGCGATCGACAGCCGCCGTTTCATGCCGCCGGAAAGCTCACGGATGCGTGCCTTTCCCTTGCCGTCGAGTCCGACGAAGCGCAGCAGCTCGTCTGCCTTATCGCGAGCGCGTGCGCCGCCCATCCCGAAGAATGCGGCGTAGAGCAGCATATTCTCGTTGACCGACAGTTCCGGATCGATCGCACTCTCTTGCGCGACGACCCCGATGCGCCGCTTGATATCCATGGCATGCGCCGCCGAATCGAGCCCGAAGACGCGCAGCGATCCGGTGCTGCGCGCGATGCGGCAATAGATCATCTTCATCGTCGTCGTCTTGCCGGCGCCGTTGACGCCGAGGAAGCCGAAACGCTCGCCGGCATGCACGCGAAAATCGATGCCGCGTACCGCTTCCACCGGCCCGTACGCTTTGGTCAAGGCGTCCGCTTCAACGACGAACGGTTCGCGAGATTCTCCGGCGCCGCTCACGTAGCCGACGTATGCAGGCTGCAAGCGTAGTGCACGATCGTCTCACCGCGCGGGTCGCGTTTGATGCGACCGCTACGCGTAAAGCCGAGCCCTTCGAAGAGCTTTTGCGCCCGCAGGTTGTCGGCGTGCGTCCACAGCTGCATCTCCCGAAAAGCGCGCTCGCGCGCCATCGCGAAGCTCTGCTGCACCAAACCCTTGCCGATGCCGCGCCCCCAGTCGTGCGGCTCGACCGCAATCATGCCTAGGTGCAGCAAGCCGCGGATGGGCTTCCCCAGACCGTCATCGTTGCGCCCGGGCGCACCGTAGGCGATGCCGACGACTCGCTGGCCTTCGGCCGCAAAGATAAACCAGGAGCCCGGCTGCGCTACACGCTGGGCGACGAGCGCGCGCGAGTCGGCGATGGTCACGAACGGACCGGGCCGCCGCGCGGCCTGCGCGCGGAACCAGAGAGCGGCAATCGCCTCGAGATCGTCGCGTCCAGCGTCAACGAACGTCACGGCCATACGGCGATGCTTCGGCGCAATGGCGAGGTCCACTGCTCGACGCAACGAACCGATCACGAGCATCGCATGTACGACATGAACCCGGTTCGTCGATGTCGATTCTACGCCACACGGCGTGACGAGGTAGAATACGGTTCCCCACGCTGCGCAGCCGGAACCGGAACAATGTCGCCGCAAGCGAGGAGTGATGCAGCTGCGACGAAAAAGTCTCGGCGACCGGTCGATTATCGCGGTCGGAGTTGCAGCTATATCGAAGACGGTACACGAATGATGTACGACGCAATCATCATCGGCGCAGGCCATAACGGCCTGACGGCCGCGGCATACCTCGCGGGCGCGGGCCGCAAGACGCTCGTGCTTGAGCGGCGCGAGATTGTCGGCGGCGCGGCCGTCAGCGAGACGCCCTGGCCAGGCTGGACCGTCTCGACCGCTTCGTACGTGTGCAGCCTGCTGCATCCGCAAATCATTGCCGAACTCGAGCTTGCACGTTTCGGCTATTCGGCGTATCGAAAAGACCCGTCATCGTTCACGCCGCTGCTCGACGGGCGCTCCCTGCTGATCTCGAGTGATCCCGTCGCAACGGCTGATGAGATCGCGGCATTTTCTCGGCGGGATGTGGCGGGCTATCAGGCGTACGGGCGCGAGGCGGACCGCGTCGGCGATGCTGTGTTCGCATCGTTCCTCGATGGCGAACCGTCGCTCGAACGCTTCGATCCGGCGACGCGCGCGCTCTTCGCCGGCTCGGTCGCCGAGGTGGCGGAACGTTTCGTCGAAACGCCGGTGCTGCAAGCCATCATCGCAAGCGACGGCATCACGGGAACCAATCGCGGTCCGCGCGATCCCGGCACGGGCTACGTCATGGCGCATCACGTCTCGGGACAGGCGATGGGCGTAGCGGGCGCCTGGGGTTTCGTGCGCGGCGGCATGGGCGGTATCTCGCAAGCACTCAAAGGTGCGGCGCTCGCGGCGGGCGCCGAGATTCGGCAAAACGCGACGGTAGCGAAGATCGCGACCGCCGGCGAACGCGCAAGCGGAGTGATCCTCGCGGACGGAAGCGAGATTGCAGGGCGCATCGTGCTCTCGAACGCCGGGCCGAAAACGACGTTTCTTGCCTTGAGCGGACCCGAACATTTCGACGATGCGTTCGTCGCTAAATTGCATAGCTGGGAAACCAACGGTCCCGCGCTCAAACTCAACCTCGCGCTCGGCGAACTACCGCAATACACCGCGCGCCCGTCGCAGGGAGCCGGTCTCCATCATCGCGCGACGATCCACGTCGCACCCGACATCGATTTCATGCAGCGCGCGTTCGAGGATGCCAAGCGCGAGGGCGCCGCGCGCGAACCGTTCCTCGAATGTTACATGCAGACGCCGACCGATCCGACGCTCGTGCCGCACCGTAAGCATCTGCTCTCGATCTTCGCGCAGTATTTTCCGTACGAGCGCGCCGACGGTCCGTGGACCGCTGCCAAGCGCGCCGATGCAGCACGCTCGATCATCTCGCTGCTCGCGCAGTACGCGCCCAACGTACCGAACGCGATCGAAGCGCAGCAGTTGCTCGCGCCGCCCGACTTAGAAGAACGCTTCGGCCTCGAAGGCGGCCACATCTTTCACGGCGAGTTGCTTCCCGGCCAGATATTCGAGGACCGGTTCGCGGTTCGAACGCCGCTTGCAGGCCTGTACCTGTGCGGTTCGGGAACGCACCCCGGCGGCTGCGTTACAGGCGCCCCGGGAAAACGGGCGGCTCACGCCGCGCTCACCGATCTGCGACGTGCCGGCTTGCGTCAGCCTTCGAGCGTGGCCAGATAGTGGCGGTCGAAGGCGGCAAGGAGACCTTCCGCTTCGGCATACGGCCCCTGCCGATACGCGCGCGAGCCGATGCCGCGTTGCGAAAGTTCGCTGACGTGCCAATCCTGCCGATTGGTCATGTCCCAGAAATCGAACGCGTCGCTCGGATCGAAGTCGGGCAATGCAATCGCCGAAGGGGCGAAGAGCCAATCGCAGAGCACCTCGCAGCGCGCCGGCCCGAGCGCCCGGATGCGATGCGTCATGACGTAATCGGGATGCAAACTGAGCAGCATCGTCGGAAATATCGTGTAGTAGTACACGCGCTCGAGGTCATCGCCGCCGACGCTACCGAGCGGCGCTAACGATTTTCCGCTCGTCGTCATGCTACCGCCGGAATGGCGCAAGGTCATGTAACCACCCAGCACCGGGCCTTCCGAAAGGTCGTTCCTCCCCGAATCGGGCGGCGAGAGTTTGGTCAGTTGCGGATGGATCAGCGGACAGTGATAGCATTCGGAATAGTTCTGGAACACAAGCTTCCAATTGCAGGCGAGATCGTAATGCGCGCTTGCCTCGACGCGCAACGTCTCGACTTGCCACGCCTCGAGTTTCGAGCGCAACCCCGAAAGCGGCGGCTCCGCTCCGGGTGGCGGCTCAAGCGCGACGAAAATGAAACCGGCTTCGACCCGCACCGGCGCCGC
>JAABUJ010005758.1_pt1 | contig 12259 bp, 10 predicted proteins | sample 5559131 | NCBI WGS metagenome assembly JAABUJ01 (sample SAMN10711875, study PRJNA513366) | rock metagenome | isolation source: Antarctica rocks | place: Antarctica: Victoria Land, Mt New Zealand nord | collected 2016-01-07
TTTAATACCTTACCGACGAACGTACGTCGCCGCTCGGGATCAGAGGCGATGAGATCAGTAAATGTACCGCCGACGTCGACTCCAAGATTCACGAGGTAAGCTCCTTCCGATGGGCATCAAGGAACTCCCCTACGACTGCCACGGTGCGATCGATATCCGCTTCATCGTGGGCCGCTGAAATGAAGCAACGATTGACGTGACGCTTGTGCATGTAAATGCCTTGATCGCGTAGGTAGACTCGGTATGTGTCGTTCAGACGCTCAGTTTCGGGGCCCGATGACCTAGCCAAATCTCGGTAGTTCCGCACGGAGGGAGTACCAAAGTAGACGTTCCAAATCGAACCAAACGTCTGGCAAGTAGCGACGACGCCCAGTTCACGTATCGTCCGATTTACCCCGATCGACAAGCGTTCACCGAGCTTCGAGAGTTGCTCAGGCACCCGTTGGCTCTGGAGAAGATCGAGTGTTGTCAGGGACGCTGCGACCGATAAAGGGTGCCCATTGAAGGTGCCTGAATAAAAGACCGGCCCTTCTGGAGCAAGTTGTGTCATGAGGGAAGCTATACCAGCGACCACCGAAATGATGTAGCCGTTTGCGATAGCCTTGCCAAAGGCGCCAAGATCTGCGGCGACGCCCAGCTGAGCCCCCGCCCCGCCAAGGCCAGCTCGGAATCCACTCATGACTTCATCGAAAATCAGAACCGCACCATATTGGGTGCAGAGTTCGCGCGTGAGTTGCAGATAGGACTTGTCCACGAGAATACAGCCTGCTGAGTAGACAACCGGCTCGATAAGCAACCCCGCTACGTCATAACCATGGTCGGCAAAGAGGCGGCGCAAGCTTCCCTCGTCGTTGACAGTTGTGACCAGCACTTCTGCAGCGACAGCAGGAAGTATCCCAGCAGAGTTGGGAACTGCGCGCGGCGCCTCCACATCTCCAGCAGCACTTAGGCTTGGACGAGTGCTAAAGCCGACATCGCTATGCCATCCATGATAGCCGCCTTCGATCTTAACGATTTTGGTCCGACCAGTTGCAGCGCGCGCGAGGCGTACGGCATGGTATATCGCATCCGATCCACCACCACCGCACAGTGCTACACGCTCAGCGAAGGGGATAAGTGAGCAAAGGCGTTCGGCAAGCTCTTCTTCGTATGGATGTGGCACGCCAACAAACGCGCCGATATCCTGCATCGCCTTCTGGACGGCCGCGTCGACATCAGGGTGGGCATAGCCCAGAACGGCTGTGCCAAACCCCCCATGATAGTCAAGATAGACGTTTCCATCGACATCGTGCAGCCACTTGCCTTTTGCCTTCGAGAATGCGATTGGGTAGGGTGAAGAGTAACGCCCATCCCCCGTGACGCCCATAGGAAGAAAACTGCGCGCCCGTTCATGCAGTTGCTTCGAACGGGTCGTGGTGACTGTGGTTGTGTTCACGGCAGCACGCTCCTACGCCTTTACTAAGTCGTGGAATTGAATGAGGTTGTGAGGTCGCCACACGAAACCGCTGACTGTGGTCCTCGCGGGAAGATGGTACCCAATACCGAGAAGCATTGCCCAAGGAGCATCGCGCATCACGGCTAAATCAGCAGCCATAGCTAGTTTCTTCCGCTGCGTAAGATTCGGCGTTGCGAGTGCTTTCGAAATCTGCTGTTGTACGGCAGCGTGTGCGTAGTTGATCCAATTGCCCACCGCTCCCTTTCCTGCCCCGAAGGACAGGTAGAGTGGGTAAGCCGTATCTGCGACAAACGCCGCATCTTGTACAAGAATTGCTTGTGCCTGGTGTTTGTAGTACTGCTCCTGATATGTGGCTGGCGTAAGCTTATTCAACACCACATCCACATTGATTTGCTGCAATCCGGTGCGAATCACCTGGGCAATCTTCTCGTGCTCCGGGTACGTCGTTGTATAGGAGAGCTCGAAGCTCAAAGACGTCTTACCTGCTTGGTGTAATAACTGCTTGGCCTTCTGTATCGCAGGGGGCTGATAGGGCCAATAATTCGGGTAACCGGGAAACGAATCTGCGACATATCCCTTAAAGAGGCGCACGGTCGGCTCGTTGAAAAAGACCGTACTAAGAATGTTGTTGACCGGCGTCGCATAGGCTATGGCCTGGCGCACCCGAGGGTCGTTAAATGGGGCTTGCGTGTTGTTCAGCCCGAACGCAATCCAAAGGTTGCCTGGCACATTAAGGATGCTTACACCGCTGGCCCTACTGAGGGCTTTTCGCTGCTCAGCATCAAGATCCTCAGCGATATCGACCTGACCCGTTTGAAGTAGTGTGAACCGCGATGCTGGATCTGGGATCTCCTTGTAGAGAACTGAGCCAATGGCTGGCTTCGTACCGTAATAGTGAGGGTTTGCTACGAAGACTGCTTGCTGGCCTGCTACGAATTGCGTCGCATGGTACGGTCCGAAGGATGCCGTATGCGTTGCGAGCCAGCCCCGAGCCCACTTATCACTTGCTGTGGCATGCCGCTTCACTTCGGTTGAGTCATAAATGACAGCGCCGGGCACAGGTGTAGCCAATACAACCGGCAGCAAAGGATTGGGATTCTCGAGGTTTACCTCGAGTATGTACCGACCCAGCGCCTTATATGAGTTGGGTCCGACGGAGGAAACGTTGAGCGGGAACAAGCCCTGCGATTGTTGAGCAAAGACGCGGTCCCACGACCAAATAACATCGGCGGTTGTGAGTTCGTTACCGAAGTAGCTTTTAACCCCCTGGCGTAGGTTAAAGATGTACCGTTGGCCGTGGTTCGACACATGCCAACTCTCTGCGAGGAGGGGCTGAGGTGACGCAGTCAGATTGGCCTGTTTGACACCGTTTCGTTCAATAACTGCAAACTGCGTAAACCGATCATATACCGACACGTCGCTCTCACGATCTTGCGGGCTGGACGAGAACTCTGGATCAAGTGTCGTCGGAGTTGCGGCTGCGGCTAGTGTCAAACTACTGCTTTGGGCACTGCTGGCACTCCCTTTGGTCTCCGCGTATGCAGTCGCCAGAGATGTCGCAGTTGATACTGAGAGACCTAGCGCTATAGCCCGTCGAACGAATGCCGTCCGCGACAGTTGCCCACCTAGATATGCGTCGAGTAAGCGGTCCATGTCAGCCATGATCTTATCCTCCTCCTCAATCTTCCCTGAACTACTATCCTGTCCCCTCGAGCCTAAGCGTGATTTCCGCATGCACAGCAATCGCATCATGGGTCCTTTACCGACAGATCATCGCCCTCGCCGCTGGTCTCTCGATTCGGTGACACGCGTGCGTTTGCGTCCGCTACCGAACGACCGTCAGAGAAAGGGCCATCATGCGATTGCCTTGTTCCGCGTGTCTGGATCGTTGACATGGGAGAGAGCAGTTTGTTAATGGGTAGCGGCGGTAAATGCCCCGTGGCCCGTAGGCAACGGGAAACGCTAACAGGTCCCACAGATTCGAGAGCGGGATGCTCAAGGCGGCAGCCATCGAGGACGTAAGGGCAACGTGACGCGAGAAAGCATCCTTGGGGAAGATCAATTGGACTTGGGATTTCGCCTGAAAGTCCGGTTTCGGGCTGAAGGCGACGTTCAATGCTTGGAGCCGATGCAATTAATGCCGCTGTATAGGGGTGTTTGGGATTTTCAAATACCGCGCTGACCGGTCCTTCCTCGACGATTTCACCTAGGTACAGGACTGCGATCCGATGGCTTAAATGCCGAACCGTGACAAGGTCGTGGGAAATAAAGAGGTACGCAGTACCCAACGTGGCCTGGAGGTGAAGAAGAAGATCAATTATTTCCTCTCGGGTGATTGGATCGAGCGATGATGTAGGCTCGTCGAGCACCAGGAACGTGGGATCAGTCGCCACCGCACGCGCGATGGCTACCCGCTGTAACTGACCTGCGGTCAAGTTATAAGGATACAGGTCGACCATATCGGGCTTCAGATGCACCTGTTCAAGCAGTGCATTGACTCGTTGCCGGCGATCTCGCGGCGACAGTCTTGTGAACAATTTGAGTGGCTCTTCGATAATTCCACTGATTCTCATACGAGGATCAAGTGAGTCGTATGGGTCTTGAAAGACCACTTGCATCCGCTTTCGGATTGGGCGCAACTCTTTTGCGGTACGGCGACTGATGTCTACATCGTCAAACCGGATAGAACCATGTGTCGGCGCTAGTAACCGCAGCACGCATCGAGCTACGGTCGTCTTGCCAGAACCGCTCTCACCAACAAGGGCAAGTGTCTCTCCTGGAGCCAGCGCAAAGCTCACGTGGTTAACCGCCGTAAGGACCCTGTCATGTCCCATCGGAAATTTTTTCACAAGATCGCACACTTCAAGCAGAGAGTCCTTAGTCGCATTCATGCCATCACCCGTTGGCTAGCCGGTACTGCTACCACTGATGCCGACTGATAAGATGCCGAAGCAATCAATGCCTTGCTATGAGCATGAGTGGCGGTTGTGAAGAACTCTGGCACGTCAGCAACTTCCACGATCCGCCCATCCTGCATAACGGCGACACGATCACAATAGTTGGCGACAATGCCCATGTCACGTGATACAAGGAGCCCCGCAGCTCCTCTCTCAGTCACCGTGTGACGGAAGAGCCGCAGGATCTGGTCTTGAATAGTAACATCCAGGCCGTTAGTCGGCTCGTCCGCGATCAACAATTCAGGCGAGCAAATCATGGCTATTGCTATCATGGCGCGTTGCGCCATCCCACCGGAAAGCTCATGTGGATAGGCAGAATACCGCTCTTCTGCAGCTGGCATTCCGACGTTTCGCAGCATGTCAACAACCTTAGCTCTCGCCTCTGCACGGCTAGTTTTCCTATGAGCACGATAGACGTTCGCGATTTGGTCTCCGATACGAACGAGTGGGTTCAGATGTGCTCGCGCGTTCTGCACGATAACGCCAACTCTCGCCCCACGTAGCTGACGGAGTGTAGAGTCGTGCATTGAAAGGATATCCTCGCCAAACATTGACACGGATCCTCCAGAGATCCTGCCTGGCGCGGGAACCAAATTCATTGCTGCTCGCACAAGGATCGACTTACCGGCTCCACTTTGTCCGACGACGCCGAGAATCTCGCCCACGGGAACCTCAAGGCTGACGCGATCTATAGTTCGCTTCGTTCCGATCGAGAGCCTATAGTCAACAGTGAGATCTTTGACCTCCAATGGGTGGCTCATGATCGACGCCCCTGGGGATCAAAGAAACCTGCAAGAGCGTCGCCCAGTAGAGCAAAACCAAAGACTGTCACTGATAACGCAAGACCAGGAAACAATGATGGCCACCACTGCCCCGTTACAATGTTCGAGCCACCGATGGCAATCATTGATCCCCATTCGGGCGTGGGGACACGTACACCTGCGCCAACGAACGACAGACCCGCTGTGAGTAACATCGCAAACCCGACGGTAATCGACGCTTGCGCAAAAATTGGAGCCAGAGTGTTTGGTATAAGATGGCGAAAGATGACTTGGAACCCTTGTTCGCCAAGGGCTTCTGCCGCTTCGATAAACGTCCGCTCTCGGAGCGATAGCACCTGGGCACGCACCAGACGAACATAGATTGGGGCATTCACAAAGGCAATGACAAAGATGATGCCGCTCAGATTATGGCCAGCTACCACGGAAGTTGCTAAGGCCAGAATGAAGACGGGAAATGATTGTACAAGGTCGGAAACGCGCATTAGGATCTCTGACCAGATGTTCCGGTAGTATCCAGCCGCGGCTCCTATTAACGTACCTATGAAGAGCGCTAACAAGGTGGACATTAGCGCGATCGTGAGGTCTATACGTGGGGCCGCGATAACCCGGCTGAAAACATCAAGCCCCACAGAATCAGTGCCAAATAAATGCGCACGACTTGGAGGAAGAAGCTGTGCCGCCGCCGTGCCGCTAGTCGCAGAGTAGGGAGTAATCCAAGGCCCTATTATCGCGAGCAGTATTGCAATGAATGAGATAACGCCTCCTGCTACGAGAGCGCGGTGCTGGCGTGTCGGCCGCATACTGATTCGCCTAAAGCGGGAAATAGAGGTTGGCGCAACACTCATGAGTATCTAATCCTTGGATCTATCGCAACATAAATCATATCCAGAACGAGGTAGACCACCAACGCAAAGATAGTCGCTGTCAAAACGGTTCCGCTAATCGCAAGATAGTCGGAACTGGTTATCGCCTGAACCGCGTATTGACCAAGTCCGCCCCAAGAAAAGACGGTTTCAACCAGTACCGCGCCACTAATTAAGTACACATACGTAACGCCCGTCATTGTCATTGCCGGAAGAAGTGCATTGCGGAAGGCGTAACGGAAGAGAGTGGCGCGCGATAAGCCACACATCTTTCCATAGTCTAGATATGGGGCACGAAGAACTGTTTCCATGCTGGAACGCATGTGCTTCACGATTGGGCCGCCATAAATGAAGGCGAGAGTCACTCCAGGTAATACCAAGTGCGCGAGTGCGCTGCTAAAGGCCGGCCAATCGCCCGTCAAGAGGGCATCGATGGTATAGAAATGTGTAATGGTCGGAGGCGGTTGCTGAATAAGGTCCAGCCTACCAACGGGCGCAACTCCTACGTGCAGTGTCGTGAACACGACAAAGATTAGCATTAGTCCCCACCAGAAATCTGGCAGCGAGCCAGCTACCAGTCCGTAGCCTCGAGTGAGCCGGTCAGCGATACCATGGGGTTTCCGCGCTCCGAACGCACCCAGGGGAAGGCCAACCACTAAGCAAATGAGAAGGGCGAACGTGATCAACTCGAGAGTTGCAGGAAAGCGATTTGCCATATCACTCAATACGGGCTGTGAGGTGACCAAGGAGGTGCCCATATCACCGTGAAGGAGATTCTTGAGGTAGATCCAGTACTGCACGAGGATAGGCTGATCCAAGCCAAGTCTATGATGTGTGGCTGCGATCGTTGCGGGAGATGCGGTTGGCCCAGCAAATAAGTAGGCTGGATCGCCAGGAAACAACCGGATCAGGATGAAGACGGCTACCGTGATAGCCCACACTTGAGGAATGATAATGACGACGCGACGCAGAATATAGGAATGGCGGAGAAAACGTCCTATCCGTCGAATGGTAGTCATTATACACCCACTCTCTTTTTGGACGTAACTAAGGAGATCGTTGTGATGCCGCTAGCGAGCAATGCGCGTACTGTAGCCTGGCTACCCTCTATGTGTGCACGCATGGTACGTCGCGCCTCGTCAACCTGATGCTGTTCCAGGAGATGAAGGATGGAGAGGTGTTCACGCTGTGCCTCCCTTGCCCTTTCAGGCACACGATAATCAAGTCGTCGGACGGCATAAATCCGTTGGTCTAAGTCTCGTAATACACGAACCAAGGTGTCATTGTCGGAGAGTGCCGCAAGCTGTTCATGAAAACCCTCCCGAAGCGACGTTGCTGCCGGGTCTATCATGTTACTATCTGCCGACGCATGCGCAAGATCCTTGAAACGCTGAAATGCCAGTGTCCCTATAGCCTGTGCAGCGAGGGTGACCGCCAATTCCTCCAGGGCGATTCTGACGGTGTAAATCTTGTCGATACTTGCCAAATCGATCGCGCGGACTGCATAGCCACGGGGTGTAAGTCGTTCGATATGACCCGCTTGCTCAAGGAGGAGCAGCGCCTCACGGACAGGTGTCCGGCTCACTCCAAACTCTTGTGAGAGCCGCTCCTCAACTAGCCTTGTACCAGGTGGAAGCTCGAAGTAGGTGATGCGACGCGCTAAGGTCTCGAAGATCTCTTGCGATGAAACCTTTGATCCTGTATCCAATTTTGCATACGCCTTCGTCGACGGTTTTGTATCCATAGCGGCTATTATATGCATAAGGCGCTGCCTTTGTCAAGACGGAGGGCGCATTCCCAGATTCCAGAAAACTCTGAGACGGGTGAACAAGCGGCAAAACGGCATGCCCACGGCATCTTTGCCACCACAGCGGGAGCATATGCGCTGCAAGGAGCCGTTTCCCGTCTCACACATGCATCGTTTCTACTCCTGCATCTGGCCTATAGAAGCATGAGCACAGCCTTTTCGCCATGGCAGGTGGTGTTGCCGGGCACGAAATTGCCATATCTGGCCGCTCAAAAAGTTTTCTGGAATCTGGAGGGCGCATCATGGGTCCTTTACCGACAGATCGTCGTCGTCGCCCGTTGTGCAAGCCATCTTACGCAAGGATGCCTCTGAGCGGGGCATAGACGTTGCCGCGGCCCACTCCGCACGGGGCCGCAGGTGCGGCGGGAGGGCCGTGGGCGCGCCGGCTCTGGCCGCCTAACGGAGGGAGCCGGGCGCGCCGGTGTCCGGCCTGTGCGCACGGTAGGGTGGGTCCCACCGAGGACGCCAGATCCATCTGGCCGCACGACTGGAGCAATTCCGCTTGTCCGTCAGCACTTTGCCGGCACGGACGTCACCGTGATGACCATCCTTTATCCGCCTCACGTCTGCCTCACCAAACGTCAATTACGGAGTCTCGCTACGTGGGACAGATTCTTGGCCCTAATGGCGGCGATGTCATGACCTGATCAGGCACAATGGCGTAAGAACAACAGGGAGAACCTAGGACGGTAAACCCGGCTCAGGATGGCAAAGGCGGCTTGAGGGGTTCCAGTTGGGGTCGCTGAGATGATACGTTTTGGCCCAAAGAGCATCGAATTAACCGGTCGCGCTGGCCCGATTCAACCGTCCGCAGGTGTCAGAAACTCTCGTGCGGCTGTTTTGGCTCATCACCAACACATGTTCCGAGGATCTTTCACCTATCTCAGTGTGCCTCTCGACCGGTTCCTGACCCTGCTCGATGGGGCCGCGACCCAGACGCACGCTTGCAGGCACTGGCTTGACGTGTTGGTCTACCTCGTCTCGTTGCCTGACGGAAGGGCAGAGCCGCGACAACGCGACGCTAGTTCATAACGAGCCTTAAACGCTTGGTGTGCGTTAATCACGGCCAATCGATGAGATCAGCGACGGCCAATGGGGAGCGTCCCCGTTGACTATTAAGCCACAGGCAGAAGTTATGCAGGCCAGCCTTGGCCGCGAGGCGGGCACGCACGCCTGCTATAGCATGGGGGCGCTCGTGCTCCAGGCCGAAGGTGTCCAGGAGGCGGTCGTTGACGGTCTCGATGATCTGGCGGTGCGCGGCATGGGCGCGGCGCAGGGCCTTAGGCCAGCGCGGGGCGCGCCGGTGCTTGGGCTTAGGCGGGCAGACGACCTCAGCCCCGTACAGATAGGCCCAAGTGTGCCAGCGCGCGTCACCCTCGAAGCCGGTGTCGGCGACGTAGACGCCGTCGGCCGGCGCGCCAACCTCGGGCACGGCGGGGTTTCGCGCGTGGCGCAGGGCGAAGAAGCTCGCGGCCAGGTCCTGGTCGGCCACGTGCGCCGGGGCCAGCCCGCAGCCGGTGAGGGTGCCCAGCGGCGTGACCGCCACGAGCAGGTGCAGGCCGTGGTACCAGCCCAGGCGGGTGCACCAGCCCTTGGTCGCTTGCCCGTCCAGCCAGCCGTGTCCGCGCCGCTTGCTGTTGCGGGTGACCACGCCGGTCGCGTCGAGCGCCTCATAGGCGCAGGTCGGGGCGTCAAGCAGGTGGGCGAGGCGCTGACCGACGGCGACGATGGCGCCATGACACGCCCGCACGGCCCGATTATACTGGCTGCGCGCGGGCAGGCGGCGCGCAGATGCGCCACGGCATGGCGATAGAAGGCGCGTTCGCCTTTGAAATGCGCCCATTGGCCGTAGAGGGCCAGCGTGACCACCTCACTCGGGGTCAGCGCCAGCGCCGGGCCGCGCCGCTGCGGCTCCGGGAGGGGCTGGTCGCTCAACAAATCATCCATCATCACGTACAATTGAGTCAGCAAGGTGTCCGGGTCGATCAGGGGGGTAGCTCCTATCTTGAAGGGATATGTCTACCCTCTCGTTTACCGTCGGACACCTTTCGTTCGTTATGGTCAACTAGAAACTCACACCAAGCGTTTAAATGTCCCCCAAAGCACGTATCTCGTCATCAACATAGCCGGCAGCCTGTAACGGCTGCCAAATGTCTCTATCCACATCGGGGACGTAGCACGCGATGAGGTTTGCCTCCTTCTCCAAGGGTGCCATCCGCACCTCGCCCAGAGCAGCCGGAAGAACACAGGATGTGCCCGGTTCGAGGGTCTCCTTGCCGCCCGCGTAGCTGAGTTGGACGGATCCACCGATATTGGTGAGCGTGGTGCAGCGCAACGGATGCGACACTTCTAGGTGCGACTCATTCAACGTCCAATGCTCGAGCGCGAAGTAGGGACCGGCGCATCCGACCTTGAATTGATTGGCGCCAGCGCGTCGCGCCAAACCATGATGTGGCCGCGGGTGGTCGTCCATGCGCAACTCGTCCAGCGTAGCAGCAATATGGGCATCCCATGTGGCCTCATCATACGCGTTTCCGTACATATCAGTCGGCATAACCGACTGCACCAGATCGGAGGTCTGTTGTACCTCGAAGATGAGCGTATCGGGACCAAAGGAGTGGATGACGCCCCCTGGCACGTACACGGTATCGCCGGTGTGGATCGGATAGCGAGGCATCACGGCATCGTAGTCCTGTGCTTTGAATGCTTGAAACAAATGGTCGCGGGTGACACCAGGCTTCACACCGGCCAAGATCGTCGCGCCTGGAGCGGCCCACAGGATATGCCATGCCTCTGTCTTGCCATTGGGCTCATCATGCACATGACGGGCCGTCTCGTCGTCGGCGTGCAGGTGGACAGGCAGCATGTGTGAGGCGTCGAGGAACTTCGCGAGCAGAGGGAAATGTGGCCCTCGCCACCTGGCGCCCACCAGTTCATCCGGGTATGTCTGGACCAGTTCATGCAACGTTTTACCTGCTAGAGCGCCATTAAGCACCGTCCCGGTCGTATCGCGATAATCACTTATCTCCCAGGTTTCTGCTACCACGCCGTCGGGGAGACCACGCTTCCCAACACGGTCTGGGATCAGGCGCTCGCCAAAGGCGTAGCGTCGGATGTGAGTCGTCAGCATGATTGGATACCACTTCATATAAACCCTCTCCTTTGGAGCCTGTCCGCACGGATGTCCCGCCGCTTACACCAACCCTGAGCAGCGCGCGCTCATCGTGCTGACCTTAACGCCTTAGATTGGCCGTACAATCAAGCCGGGTTGAACGGTCGTGAGCGGTTCCGCACCGTCCCACGTGACAAGGAACGAATCTTCGGTGCGGAATCCGCCCCACGGACCAAAATACAGCGGGATGTCGACCGATACCACCATAGACTCTTCAATAATCTCCTCGTTGCTCGGACCGAAAAACGGCGGTTCGAATTCCTGTACGCCGACACTGTGCGCCACACCATAGGCGCAATACGCGCCGTAGCCGTTCTCTTGCAGATAAGACCGGCCCGCTGCATCGACCTCGCGACACTGGATGCCCGGTCGCAGGGCAGCGACGCTTCGACGCTGCGCTTCCCGTGCGGCCTCCGCAGCTTGACGCAGCACGATAGATGGATCGCCGAGATGTACCAGTCGCCCAATCGGTGCGCCATACCCTTCATACCGCGGCGCTATGGTGAGTGCGATTGGTTCGTCTGCGCGGAGTTGCCGATGGCCGGTTCGTCCAATGATCGGGCGCGAATTGTCTACTCCTGAGGCCACGATGGTGTCAATAGCCGTCCCTTCCGCCCCTCCTGAACGCATCGCAAACTCGGCGGCTGCGGCGACCTCAAACTCGTATGCCCCGACGCGGCATGCTTGGAGCGCGGCGTCCATAGCACGCTCCGTCAGGCTAAAGGCGTGCCGCAGGATACTGATTTCATCGGGAGACTTGCGTTTGCGCAAGGCGACAAGGACATCGTCGAATCGAATGATCTCGGTGGATCCCAGGGCCGGGCGTAGACGCTCCCACGTTTCGACCGCCATTTGATCCAAGCCGACAACTCCCACGCGGCGAGGCGTCTCGCCGAGGAGATCCCCGATGACCTGCGCCAAAGAGAGCATCGTGACGAAGGAATATTCCTCCCCTGGCACACCGAATTCCCAGAGTGCCGCGATGTGTGACGTCGCTGCGACAAGCTCCGCATGAGCAGCCGTCTCCGGTCCTGTGACGAGTATTGGCTCGCCCGACACCGGCATCACAACGCAGGCGGGTTCAAAGTGCACGGGGAAGTTGGCCAGGTAGCGTACGTGCGCCGGCCCAAAGACGGCATGATCATCTCCATAGGCAAGGAGCACATCCAGGCCAGCCGCCTCCATTCGTTGTTGTGTGGCGCTCCAGCGACGTTCAAACTCT
>JAABUJ010005759.1_pt1 | contig 12258 bp, 12 predicted proteins | sample 5559131 | NCBI WGS metagenome assembly JAABUJ01 (sample SAMN10711875, study PRJNA513366) | rock metagenome | isolation source: Antarctica rocks | place: Antarctica: Victoria Land, Mt New Zealand nord | collected 2016-01-07
CCGAACCCGACGATGCCCGCGTCCACTCGCGCAGCACCTTCTCCTCCCCAGCCCGCAACACCAATGGCTCCACTCGTGACATGAACCATTTTCTCAAACACCGACTAGAAAGTCACTTCCAACACGCTACACTAGCCAATGAAGAGGGGTTCGCCTGTGCCGACCTCGAACCCGAACGCCTCGTCCGGGCGCGGCAGACCTTGCCTGTCCTCGAACAGCGACGCCGTCTCTTTTTAAACTCAGCAGCAGACAACTGAAACATCACCGCCGCTTACAACCACTCGGAGAGATCCATGACCAACACAGTTGACCGTCGCACCTTTGTCCGCGGAGCCCTCGCGGTGGGAGCCCTTGCGGGGCTGCCCGCTCTTCTAGCCGCCTGTTCCAAGAGCCCCACGTCGGGGGGCTCAGGCGGCGGCGGAGGTGCTGACGCAGGCGGTGGCGATGCGCTCACGGTCGTGGCACTCAGCGAGTACACCGGGATCTATGCCGAGCTCGGTGCGGAGATCCGCCAAGGCGTGGACCTGTGCAAGGACGAGTACGGCGGCAAGGTCGGCAAATACACCCTCAACTTCGCCGTCAAGGAGACCAACGCCAAGACCGATGAGGCTGTGCGGCAGGTCCGGGAAAGCATCGGAAAGGGCGAGACGCTGTTCATGGGAACCCAGCTGTCCAACATCGCCTTGGCGATCAGCACCGAGGTCAACAGGGGCGGCGGCGTGTTCTGCACATTGGCGGGTGCCCCGGAGGTCACCGGGTCTGAGTGCCGCGCCTCGACCTTCCGCTGGTCGAACTCGACGTACACCGCTGGGACCGAAGTCGTGAACGCGGTGATGAAGGCCGATCCGAAACTGAAGACGTGGTTCTGCATCACACCGGACTACGTGTTCGGGAAGGGATTGCTGGACAGCACGACGGCAGCCATCAATGGCAACGGTGGAAAACTGCTCGGCAATGCCTATCACGCGACTCAGGAGACGGAGTTCTCCAGCTACCTCAACAACGCCGCTGCATCCGGGGCTGACGTCCTGGCCATATTGAACGTCGGCGGCCAGACCATCAACACGATCAAGCAGGCCATCTCATTTGGGCTCAACAAGAAAATGAAGATCGTGATCGTCTGGTCCACGGGGCTCACCCAGTTCCGCGCGGTCGGTGCGGACAACATGGAGGGCATCTACGCAGGTGCGCAGTATTGGCACACCGTTGACACAGCCAACAATAAAGCCTTCGTCGACGCGTTCCGAAAGAAGTTCCAGATCAACCCATCATACGGTCACGCCTCCGCCTACTACCAGTGCAAGGCGATGCTCGATGGTGTGACCAACAGTGGTTCCAGCAAGAGTTCGGACATCATCAAGGCGATGGTGTCCAAGCCGTTCAAGGGCACTACGGGCAAGGAGGTCTTCCGGCCCGAAGACCATCAGCTCCTCAAGGACTATTACGTTCTGCTGGGCAAGCCGACCGGCCAGCGAGCCAACGCCGATGACATCATGTCTGTGGTCCATGCCGGCGATGAGCCGGTGCCTGTCAAGGATGCGGGCTGCACCCTGGTTTCGTTGGGGAAGTAATCCATGTCCTCGAGTCTATTCCTCAACCAGCTGATCAATGGGGTGGGAACAGGTCTGATCTACTTCTTGTTGGCCGTAGGGCTAACGCTGCTGTTCGGAGTTCGTGACTTCGTCAACTTCGCGCACGGTGCCTTCTTCGTCCTGGGTGCGCTGCTCAGTTTTACGCTGCTCGACCACGGGATAAGCTTCTGGATTGCCCTGATCCTGGCGCCGCTCGCGATCGGTCTGATTGGGTTTGCCTTGGAACCGATATTGATTCGACGTTTCTATGCGGTTGACCCCGCCTATCAGATTGTCGGCACGATCGGGTTGACCTTGGTCATCCAAGAGGTCGCCACGATGATCTGGGGTCCAGCCAACCGCAGCACCCAGCCCCCGTCCCTCCTGCAGGGTATGGTCAATCTGGGATTCGCGAGCTATCCGACCTACCGACTCTTCATCATGGTGGTGGCCGTGCTCGTGGGCGTCATCTTGTGGCGTTTCATCGAGCACTCACGATTCGGGGCCGCCTTGCGCGCCGGAGCAGAAGACCGGGACATGGCGGCGTGCCTGGGCATCAACACGGGCATGCTGTTTGCGGCGACCTTCGCCGTGGGTGTCGGCCTGGCCGCACTTGGCGGGGTCTTGGCTGCGCCCACCCGCGGCCTGAACCCCGGATCCAGCTCCGAGATCCTCGGAATCGCCTTCGTCGTGATTGTCGTTGGCGGCATGGGCAGCTTCTTGGGCGCCTTCGTCGGGGCTGTCATCATCGGTATCGCGCAAAGCCTGACCATCGGGTTCGCACCCGCATACGGGAGCGTGGTCATCTTCATCGCCATGATCATCGTCCTGATGGTGAAGTCCGATGGGTTGTTCGGGAAGGTGACCCGTGTCCGTTGACTCAGTAGGAGTTTTGCGTCGCCTGATATCCCGCGGCGCCTTGCTGCGCACGGCGGCCCCCGTCCTGGTGTCGGTCTTCGCGCTGGGGCTACTGACGCCGTCCTGGTCGGTGGCCACCCTCATCCTGATCTACGCGATAGCGGCGATGGGCTGCAACCTCTTGCTGGGCTTTACCGGCCTTTTGTCGATCGGACAGAGCGTCTACTTCGGCATCGGCGGCTACTTCGCAGCGATCACCGCGACGCGCTGGGGTCTGCAGATGTCCTCAGCGATGATCTTGTCCGCGGTGCTTTGCGCCGGGGTGGCGGTCTTCATCGGCGCATTCGCGATCCGCCGGCTGGAGATCTACTTCGTGATGATCACGTTCGCGTTCGCGGAGACGGCGCAGTTCCTGGCCTATGTATTCAAGGACTACACCGGCGGTGAGAACGGCGTGGGAGGTGTCCCGATCGCGTCATTCGGCGCCTTCGGTCAGAGTTTCTTCATTGCCCCACCGGGGCCCAAGTTCTACTACATGATGGCGGTACTGTCCGTGCTGGTGTTCGTGATCCTCCAGCGGTTCGTGGACTCGCCCGTCGGAGCGGTGCTGGTTGCCATCCGCGAGAACGAATCTCGGGCCGAGGCGATGGGCTACTCCGTCAAGGCCTACAAGCTGTTGGCGTTCATGGTGTCCGGCGCAGTGACCGGCATCGCAGGTGGTCTTTACGCGTTCTTCGTCGGGTCAGCGTCCATCTCGGGCATCCAGATCGACATGGCGATCACCATCGTCATCATCACCGTCCTGGGCGGGACCAGGTCCTTGTACGGATCGTTCCTTGGCGCGGTCGCCTACGTCGTGCTCAACACTTATTTGTCCGATGTGTGGCCCTACTGGCAGATGCTGCTCGGCTTCGCCCTCATCGCCATCGTCCTGGCCTTCAAGGGAGGGCTCCACGGCGCGACACTTACCCTCTTTGACCTGGTTCGCCGGGGACTTCACCGCGGAACTCAAGCAGGACCGGGAGAATGCATTGTGCAGTCAGGTGGGGCCAATGCCGACCGATGAGCCGACTCCGGTGTTGCGCACTGAGGGACTGTCGAAGTCCTTTGGCGCCTTCCGGGCCCTGGTTGATGTGGACCTCATCGTCAAGCAGGGCAGCTTGCACGCCATCATCGGCCCGAATGGTGCGGGCAAGACGACCTTCTTCAATGTCCTCACCGGTCAGCTACAGCCGTCCTCTGGCAGGGTCTTGTTCAACGGCGACCCGGTCCACACTCTCCCGGTGCACCGGCGGGCCCACCTCGGCATGGCCCGCTCCTTCCAGATCACCAGCGCCTACCCGGAGCTGCCCGTGCATGAGAACGTCCGACTGTCGGCCCAGGCGATGCAGCCGAAGGTTCGGCGCAGCGTCCTGCGTCCGGCTCGAGCCTATGAGGAGCCTCTGGCGGTCACCGAGGAGGTTCTGCAGAGGGCCGGCCTGTCAGCCCACGCCAAGACCTTGGCCGGCAACCTGAGCCACGGCCTAAGTCGTCGACTGGAGATCGCTATGGCTCTGGCCAGCCGGCCTCAGCTGTTGTTGTTGGACGAACCCATGTCAGGCATGGGAATCGACGACATCTCCGGAATGGAGGCCTTCCTGCGGTCGTTGGTGCCGGAACAGACGGTCGTACTGGTTGAGCACAATATGCCGGTCATTCTCGCTATCGCCGATCAGATCACGGTCCTGGTTCGCGGCAAGGTCCTGACCGAAGGAACGCCACGCGAGGTAGCCAACAACCAACAGGTTCGCGAGGCTTATCTGGGAAGAGGGCAAGTATGATCACACTAGAGGCGGTGGACGCCTTCTATGGCCCCGCGCAGGTGCTGCACCAGGTGGATCTGTCCGTGGGAAGCGGCGAGACGGTCGCCCTCCTCGGCCGCAACGGGGTCGGCAAGACGACAACGCTGAAGTCCATCGTGGGTCTGACCGAACGCCGTGGCACGATCACCGTCGACGGCACCGACATCTCTGCCCTCGCCTCGCACAAGATCGCGCGACTCGGTGTGCAGCTCGTCCCGGAGAACCGGGGCATCTTCGCCGCCCTGACTGTGGAGGAGAACCTCAGGCTCGGTGTGCGCAGCGAGTCCAGCTGGACCGTCGAGCGAGTCTATGAGGACTTCCCAGGACTGGCCGATCGACGACGCAACTACGGTGACCGACTCTCGGGCGGGGAGCAGCAGATGCTCGCCATCGCTCGTGCGCTGGTCGCAGGCCCACGCCTGCTGCTCCTGGACGAGCCCAGTGAAGGACTGGCACCGGTCATTGTTGAGCAGATCGCCGACATCGTGCGGGTCGTCCGCGACGAGGGGCTCTCGGTCCTGCTGGTAGAACAGCGGCTTGACTTCTGCCTCGCCTTGGCGCAGCGCATCTTCGTCATGGAGACCGGGCGGATCGTCTTTGCCGGTACTACCCAAGAGTTCGAAGCGGACCCCTCGATCCGAGACAAGTATCTAGCACTGGATGTGGCGTGATCACGATGACCCCAACGTCAATAGCGGCTGACCTGCTGATCAACGATGCGGTGGTGCTCACCGTGAACCCCGCACAACCCCGCGCGACCTGGGTCGCGTTGCTGGGGGGCCGGGTTCTGGCCGTCGGCACCGATCCCGAGCAAGCGCCCATCGCGCGGCGGCGTATCGGCCTGGGTGGCGCAACCCTCGTGCCCGGATTTCATGACGCGCACAACCACAGCGTGTTCTTCGGTCAGTCGCTGACCAGCATTGATCTGCGCTTCCCGGGTGTCCCCACCCTCGATTCCGTGTACCGGCACGTCCGTGAGGCGGCCGCGCGCCAGCCCAAGGGGTCGTGGATCTTCGGCGAAAACTACGACCAGAACAAGCTGGGCGGGCACCCCCAGCTCAGCGAGATCGACAAGGCGGCGCCGGACCACTTCGTCCGACTCGGGCACAACTCGCGACACATGTGCTTCGTGAACTCCCGGGTGTTGCGCGAGCTTGACATTGACAGTGCACCCGATCCGACCGGAGGACGGGTGGACCGCACACCAGATGGCCGACCCAGTGGGCTGCTGCTGGAGTCAGCCATGGAGCTGGTCCGGCCCCTGACGTGGCCCACGCCGTTGGAGACAATGGTGGACAGCATCGGGGATGCCCACCGGCAGTACCTGAGCGAGGGCTTGACCGCGGTGCAGGAGGCCGGCGTCGGCAAAGGCTTAGCGGGCAGCGCACCCGCCGAGGCCTATGCCTTCCAAGTGGCACGTCAACGTGGAGTGCTGGGCGTACGCACGACCATGATGCCGGTATCGGTTGGTGCGACGGCAATTCCAGGCGCCGATCAGGACGAGGCCTTTGGATTCGGCCTGGGCATGGTCAGCGGTTTTGGTGATTTGTGGTTGCGGTTGGGTCCGATGAAGGTCTTCAGCGACGGTTCCTTGATCGGCCGGTCAGCGGCGATGAACGAGGACTTCAGCGATGGGCCGTGCAATCACGGCATGCTGGCCCTAGAGCCAGGCGAGCTGGAGCGGACCCTCTTGGCAGCGCACCGATCCGGCTGGCAGATAGCAACACACGCGATCGGCGACCGGGCGGTGAACGAGGTTCTCAATGCCTACGAACGCTGCCTCAAGGAGGCGCCGCGCAAAGACCATCGACATCGCATCGAGCACGCGGGGGTGACCAGCGACGCGGCAGTTCAGCGCATGGCAGCCTTGGGCGTGATCCCGGATCCTCAGGGCCGGTTCATCGGTGAGATCGGCGACGGCATGATCCGCGCTCTCGGCGCACAGCGGGTCGACGAGTGCTATCGCGGCCAGTCATTCCTCCAGGCAGGTATCGAGCTGCCAGGCAGTAGTGACCGGCCCGTGGTCGACGGCGCTCCGCTGAAGGGTATGCATGACCTGGTCAACCGTCGCACCGACAGCGGCCAGGAGTTCGCACTGCAGGAGGCGCTCACGCCAGAACAGGCACTGCGCGCCTACACGTACGGTTCCGCCTACTCAACCTTCTTGGAGGCGGACATGGGGAGCATCGAGCCCGGCAAGGTCGCGGACTTCGCGGTGCTCTCCGATGACCTGACCCGGATCGAGCACGAACATATCGGCGCGATCGAGGTCCTGGCCACCGTCATCGACGGCCAGGCCCGCTTCGACTCGACCGGTGACTGGACCTAGGAGACAGCGTGCACCTCACCCCCCAGGAAAGAGACAGGCTCGTGGTTGCGAGCGCTGCTGACTTGGCGCGCCGACGACTCGCCCGAGTAGCCCGACTCGGTGCCACCGAAGCGGCTGCCCTGATCATCGATGAAGCTCACGAATGGGCGTGGGACGGCTTGGAACTCGATGAAGTGGTCCGACGCGCCAAGCAGGTCCTCACCGTCGACCAGGTACTCCCAGGCGTGCCCGACATGATCAGTCATCTGCAGGTCGATGCGCTCTTTCCTGCTGGCAGCTATCTGGTGGACATCGTGGATCCCATTGTCGTCGAACACGACCCTGAGGTGTCACAGGGCACACCTCGCGAACTGAACGTGGGTCGGTTGCGTCGGGAGGCAACGGTCCGAAACGAGGCACCACGCACGGTGCGGGTGACCAGCCACGTGGACTTCAGCCAGCTCAACCCGCTGTTGAGGATCGACGGCGCGCCCATCGAGGGATGGCGGTTGGACATCCCGGCTGGATCCAGCGTCGCATGGGCGCCGGGCCAAATCCGCACAGTCACGTTGGTTCGTTGGAACGCCCAGCCCGAGGAAGGTGGCAAACATGACGTTGCTTGACCGACAGGCGTACCGCAGGATCTACGGACCGACGACGGGAGATCGCATCGCGCTGGCTGATCTCGGCCTGACGATCGAGGTCGAGCAGGACGACACGCCCTATGGGGACGAGGTCCTCGGCGGATGCGGCAAGACATGGCGGGAAGGCTTCTACGCCCGCAGCCACGAGTCCGATCTGGACATGCTGGTGTCCAACGTCGTCCTCGTGGATCCAGTTATCGGGGTGCGCAAGACCTGCATCGGCATCAAGGACGGCCGCGTCGTGGGAATCGGCCGCGCCGGCTCCCCGGACGTCTTTGACCACGTCGACCTGGTCGTCGGGCCGCACACGGCGCTGATCCCCGGCGAGGGCCTCATCGCGACGCCCGGCGCCGTCGATTCGCACGTGCATCTGGCCGCGCCGACGTTGCTGGAGGTCGGCCTCAGCACGGGCGTGACGACGATCGTCGGCATGGGTATCGGCGGGGTATGGGACGTCGGCGCCAACCCGGCCCGCAACATCCACATCCTCACCGAGTCCCTGCGGGACACACCCGTCAATGTTCTGCTCCTGGCGCGAGGCAGCACCACGGATCGCTCCGCGATGGAGGCGGCTCTTGCGTCCGGCGCAGGCGGCTTCAAGATTCACGAGGACTACAGTGCGTCACCGGCGTGCGTTGACGCGTGCCTGGACGTGGCCGATGCGGCCGACGTCACCGTCGCGTTGCACAGCGATTCCCTGAACGAGTTCGGCCTGCTGGCAGATACCGTCGACGCGACTCGAGGCCGCAGCGTGCACGCCTACCACGTCGAGGGGGGCGGCGGTCATCCTGACCTTTTGGAGATTTTGAACCACGACCACATCATCGGCTCCTCGACCACCCCGACGATCCCGTACTCGCGGCACACCGTGGCTGAGCTGTTCCCGATGACGATGACAGTCCACCGCCAGCACGCCGACTTCGTATCTGACGTCGAGACAACCCACAGTCGCGTGCACCAAACAGGTATCCAGGCGGAGAACTACCTACACCACCTTGGGGCCATCTCCATCGTCAACAGCGACTCCCTCGGCATGGGACGGATGGGCGAGACGGTGCGTCGCACCTTCCAGCTGGCCGCTCACCCCGCACTCCGACAGGGCGAGGGCGAACACGCCGACAACGAAGTGGTGCTGCAGTTCTTGGCCAAGATCACCGTGAACCCGGCCATCGCCCACGGCATCGCCAGCGACGTCGGCAGCTTGCAATCCGGGCGACTCGCGGACATCGTCTTGTGGAGGCCTACTCTGTTCGGCGCTAAGCCCGAGCTCGTGATCAAGGCGGGCTTCGTCGCCTGGGGTGCCACCGGTCAGGGCAACGGCTCTACCCGGTTGAGCGAGCCGCGGATCATGGGGCCGTTCTTTGGGGCGATGGGCGGGGCGCCGCGCAGGCTGGCCGCCACGTTTGTCGCCCAGTCCGCTCTGGGCGGTAAGGGTCTGGTCGGGGGGCCGATGTACCTCCCGGTGCAGCACGCCGCAGGGCTGTCCAGGTCAGACATGGTGCGAAACGGTGCGGTCCCGACCGTGCAAGTGCCGATCGATGGTTCCCTGGTGCAGGTCAACGGGCGGGGGATCTCAGTGGCACCGCTGGACCACGTGCCGCTCGGTCAAGCAGCGTTCCTTGCATAGCCGCCGGGGTTCGTCGGCCGGTATGAGTCCAGTCGTTGATAGAAGGGTGGGGCGGTGAATCACGTCGAGGCCGTGAAGGCCAGCGAGCCGGCGCAGTGGACTTTGGTTCGCGCTGCCCGGATCCACCCGATGATCGGGCCGGCCGCCGAGGCCATGGTGTTGCTGGGTGACCGGGTGGTCGCGACCGGTCGCGAGCAAGACCTCACCAACCAGTTCCCGGTGACCCACACGGTCCGTCTGGACGGTGTCGTAGTGCCGGGTTTCAACGACGCCCACGCCCACCCGACGATGACGGCCGAGAACCTGATTCACGTGGACTGTTCGCCGGAGACGGCAACCAATGAGGCGACGCTCGTGCGGCTGCTCCGGTCCGAGGCGGCGGCGGTGGGCCCAGGGCAATGGGTGATCGGGTCGCGGTATGACCAGTTCAAGACGACCGGCGGACGGGTGGTCGACCGGTGGTTCCTGGACCGGATCACCGGGGACCGCCCCACCCTGTTGGTGCACGTCGCCGCGCACTGGGGGGTCCTGAACTCCGCCGGTCTGGCGGCCGCTCGGCTGCAGGACCACACCCCCGACCCGCAGAACGGAGCACTGGGTCGGGACGGCACCGGTCAGCTCAGCGGGGTGATCTACGAACAGGCGCTGTTCGACGTGGCCTACCCGTCCCTGGCTCGGGGTGCCGCCGTTGTCCCGCCGTCAAGCGTGGATCGTCGGCTGCGGGGGCTGCGGCAGACACTGCACATGTTCCACGCCACAGGAATCACCTCGTGCTGCGATGCGCTCTGCGGGCCCGACGACGTCTCCCTCTTGATGGCGGCCCGCTCAGCTGGGCTCTTGTCGATGCGGATCGGGATGCTGCTCGCCTATCCGCACTATGAACACCTGGCGGCGCTGGGTCTGCGTAGTGGTCTTGGCGACTCGCGGCTGCGCTTGGTCGGGGTGAAGGCCTTCGTCGATGGGGCCTGTGCGGGCGGCAACTGTCTGGTCGAGGAGCCGTTCGAGGGAACGGACGACCACGGGATGCAGACCATCTCCACAGCGGCGTTGGAGGACCTGGTGCATCGCACCACGCGAGACCAGGTCGTCTTGGCCGTCCACGCGAACGGCGACCGCGCCATCCGGATGCTTCTGGACGCCCACGAGCGGGCGCGCCGGGGCGGCGGTCTTGTGCCAAGGCACCGGATTGAGCACTGCACCCTGGTCGATGACCAGATCATCGCCCGGATCAAGGCACTGGGCCTCGTAGTGGTGCCCTTCGGTTCCTACGCCCGGTTCCACGGAGACAAGCTTGCGGGCTACTACGGTCGCGCCCGGTTGGAGCGGATGTTCGCCCATCGGTCACTGCTCGATGCCGGGATCGCGGTGGCTGGGTCCAGCGACTACCCCTGCGGGCCGATCGAGCCGTTGGCTGCGATCACCAGTTGCGTCGAACGGCGCGCCCTGGATGGCTCCGAAGTGGGACTGAGCCAGCGGATCACCGTGGACGAGGCCATCCGGCTATACACGGCCGGGTCGGCCTACGCGACGGGCGAAGAGGGCTGCAAGGGCGTCCTGGCAACCGGGATGCTCGCCGACTTCGTCGAGTTGTCTGCCGACCCGTACCAGACCGACCCAACCCAGATCGCCGACCTGGGCGTCCTTTCGACATGGGTCGGCGGACAGTGTGTCTTCGACCGCAGTGCCAGCACGCTCACCTGAGCATCACATTCGACCCCCAGAGGAGATCCAGATGACAAGCACGAAGTCCACCGTCCAGGTCGACAACCCTGAAGTACGGGTGACACGCTGGACCCTGGCCGTGGGGGAGGACACCGGCGAGCACCGGCACGAGGACGACTACGTCGTGGTGCCCCTCACCGCTGGCGTCATGCACGTGACCACCTCAGCCGGGGCGCAGAGCACCTCCGAGCTGGCGCCGGGAGTCAGCTACTACCGTGAATCGGGCGCGCAGCACAATGTTCGTAACGCTGGCACCGGCTTCCTTGACTTCGTTGAGGTGGAAATACTGACCCCGTTCCAAGGGCCCGAGAAGAAGGCGTGACCGACGTGACCAGTGCGATGCAGGCAACCATGGAGCGCCAGCCGGCGGACCTGAGGGGACTCTCTCAGGACACCGCCAGGATCGGGGCCTTGGCATCCCGGCTGCGGGGCAAGCGCCGGATCCTGGTTATCGGCACCGGCACCAGCTGGCACGCAGCCAACCAGGGTGCCCGGTTCCTCCAGCTCGCCGGCCTGGACGCCCGGGCGGTCGCATCGGTGGACCTCGCCACTGATGGGCCGGCGGTGGGCGCCGCGGACGCTGTGGTCGCGTTGACCCACACCGGCGCCAAGCGGTACACCGGCGAAGCGCTCGATGTGGCCAGGGAGCGTGGCGCGGTCACCGTGACCGTGTCGGCGGTGGGTGCCGCTGGCGCAGACCTGGAGACGGTGGCCCGCGAGACATCGGCCGCCTATTCGGCCAGTCACCTGGGGGCGCTGTTCCGGATGGCCCAGCTCGCCGAAGCTCTCGGCGCCGACCTCGGGGACCTCGGCGCTGTTCCCGGCGCTGTTGAGGCCGCACTGGCCGGCGACGCCCCCGCGGTCCAGGATCCCGCGCGCCTGCTGGAGTTCATCGGCGGCGGAATCAACCAGTGGACAGCGGCCGAAGCCGCGCTCAAGGCCCGCGAAACGGCATACGTCGCGACCGAGGGGCTCGGCCTGGAGCAGTTCCTGCACGGCCCGTCCGTGGCGTTGCGTGCCACCGACGCCTTGGTCTGCTTCGACGGGGGCGGTTCGTGGACCGAGCGGCTGACGCAGATCGCCGATGCTGCCGAGCAGTCGGGCGTGCCGGTTACCCGGATCAGCGCGCTGGATCTGGGCGAGCTGCTATCGGTCTTCGCGCTCACGGTGGCCGCTCAACGGATTGCCCTTGGCCTGGCCGAACTTCGAGGCACCAACCCAGACAGCTTCGGCCGCGACGTCCCCGGCTGCGAGCCATGGGCCGCGATCGCCCTCTAGTGTCGCGGGTCGTAAGTCTTCTTCTGGTGGGGTGAGGGTTTCGCGTGGCTGATGATCTCGTCGGCGCCTTTGGTCCAGATGAATGGGTGGGCGTGTTCGTTCCATCCGTCGATGTAGGTCCCGATGGCGGTCTCGAGGTCCTTGACGGAGTGGAAGGTGCCGCGGCGGATCGCTTGGCGGGTGATGATCCCGAAGAAGATCTCCACCATGTTCAGCCAGCTGCCGCTGGTCGGGGTGAAGTGCAGCTGGACCCGGGGGTGCTTGGTCAGCCAGGCATTGACGTTGGGGTGTTTGGTGAGTAGCCGGAGGGGGTCTCACCCTCCGGCTCTCGCAGAACCGTACGTGACAGTCTCCCGTCATACGGCTCCCACAGGCCGGCCTTGGGTGGGCGGGGAGAGAAGGTGCCAGT
>JAABUJ010005764.1_pt1 | contig 12246 bp, 13 predicted proteins | sample 5559131 | NCBI WGS metagenome assembly JAABUJ01 (sample SAMN10711875, study PRJNA513366) | rock metagenome | isolation source: Antarctica rocks | place: Antarctica: Victoria Land, Mt New Zealand nord | collected 2016-01-07
TGGAACAACCGGAGCGTCACCGTGTCTCACACGGGACATTCGAGAGCCTTGAGCCGCGTGCCGGGAAACTGGCCCGCGCGGTTCGAAAGGGGAGGGGGCAGCGGCAACGCTGTTCCCCTTACCCAACGGTTGGAAAAGGGGCACATAAGTGCCACCTCGCTAGCCAGCTACTCTACCGCACGTCCAGTTTGGCGGGGGGAGGTTAGAAAAGTGCTGTATGGTAACTCGCTAGCCCCCTACCCGGTACCTTATCGTTTGCGCAAATCTTGAGCGAGTTCGGCGGCTGGTGCCGACAATCGCCGACGGCTTGTGAACAAACGGCTCGGTGCCGTGGTTATTGTCAACAAAAGGCCGTGATGGCCGCAGAGTCTATGGTCGTGACAGGTCAGTATGTTGCTGGGCATTCTGCTCCCCCTTCAACTCAACCAGCGACACTTCCTACATATAGTAGCGTATCCGCTATAAATACTACATGTAGTGGCTGCGGCGCTATCGAACTGACTTCCAATTTGCGCGAACGATAAGTTACACTGGGAGTCTGTGATTTTCTCGCGCTCCACCATCATTCGCTGGCACTGCGCCGTTTCTGATGGAGTCAGGAAGCAAGTTTTAGGCGTGATCTAGCTCTATCGATAGCGTTGAAGGAAGTCAGTGGTGCGCGTTTTGTTCACGTTCGCTGGGGGGAGCGGTCATGCGAATCCGCTCGTGCCAATCGCCAGCGCCGTCGAGGCTGCCGGACACATCGTCGCGTTCGCTGGTCATCACTCGGGTGCCGCCGTCCCCGAAGCACAGGGGTTCGCCGTGTTTACCGATCCGGCCGGCGTCACAAGCACAACGCCGTCCATCATCCCTTTACTTGCGCTCGACATGGACCGGGAGTACCGGGTCGTGCGCGACTTTTATGCCGGCCGTCTGGCACACGACCGAGCGACGCGCCTGCTGGACCTGAGCACCGCCTGGCGACCGGATCTCGTCGTCTGCGATGAGATGGACTTCGGCAGCATGATCGCCGCCGAGCGACGCGGCCTCCCGCACGTCACGATCCTGGTCATCGCGGCGGGCTCCTTCGCGCGCCCCGAGGTCATCGCCGAGCCGCTCGACCTGCTGCGCGCCGCGCACGGCTTACCGCCCGACCCTGCGGTGGTGATGCCCAGTCGCTACCTGGTGTTGTCCCCCTTCCCGCCCAGCTTCCGCGACCCCGCCGATCCTCTGCCCCGCACCGCGTACTCCCTCCGCTCAGACATGCCCGGCCCCTCTGCAACGACAGCATACCCGGGTGGTTGTCGCGCCTGCCCGACAGACCGACCGTCTACCTCACGCTCGGCACGGTGTTCAACAGGGAGTCCGGAGACCTCTTCACGCGTGTGCTCGCCGGTCTGCGCGACCTGGCGGTCACCGTCATCGTGACCGTGGGACGGGACATCGATCCGGCAGTCTTTGGCCCGCAACCGGACAACGTCCATATCGTGCGCTACATCCCCCAGGCAGTGCTCCTGCCGCACTGCGATTGTGTGGTCAACCATGGCGGGTCCGGGAGTGTGATTGGCGCGCTCGCGCACGGTCTGCCCCTGGTCACGATCCCGATGGGCGCCGATCAGGCGTTGAATGCCGACCGAGCCGAGCGGCTCGGCGTCGGCATCGCGCTCGATGCGGTCCAGGCCACGCCGCAGTCCGTCCGCGAGGCGGTTTCCACCATCTTGAGCGATCCGAGCTACCGCCTCTCCGCCAGACGCATCCGGGACGAGATCGCGGCGCTCCCTGAGCCACACACGGTAGTGTCTCTCCTGGAGCGACTCATCGGCGACGAGGACGTAGCGCCGCCGACGTGAGCCGGGTCACGCGGGGATGTTCGCACCCGGGGCGAAGGTAACGCTACAGGGCGATGATCGCGTTGGGCCGCTGATGAGATCCGCGGGCGCACGTCTCTCATCATAAGCTACCCACCGGCGACGTTCATCGATTTCATCGAGCAAGGCAAGGAAAAGGCTGGCAGACGACTTTACCTATGCTGTATCGCAGTTACGTGGGGGTGTCCGGTACCGCGTGGATGAGACGCCGAAGCGTCGCCGTCAGACCGGTCACCTCTTGCCCGAAGAACTCCGCGTCGACCTGTTCAACGGCGGCGAGCGCGCGTTGCGCGAGGCGCGTGCCCTGGGGCGTGAGGCGAAGTCTCCGGGCGCGCGTGTCGGCAGGATCGACATCGCGTCGCAGCAGCCCCTTGGCCTCCAGGGTGCGCACCACCTGGGACGTCATCTTGACGTCCGTGCCCGCCTGACGGGCTAACGCCATCTGGTTGGGGGTCTGATCCTGCTCGTGCAGCCACCACGCACAGGCCAGCAGCACGAACTGCACATGCGTCAGGTTCAGGGGCTGGAGGGCGGTGGCGATGGCGCGCTGCCACTGCAAAGTAACGTGCCAGAGCAGGAAGCCGGGGCTGCCGGCCGGGCCGTCGGGGTACCGCGTCATCGGTTACGAGGCCGCCCGCGCGAGCAGGGCGTCCATCGCCTCGGGGAAGTCTTCCGTAATCGCGGGACCGAGCTCCGGACCAACCTGGTCCGCCTCTGGCCTGGTGATCGCGAGGCGGTGGATGACGCGGGTGCCGCCGGTGTCAAGCGCCTCGAGTATGTGGCTGAACCGCAACGTGACGCCCCCGAACTGGGTCTCGTCGGCGTAGACCTCGTTCTCCGTCGCCTCGACGATCACGGACGTGATCGGGTCCTGCCCCGTCGGTTTCATGACAACCATGGAGCCAACCCGGAAGGGGCCGTCGAGGCGGACCCACTCCATCGACGTATCCCACGCAGCCCAGTCATCAATGGCACGGAGGACCCGCCACACCGCCTCTCGTCTCGCCATCGTCTCGCCCCTATGCACATGTTCCCACATCGTACACCCCCTCGCTCAAATAGTCTTTGCGCAGATATTCTTTGTAAAGAATATCAGGCCGGGTGGGCGCTTGGCAAGAGGGACGCCCCTCCGCGGCCTACGACGCCGCGTGCTTATGCGGCCATGTCGCCATCAGAAGAGTCTACGCAGCGCTCGTCAAGGGCTGTCAAGCGATCCCCACGCAACGCGCCAATGAACGACACGCCCTCAGTGCTATCATGGCCCCGTCGTGCCTACCTACACCCATAACTCATGCGATGTGGAGCAACCGGCGGCTGTGCAAAAGGCTGGGCCGATGGTGAGAGCCTTCGGGGCACGGATCGCACGCGGCGGGCAGGCGCGGCATGGGAACGTGACATAATATAGGAGCCATCCCACCATATCCCCTATCGCGCGCGTGGCGCTCTCCGCACCGGCGCCCACACAGCGACCACGGGCACGGTGCGCGATACTGAGGGGAGAGACGGCGAGACGGACAGAGAAGGGGAGGGCTAGCGCGATGGTCTACACCACACCGCACCCCGACGACGACGCACAACTGGCCGCGTGGCGTCGGCGGCAGGCCGAGGACGCCGTGCGCAGCATCAACATCCGCCTCCCGCTGGACCTGGCGCGCCGCCTGCGCGCCGAGGCGGCCGAGCGGCGCCTATCGGTCGGCCGTTACGTCGGCAACCTGCTCCGCGCCGCCCTGGGCGACCTCCCCGGCGTTCCGCCGCCCGTCTCCACCCCCACGCCCCCGGCGCCCGTACCCGTCGATCCAGGCCAGGTAAGCCTCCGCGACCTCCGCATCATCCAGCTCCGCGAGGGCCGCGACAGCGCGCAGGCGGCGCGCCAGCTCGACAGCGCCGACAAGGCCGCGGTGCTCCGCCTCCTGCGCGCCGACCTCGCCTGGGTAGAGCGCGGCGGCAGCGACGACGACGGCGGGGGTGCATGACCATGTGGGACAGCGACATGCCACCCGACGCCCCGCTGACACGAGCAGCGCCGGCGCCCGGCACGCAGGCGGGAACGTGCGCGACGTGCGCGCGGTCGGCCCCGCCCGGTAAGCTCAGGTGCGATCTATGCGTTAGTTCGGAGTGGGAGATGCTCAGGATTGAGATGGGCGAAGAATGGTACATGCGACATCGCATGTACAGGAGACAGACTGCAGGAGGCGACACTTGAACGACACCCACGCCCGCGCCCGCGTCTGGACGCTCTGCCTCGCCGCCCTCGTGCTCGCGGCCCTCACCGGCCCCCTCGCCGCCCTCGTGACCCCGCTGGCCCACGCCTCCGCGCCCGCCCTCCCTGTCGTGGCCGCGATCCTCGCCGCCGCCCTCGTCGGCGCGTACGCGGCCCTCGCTGTCCTGCTCATCGTCGCCGTCCTGCGCGTCGTGCGGCCTCGTCTCGACAGCCACCGCTAGCCCCTCGGAGGGAGCAACGGGATGGCCCTCATGGTGGGGCGACAGGGCGTGCCGTCGTGGCCCCATAGGGCTGATGCTGTGGGACCACGAGGCCGTTTCTGTGGGACCACACACGCCGTTTCCACGGGACCAACCGTGGGACTAGGACCAGAGCCGTGGTCCCACGCTGGTCCCTCGTTTGACGCGTGAAATCGGTCCCATGGGACTACGATGGTCCCACCCCTTTATCTTGGGCGCGGTCCCAGGCGTGGTCCTGGGACCACGACGACGTGGGACCACCCATAGTCCCAGCCCCCACACACGACGGCCCCGCGCGCAGCGACGGGGCACAGGGTACGGGCCAGGGCACGCGGGCACGCGACAGGGACACGGCGGCGCGTCTCCCCTCAGCCCGGCGCGGATGTGCGCGCGGAGCGGTTCGTCCTCGGCCATGTCCTGCAAGTGCTCGCCTACTGCGATCGTTACCGCGAAGCCCTGCGCCCACCGGGATCGTAGACGCGCTATCATGGGGGGACGGGAGAAATACTCCCCATATGGCTACCTATGGCTAAGGGAGGGAGACGATGCCCACGCGCACCTTGCCCACGCGCGACGTGACGCTCGCCGACGGGCGCCGCCTGTACTACCAACAAGGGGAGAGCCGCCAGTACGCCGCGTCTGGGAAGCACGCGTCCGTCTACATGACCAAGCGCGGCCCCGACGGCGCGCTGCGCATCCTTATCACCGTGGACGAGGAGCCCGAACGCGGCGAGCACTACCACCTGTCCGGCAGCTATCCCGAGCGGACGCCGACGCCCGACGAGATGATGGCGGCGCTCAAAGTGCTGATCCCCGGCGGCGGCCAGTTCGGCGCCGTCACGCCTGCACGCAACCGCCACGCCCTGCACGGCCATGTCGTCCACCTCATTGAGGAGACCCCCCAGTACCTCGCCCAGCGCGCACGCGAGGGGCAGCCGCGCGACGAGACCACCGCCGAAGTCTACGCGCGCGGCGAGCCGCCCCCGCCCATCGCCCCGACCGACGAGGCGGCCACGCGCGCGGAGCAGCTGCGCATGATCCGCGACGACTTCGGGCTCACCCCGCCGTTCACCACCGCCGCCCTGCGCGACGCCCTCGACCAGGTGCGCGCCCGGCGCGGCCTCCCGCCCGGCTGGCTGCCCACCTATTCCTGCACGGAGCGGCGCGGCGCGCGTGGCGAGCACATCGTCATCCCCTACCCGAGCAACGTCCCCAGGGCCGAGCAGGAGCACGCCCAGTTTCACGGCATCGCGCACATCATGCTTGAACACCAGCAGCTCGCCACCGGAGTCTACACGGCGGAGCAGGAACGCGAGGCCGAGGAGTGGGCCGACGAGATGATGACGTACTCGATCTGCGGCGATGCGGATGCGTCCGACGATGGACCGAGCGCTTAACGTATGGCATGCATCGTCCTGACAACGTACGGGTCGAGCGGCGACCTCAACCCTATCGTGGCCCTCGGGTTAGGCTTGCAGGCGCGCGGGCACGCCGTGCTGATCGCCGTCGAAGAGGCGCATCGGCCCTCCGTCGCGGCCGCTGGCCTGGCCGTCCACCCCCTTCCGGGAGACAACGAGGCGGTCTTGTGGCCGTATCGCCGCGTGCTCTTCGGCGACATATCCCCCGTCGCGTTCACGCGCATCCTGCTGGAACACAGCATCCTGCCCACGCTGCACGAGACCGTGGAGGCGTTGCGCGTCGCGTGCGAGGGGGCCGACCTGCTGGTTTCGACGATGCAGCAGGCCGCAGCCGGTATCGTCGCCGACGTAACGGGGCTGCCTTGGGTGAGCCTGGCGCTCTCGCCCCTGGCTATCTCATCCGCCTCCGTCGCGCCCTATCCACTGCCCGCCGCCCTGCCCCCACCGGTGCGATCCGTGGTCAATCGTGCCATCTGGGCATCGGCTAGGTGGACTTGCTCAACGAACTGTTGACGCTGCTGGGAAGCCGAGTTCCGCAGAGGCGCGGCCCCATCCAGTGGCATGTGGCAGGGAGTCTTAGCTGGAGGTGGTGGATCTGGCCACATGAAAGGAAGATATCCTCGCCACAGGACGACTGATGCGTTGTGGCTATATCGCATTGCAAACAGCGCCAGGTCTCTCTCGCTGCGGGGGTCTTTGTCTCCTTGACACCCCCTCGCCGGGATGTTACGCTAGTTTTTCTTAAAACTGGCGTAACATTTGGATAGGGTGGCATGGCGATCAAGGAGCGGCGTATTAAATGCGCCTCCTGTGGGGAGCGGGAGACGGTGATCCGGGGCGAACGCGGCCCGGTGTCCAGGTACTGCGACGCGTGCCGCGAAGAGATCAAGCGGGAGCAGGCCCGGCTGCGTGTCCAGGCCATGCGCGCCCGTCGCCGCCGCGATGGGTGAGAGGGCGACCGGGGAGGGAGGCGCGGACGCTGCCCGCGTCGCCTCAGCCGACCCACGTCCCGATGAGGACCGCGAGCAGCCCGACGACGGGCAGCGGGAGCTGACGCGCGCCGGTGTCGGCCGGCCGTGGGCGCCGCTCGTAGGGACGTGCCGTCACTTTGCGCCACTGCGCATCGTCGAGTTCCCACAACTCGAGCTGCGGCGACGTATACGGGGTGTGGTAGAGGTGCGGCGCCTCCACGGCGCGCAAGCGCCGCGTGCGCCGGTCATAGCGATACGTGTAGTGCGCGAGCAACGTGTCCCGGTGCGCCACCTCCAGGCGTCCGTCGTAGAGCCAGACCGAGACGCGCGTGCGCGCGAGTCCGCGCTCGGCGTAGATATAGAAGCGCTGCACGCTGACGTAGCCCCGCGTGTTGACGATGCGCTCGACCTGCAGGTGGCGCAGCGCCCGGTGCAACACCGCGGCATCGACCTCCGCGCCGCGCGCCCACTTCAGAACCTCGACCGGCGCGCGCAGCCCGTCCTCCCGCTCCCGATGCGCCCAGTGCGGCGTCGTGTTGAAGGTCTCGACGAACGCGGCGTGCCGTTCCTGAATCTCGGCGAAGCCCTCCGCTTGCTGGAACGCCACCTCGGAGAGCCGGAGTTGGACCTTGAACTGCGCCTCGGCGAGATCCTGCCACGGCTTGCCCTTCTCGATATGGCACACCGCGACGCCGAGCTCGCCGAGTAGCCCCTCGTAGGCGTCGGAGGTGAAAACCGACCCGTTGTCCGACACGAGGCCCTCGGGCCGGCCGTACTCGCCCAGCGCGGCGGACAGGAGTTGGAGCACGGCGACGGTGTCCTGATGTTCCGTGGCCATGCCCGCCAGGATCTTGCGCGAGTACCCCTCGAAGATGCACAGCGAGTACGCCCAATGGTCGTCGTCGCCCAGGCGCACGAGATAGCGGAAGTCCAGGAACCAGTAGCGATGGCGATGCGTGGGCTCGTAGGGCATCTCCTTGATGACGCCGTCCGGGTCCGACGGATCGGGCCGATCGGTCACCCACGCGGCGGGGGCGCCGTGATGGCGACGATTGATGGCCATGGCACGGCCGACAGTCGCCTCGCTCGGCGGTTCCCGCCCCGTCCGCCGTTTCAGGAGGCCGCGCACGCGGAAGCGTCCGGCACGCGGGTGTTCCCGCTGGACCTCCAGCACGTCCTGCATGAAGGGCAGCGTAAGTTGCTGGGGCGGGTGGGCCGCTGGGCGGGCGCGTCGGTCCTCCAGCCCGGCGAAGCCGTCGCGCTCGAATGCCTGCAGGATGTTCCAGACGTGCTGACGAGACAGGCCCAGGAGGCCCGCGATACTCGACCGACGCCAGCCCTCGTAGAAGAGACGCACCACCGTCCAGCGCGCCCGATAGGCGTCGTCGAACTGGTGGAAGCCGGTCACCGGCAGGGGAAGTTGCACCAGGATCGGGTTCCGCTCCAGGAAGGCCATGACCGTATGATGGTTCGTCTTGTAGCCGTACTTGCGGCCGACGATGCGCGCGATCTCGCGGGCACGGATGGGCGGGTAAAGTTGCCGGAGATATAGGATGTAGCTCGCGACGACGTCGGGGTAGCGGTGCTGGCCCTTCGTCGTGGTCGTCCGCTGGTCGATCAGGCCGCGCATCCCGCCCTCGACGAAGCGGCGCGCCTTCTCGCCGACGGTGGCCCGATCTATCCCCGTCACGCGGCTGCGCTCGGCGATGGTCTCGTCGGCGAGCATGATGCCGCGGATGACCTCGTAGTCGTGCTGCACCGGGTCGATGAAGCGCAGGGCCAACTGGTGGAAAGCATCGGGCTCTGACATCGGCGCACGCGCGTTCGGCGTCCGGCGCGTTACCGGCGCGCCGTAGCCGATGCCTCGGGCGCGCCGTTCGGAGGGGCGGACCGGCGCACGCCGTGAGCCAACCGGGTCCGCTGGCTCACGGTGGCGCTCCCGATCACGAGCAGGGCCGCCAGCACCGTTAGTGGCGTGATGCGCTCGCCGAGCAGCGCGGCGGACCAGCCCAGCGTGAGCACGGGCTGGAGGAGTTGGATCTGCCCGATGCGCGCCACGCCGCCCAGGGCCAGGCCCCGGTACCACGCGAAGAACCCGAGGAACATGCTCACGCAGGAGACATAGGCGAACCCGAGCCAGGCGCCCGGTGGGATCGCCGCGCCGTGACGCGGGAGGGACAAGGCGACGGGCAGCACGAGGAATGGTGCCGCCAGCAGGAGCGCCCAGCAGATGACGCGCCAGCCGCCTAACTCGCGCGCCAGGCGGCCGCCCTCCGCGTAGCCGAGGGCGCCGAGGGCGACGGCGGCCAGGAGCAGCACGTCGGCCGCCTGGGGACGGCCCGCGCCTTGCGCGACGGCGAAGATGAGCACGGCGACGACACCCGCGACGACACCTCCCCAGAACGCGCGCGGCGGCCGCTCGTCGGCGCGCAGCACGGCCATGACGGCGGTGGCGGCGGGCAGGAGCCCGGTCACGACCGCGCCGTGCGCGGCTGGCAGGTGTTGCAGCGCGAGGGCGGAGCAGAGCGGGAACCCGACCACGACCCCAACGGCCACGAGGGCGAGCCCCGGCCAGTGGCGTTGCGCCGGGGGGCGTTCGCCCCGGACCCCCAGCAGCAGACCCGCGAGGGCGGCCGCGACGAGGGCGCGGCCGAGGCCGACGACGATGCCCCCGAAGGCTGGGTCGGCCGCGCGCGTCGCCGGGAGGGTGAGGCTGAAACAAAGGACGCCCAGGCCACCCAGAAGGACGCCATCCGTCGCCCGCCGCCCATCCATCGCCACCATGCCTGCCCCCTTCCCGTCACGTCGTCGAACGGCTACGATAGAGGAACCGTATACACCATAATAGACGACGCAGCAGCGGTTAGTCAACTATAGCGGATCTTCAACCACTATAGTAGCTGGCCCGCGCTGGGTGGGGAACGAGGGGCAGCATGGACATAGGGCAGGCTATCCGCGTGCGGCGCCATGCGCGCGGGCTGACGCTGGAGGCGCTGGCGGTGGGGAGCGGGGTAAGCCGCGCGATGGTCTCCGACATCGAGCGCGGGGTGAAGAACCCCACCATCAAGGTCATCAGCCAGATCGCCGCCGCGCTGGACCTATCGGTGTCGGACCTGCTGGAGGAGCGTCCACCCGAGGCGCCGCAGGGGCTCTCGCTTGTGCGCGCGGGCGAGCGGCGCGTACTGGTGGACCCGCAGTCGGGGGTGGAGCGGCACGTCCTCGCCCCCGCGTTCCAACGCCACGGCATCGAGGTGCTGTGGTACACCATCCCGCCGGGCCGGAGCACGGGCACCTTCCCGCCCCATCAGGCGGGCGTCGAGGAGCACATCACGGTCGTCCACGGGCGCCTACACGCCTTCCTTGAGGGGCGGGAGGTGACGCTAGAAGCGGGCGACTCGCTCGCGTTCCGCGCCGACCTGACGCACGAGTTTCGCAATCCCGACGCCGATCCGTGCCACTATTTCCTCATTATCGACGCGAGCCGGGCAGGGACACCGCGGTAATCGAAGGCTTGTCCACCGGCCCGATACGCTGGCTGCCATGCCCCACCGTACGATATGCATCTACCCAGCGTGGGGAATATCAGCTTCCCAGCAGCGTCAACAGTTCATTGATCAAGTCCACGTGGGATCGGCCCACGCGCCGCACAGCTCCGCGCGGTCCTTATAGGTGTCGTCGGCCGCCAGCAGCGCGCGCGTGGGCCACATCCTCCGTGTGGACGCAGCGCACCCCGCACAGCTCCGCGCCCATCACCCGACTCTCCATCGGCTTCCCTTTACAATGCAACGATTTAGCAGTCGCTACATAGTAGTCTACCACCTATGGCGTCGAGGAGATAGGGTGGTAGACCCGAAAGGAAAGGAGGGTAACGCGCACTAGCCTACCGTTGGACGGTGACCGGGACGCTATCGAACTGCGCCCAGCCGTAGCCCTTGAAGTGGGGTCGTGTGACGGAAGCTGCTGCCACATGCAACGTAGAGTGGCGTCACGAGTGTCAGATAAACACCGGAGATAGCACTCCCCCGGTTGCGGCGCGTGTACGCCACGCGTGCTGCGGCGATAAGAGGGCTGTCCACACGGGCGACGTGCCAGCACCAGAAAGCAAAGCGGCCGCGCTCCGACCGGCCGCGGGCACCTGCCCGTCGGCCGCTATGAGCGCGGCCTCTTCGTCGCGGGCGGCGCACGCTCAATGTCGCCGCACCTCCCTTCCTCTAATTTAATGGAGCCTCCTATTGACATCTAAGCTCTTCTCTTTTATTATTTAGCCAAGGTTAAAAATAGATTGAGTCTTGAGGAGGATGAGGCATGACGCAGGCGCCATCGGTGGCCGAACAGGACTACCTCAAGCAGATCTACCGCTTGCACGAAGAGACGGGGCACGCCACGACGCAAGAGTTGGCCGATTGCCTCGGCGTCAAGCCGTCCTCGGTCACGGCGATGCTCAAGCACCTCGCCGCGGACCCGGCCGGCCCCTACGTCCGCCACACGCCCTACCATGGGGCGGAGCTGACGGACAAGGGGCTGGTCGTCGCTTTGGAGATGGTGCGCCACCATCGCCTGATCGAGCAGTTCCTGGCCCAGTTGCTCGACATGCCCTGGGACCGCGTGCATGCCGAGGCCGAGCGCCTGGAGCACGTCCTGTCGGAGGAGCTGGAGGAGCGCATCGCCGCCAAGCTGGGCCACCCCACGCGCGACCCCCATGGCGACCCCATCCCCAGCCACGAGGGCACGATCGCGTCGAACGGGAGCATCGCCCTGGCCGCCCTCACGGTGGGGGTGCGCGCGACGGTCGTGCGCGTGCCGGACGGCGATCCGGCCCTCTTGCGCTACCTGAGCACGCTCGGCCTGGTCCCCGACGCCGCGGTCGCGGTCGAGGCGGTGGCCCCCTACGGCGACGTGCTCACCGTGCGCATCGGTGAGGCGACCCATGCGGTGGGCGCCGCGATCGCGCGACGCGTGCGGGTGGCCCCGCTGGCACGCCTACACGACGACACGCCTAGTACTACAACGACGGATTCTTCCAATAGCTACGAAGAGCCGCTTTTGTGCTAGATCTTGACACCCTTATGGCAGCAATAACGGGTGCCGAAGGCCAGCATAGCCGCGACATCGGTCGAGATTTGCCGCTGAAAACGGCGGTTTTACACAAGCGTCGTTGTAGTACTAGATAGAGTGATAGGAGCGACCCGATGAGAGTCTACCGCCCGTTACCGGCCGACGGCGTCCCCCTCGACGCGCTCCCCGAGGAGGCGGGCGTCCGCGCGGCGGCGCGCGCCGCCCTCGACGGACGCCGCCGCGGGCTCCGCGCGCTGCTGCCCTTCCTCGGCCCCGCCTTCATCGCCTGCGTGGCCTACATTGACCCAGGCAACTACGCGACCAACATCCAGGGCGGCAGCGCCTTCGGCTACAACCTGCTCTGGGTCATCCTGATGGCCAACCTGATGGCCATGCTCATCCAGTCCCTCTCGGCCAAGCTCGGCATCGCCACCGGGCGGAACCTCGCGGAGGTCTGCCGGGCCTACCTCCCCCGCCCGCTCGTCTACTTTATGT
>JAABUJ010005766.1_pt1 | contig 12244 bp, 10 predicted proteins | sample 5559131 | NCBI WGS metagenome assembly JAABUJ01 (sample SAMN10711875, study PRJNA513366) | rock metagenome | isolation source: Antarctica rocks | place: Antarctica: Victoria Land, Mt New Zealand nord | collected 2016-01-07
CACGGGACCTACACGCGCCAGAAGAGCCACGGGGTGAGCTTTCGCGTGATCGCCAAGTGGTGCCGGATGATCGGCGTCGATCACATCCACGCGGGAACCGTGGTGGGCAAGCTCGAGGGCCACCCGGGAATGATCAAGGGCTATTACGACGTCTGTCGCCAGCGCTACAACAAGGCCAATCCCGAGACCGGTCTGTACTTCGATCAGGATTGGGCGTCGCTGGCTCCGGTGATGCCCGTCGCCTCGGGCGGCATCCACGCGGGCCAGATGCATCAGCTGCTGCACTACCTGGGCGAGGACGTGGTGCTCCAGTTCGGGGGAGGCACGATCGGCCATCCCATGGGAATCGCCGCCGGAGCCACCGCCAACCGCGTGGCTGTCGAGGCGATGATCAAGGCCCGTAACGAGGGCAAGGACTACTACGAGGAGGGTCCCGACATCCTCCGAGATGCGGCCCGCGGCTGCCCCGAGCTCGACGCGGCGCTTGAGGTCTGGAAGGACATCACGTTCGACTTCGAGTCAACCGACACCCCCGACGTCGTCGCCACTCCGACGGCCACTGCCTAGCCGCGCGCAGGCGGGAAAGGAACCGATGAGGATCACCCAAGGCCAGTTCTCATTCCTCGACGACCTCAGCGACGAGGAGATCGAAGCGCAGATCAACTATGCGCTGTCTCATCAGTGGGCGATCATGGTCGAGTACACCGACGATCCGCATCCCCGTAACAGCTTCTGGGACATGTGGAAGCAGCCGGAGTTCGACCTCGAGCCCGGCGAGGCCCACGTGGCCATGCGCGACGTCAAGGCCTGCCGGGAGGCCTACCCCAACCACTACGTGAAGGTGGTGGCCTACGACAGCTCCCTCGGCCGACAGACCTCGGCGATGAGCTTCATGGTCAACCGCCCGTCAGAGGAGCCCGGCTTTCGTCTGGAGCGCCAGGACGTCAGAGACCGCCAGATGCGCTACACGATCACTCCCTACGCCCACCGCGATCCCTCCGGGCGCCGCTACGGAAACCAGGGCGACCTGGCCAGCACCCGCGACCCGGCAGCCGTCCAGGACGCCACCCCGGGCCGGGACTCGCAGATGTGGCACAGCGACGGCGCCGCACCCCCCAGCCGCATGGGTGGTGCGGCGGACGAGGGCATCGGAGACTCCTAGTGGCTGCTCGCGGGCTAGACACCACGGGCCGGCCGCTGGAGCCGGGGAAGGGCGCGGAGAAGGACGGCCCCACCGGTCGGTCGCGGGCCAATCGGGGCGACCGCGGGTCGCCGTCCTTCACCGACGACTTCGGGGGCACGATCGTGCGCCCTGCCGGCGGCGCCCGATCGGGCTCGGCCGTCGAGGGCGTGGACTTCTCCGGAGCGGTCGATGACGGGGAGGCCGACGTGCAGACGGTGGTGGCCAGCTCGCGCGTGCACGAGGTGCTCGAGGAGATCGACCGCGACCTCATCGCCCTCCAGCCGGTGAAGCGGCGCATCCACGAGATCGCGGCCCTGCTCGTGATCGACAGGCTGCGCCAGGAGATGGGCCTGAGCGCGCGGCGCCCGACACTGCACATGAGCTTCACCGGAAGCCCGGGGACCGGCAAGACCACGGTGGCCCTGCGGATGGCGAGCATCCTTCACCGCCTGGGCTACATCGAGCGTGGCCATCTCGTGTCGGTGACCCGCGACGATCTCGTGGGCCAGTACGTCGGTCACACGGCGCCGAAGACCAAGGACGTGGTCAAGCGGGCCCTGGGAGGAATCCTGTTCATCGACGAGGCCTACTACCTGCACCGGCCGGAGAACGAGCGCGACTACGGCCAGGAGGCGATCGAGGTGCTGCTTTCGGTGATGGAGTCCGAGCGCCAGAACCTAGTGGTGGTCATGGCCGGCTACGCGGACCCCATGGAGGCCTTCTTTCAGGCCAACCCGGGGATGGGCTCGCGGGTGGCCCACCACATCGACTTCCCCGACTACGACGCCGTCGAGCTCATGGCGATCGCCCGGCTGATGGTCGGCCAGCAGGGCTATGAGCTGGCCGAGGGGGCCGACATGGCGTTTGAGGACTACATCTCACGGCGCCTGCAGCGTCCCCGCTTCGCCCAGGGGCGCAGCGTGCGCAACGCGGTCGAGCGTGCCCGGATGCGTCAGGCCACGCGCCTGTTCGACGCGGGGGGCAGAGTGACCAGGGAGGATCTCGTGATGCTCGCACCGCAGGACATCCTGGGCAGCTCGGTGTTCGATGACACCGCAGCGGAAGGGCAAGCCGGAGCGCTCCCCGACGTCCCCGCACACCATGTCAGCTGACGCCCCCCCGACGAGCGAATTGGAAATCGGCAAAGGAGTGCAAGTCATGGCGCGCCCCATCATCCTCGGCGTGGTCGGCGACTCGGCGGCGGGCAAGACCACCATCACCCGCGGTCTGGTGCGCATCCTTGGCGAGGACCAGGTCACCCACGTATGTACCGACGACTACCATCGCTATGACCGCAAGCAACGCGCGGAGAGGGGCATCACCCCGCTCAACCCCGAGTGCAACTACCTGGACATCGTCGATCAGGACCTCGAGCACCTGCACCTGGGTAACGCCATCCTCAAGCCCGTCTACCAGCACGCCAACGGCACCTTCGGGGCGCCGGTCTACGTGAAGCCCAACCCCTTCACCGTCGTCGAGGGCCTGCTCGGCTATCACACCGAGGCGATGCAGGCCCGCTATGACGTGCGGGTCTACCTGGCACCGCCCGAAGAGCTACGTCGCCACTGGAAGGTTCAGCGCGATTGCTCCCGTCGCGGCTACACCACCGACCAAGTGCTGGCCGAGCTTGACCGCCGCGAATCGGATTCGGCGGCCTTCATCCGCCCGCAGAAGGAGTGCGCCGACGTCGTGGTCGCTTTCCAGCCTGGCGCCAGCGGCGATCCGGACCACCTCGACGCCGAGCTGCTGCTTCGCGACGGCCTGCCTCAACCCGACCTCGCGCCGTTGCGCGGCGACGACGGCGCCGGCGGCGTGACCCTCACCCAGCAGGGATCGGAGTGCCGCGTGCAGATCCCGGGCGAAATCGCAGCGGAGCGCGCCGCCGAGATCGAGGAGACGATCTGGGAGAAACTGCACTTCGCCACCCACCTGCGCAGCCAGCGCCTGGGCGAGTTCACGATCGGGCTCGATCTGCATCGCTCCGAGTCGCTGGCCCTCGTGCAGCTCATCATCCTCTACCACATGGTCATGGCCCGAGCGGCGATCTCCCTCGGAGGCGATTCTCCGCGCAAGCAGCAGGCGGCTGCCTAGGAGTCTGCCGCGCTCTGCATGCGGGCCGCCCGGTCGAGCGCCTCGTGGCCCTCGTCACTTCGCAGGAAGGCCCGGAAGAGCGTCACCGGGGGCCGCACCGGGCCGTGCTCGGGACCGAGCAGGTACCACTGGCGCCGGGGAAGCGCGATCCGGACGGCGATCGTCGCGAGCAGGCCGAGATCGAGCTCGAGGGCCACCGCCAGTCGGGACTGAAGGGAGATGCCCAGGCCCGCGCGCGCCGCCTGCTTGATCGCGCCGTTGGAGCCGAGCGTGAGCAGCCGCGGGCGCAGCTCGTTGGCAGCCAGAAACTCCTCCGTCATCGTGCGCGTACCCGATCCCTGCTCGCGCAGTAGCCAGGGACGCCGGCCCAGCTCCTGCGCCGGGGGATCGCGTCGGCGGGCCAACGGATCGCCGGGCGCGGTGATGATCACGATCGGATTGTCCAGGAACGCCTCCCCGACCACTCCCTCTCCGGGAGGCCGGCCGGCGATCGCCAGGTCTGACTGGTGCGTGCGCACCCGCTCGAAGACGCGCTGGCGGTTGTCGACCTCGAGGGTGAGGTCGATCTCGGGGTGGCGGGCCGAGAAGGACTCCATGAGCTGAGGGACGATGTGCTCCCCGGCGGTCGTCACGGCGGCGATGCGCAACTCCCGGGTGGCCACCCCCGCCGCCTCGCGCGCCGCCCGCGCCCCCTGATCGAGAAGACCGATCACGTCGGCGGCGTAGGGAGCGAACGCCAGCCCCGCCGCGCTTGGCCTGACGGTCCGGCCGGAACGCTCGGTGAGCTCGACGCCGAGCTCACCCGAGAGGGCCGACACCGCCGCCGACACCGACGGCTGGGTGACCACGAGCTCCTCGGCGGCGCCGGTGACCGAGCCGGTGCGCAGGACGCTGAGAAAACTGCGCAACTGAGTAAGAGTTATAGCCATCGCTCTAACCGATGGGCATGACTCTAGCCCCTGAGGCCGGCGCCCTCTACGTGGTGGCGACGCTGGGTAGCGTCAGGCGGCGTCGGCCTCCTGAGCTCGGCTGACCGCCTGGGCCGGCGCTCCCTTGAACGGCTCCCCGTGGCCGGGGAGCAGCATGTCGGCGTCGAGACCGGCGAGAGCAGACAACGATGCGCGGGTACGGGCAGGGTCGCCGTTGAGGGGGTCGGGCATCAGACGGGGGCCACGCTCGCGGGTGAGGACGTCGAGGGTGGCAAAGGCGTCTCCGGTGATCACCACGCCGCGGTCGGGGTAGTGAAGGGAGACGTGACCCTCGGTGTGGCCCGGGGTGGGGATCACATGGGGGTGGCCGGGGACATCGAGGGGTGCGCCAGAGTCAAAGGCCTGAACCTCAGAGACCCACTTGGGCATCATGAAGCCACGCGCCGTGGCGTGGAGGACGAAGCCGAGGGCGCTGGGCCGCCATAGGGTGGGCGCCAGTCCGGGGACGAGGCTGAACGGAGATGACCCGGGGGCCTTGCCGTGGGCCCGAGCGACTTCGGGACGGTGAACGTGGACCGGGGCGCCGGTGGCCTGACGAACGACTTCGGCGGCGCCCAGGTGGTCGGGGTGGGCATGGGTCAGCACGATCGCGGTCACGTCGCTGGTCGAGCGCCCCAGCCCGGCGATGGCCGCCTGGACGTTGGGCCAGCTGCGTGGCCACCCGGCGTCGACGAGCGCCAGCTCACCGCCGTCCTCGATCAGATACCAGTTGACCAGCCCGTCGGCGTACCGATGCATGCCCTGCCCCACCTGCTCTGTCGCTGTCTGCGCCATTGGCCCTCAGATCTCCAGGTCACGCCTAGGGTTGCCTTGAGCTGAAAACGAGCAGCGGCTCGGATCCTGCTCCCGTCGACAGCGTTACCCCATGCGTCGAGCTCCTACACCACCGCTCGAGCGGCGGTCTCAGGGCCCGGCCCGTTTTGAGCCAACCGCCGCGGGGTAGGCAGGGTGACTCTTCTACCCAAGGGAGCCCATGTCGCGCGAAGCCAACATCGCCGCCCAGGAGCATCTGGGCGAGAACCTAAACGCCGGACGTATTGAAGACGCCGTGCAGTCCTTTGGCGAGGACTGCGTCGATCACGACCCCGCCCCAGGGCAGGCCTCCGGGCGCGCGGGCTTTCAGGGGTTCTTCGAGACGTTGGCCGCGGCGTTTCCCGACGCCCACATCGAGCCGGCCCACCTGGTGGCCGACGACGAGCACGTGTGCATCGCCTACACGCTCACGGGAACCCACAAGGGCGCATTCCTGGGCATCGAGCCCACCGGTAAGGCGATCGAGGTGCGCGGCGTCCAGATCGGGCGCTTTGCCGACGGAAAGATCGTGGAGCGCTGGGGCGCCAGCGACGAGCTCGGCATCCTGACCCAACTCGGCGTCAAGCACACCGGGGCCTGAGCATGTCATCGAGCGACCGCAGCCCCCTGATGGCCGCCCTGGGCGGCCTGGCCGCCGGAGCGGCGGGAACCGGCACGATGACCGTGGCCCAGACGGTCTACAGCAAGGCGACGGGCGGAGGATCGAGCAGCACCCCGGCGCAGGTGGGCAAGCGCATCATCGAAGGCGTGCTCAAGCGCGAGGTGCCCGAGGAGCGCATGGAGCAGCTCAACAACGTCATGCATTGGGCCTACGGCACGAGCTGGGGAGCGCTTTACGGCATCGCCGCGGGTAGCCGCCGTCCAAGCCCCCTGCGGGGAGGGCTGCTGTTCGCCCTCGGGGTGTGGGGAGCAAGCCTGGTGGAGCTTCCCGCCATGGGACTGGCGCCGCCGGTCTGGGAGTATGAGCCCAAGGACCTGGCCCCCGACCTGGGCTTTCACCTCGTCTACGGAGTGGCGGTGGCCACTGCCTTCAAGATCATCGAGCGTTGAGCCCCGAGCTGCTCGTCCTGGGCAGCGGGGGACAAGCTCGCCGTCGTGCCCTGAGCCTGGCTCAGGTGGGCGGCAGGCGCATCGGCTCACTGTCAGCCACCGAGTGAACCTGGATATCGGGTCGCCCGTCGCCGAGCTCGGGGAGGGCCGCGATCAGCTGCGCCACGTGGGGTCGTCGCAGGTGCTCCGCCAGCGCGTCGCGGTCTCGCCATTGCTCGACGGCCACGAAGCTCAGCGGGTCGGCGACCTCTGAGAAGTAGCCGTAGTGCAGACAGCCGTCATCCTCGCGCGAGGCGGCCTGGACCTCGACGAGAAGGGCCACCAGCGCCTCTCGCCGATCCGGTCGCGGGGAGAACCGAGCGATGACGATGATCATGAGACTCCTCTGGGCAGGGGATGGAGGGGCAGGTCGCCGAGTATGGCCGGGTCAGCCGGCGACACCGGACGTCACCCGTCCCAGGCCGAAATCGACCTGAGACCCGTCGGGGCAGACGGCGAGATGCTCTCCTTCCCGCCGCACCCGGCGGCGGAGGCTGACAAAGGCCACGATGCCCAGAGTCGCCGGAATCGCCAGGGCGATCACCCGGTAGGACAGGACCGCTGCGGCCGCCGTGCCCACGGGTACGCCGTAGACGGTGTAGGTGGCGATCAGGCCACCGTCCACGCCGCCCACTCCCCCGGGAAGGGGAAGGATTCCACCCAGCTGGCCGATCAGGTAGCCGATCCAGACGATCCCCAGGGGCGGCGCGTGACCGAAAGCGTGGAACACGGCCCACACGAGCATGACGTCGAAGACGAGGTAGCCGACGGCGCCGACCACCACGCTGCGGTTGTGCTCGCGGATTAGGGAGAGCGTCTCGTCGACGCCGTCCCCCAGCACCCCGATCGCCTTGGCGATCCTCGGATGCCAGCCGGGGTGACGAGCCTCAATGGCCGCGACGATGCGGTGGGCCACGCGCCCGACGGCGATTGCCACCGCGATGGCCAGCGCCGCCACGACGGCAGGGACGAGGGTGAGCACCAGGGAGACGCCCGTACCCGTGAGCAGGCCGCCGGCCAGGCCGACTCCGACGATGATCAGGGCGATCACGTTGACCGCGCTGGTGATGAGAAAGAAAGCGATCGTGCGCCTGGCGATGCGCTGCGCCGACATCCCCCCCCGGCGCAGGGCCCAGGCGCCCAACGCCAGTCCCCCGGCTCCCCCGGCGGGGATCACCGCGTTGGCTCCCAGCTCGGAGAAGGCGATCTCCGAGCTTGCCCGCCAGATCATGTGCCGGCAGAAGACGGCTCGAAAGAGGACCACGTAGGAGAGCATGGAGAGCACCTTGAGAGCCGCCCCGAGCGCCAGCCAGCCGGGTTGGGCTTGGGAGAAGCGCGCGCGCAGGCTTCCCAGGCCGGGAAGGAGCGCGATCACCACCACCACGACGATGACCACGACGGCGATGAGCGCCACCTGGCGCAGGACCCGGCGTCGGTCCAGGTGGCCGGGGAGGCCCAGACCGGATGCAGCCGGCGCGACGGTGGGATGGGGTGAGAGCTCATGAGCGGTGGTCTTGCCGGTGGCGGAGTCTCGCAACACCGATCGCTTCGGGGCCAACCGCGCGCGATGGACCTTAGGCGACGCCGGGGGCGGCCTGGTCGCGCAGGCTGGAGGTGGTTGGTCGAGTCCCTGCTGAAACCAGGGTCCTGGCCCCCCGCGGCGCAGCGGTCAGCGCAAGAGCTCTGACTCACCCGTCTGAGAAGCTGACCGGAATGCTGCACGTCCATCGATCCGAGCGGGCCGATGCCCTGGTAGCCGCGCTCGGCGCCGTGCTCGTGGACCCCCTACCCGACCCGCTGGCGCCGGAGCTGATCGCCGTCCCCACCCGCGGCGTGGAGCGCTGGTTGACCCAGCGGCTGGCGAGCACCCTGGGCGCATCGCAGGGGCGCTCGGACGGCGTGTGTGCCAACGTCGAGTTTCCTTCACCGCGGGAGCTGGTGGGCGAGGCGGTGACTGCCGCGTCCGGGATCGAGCCTAACGAGGATCCATGGCGCCCGGAGCGCGTGGCCTGGCCTTTGCTGGAGGTCATCGACGACTGCCTTTCAGATCCTCAGCTGCACAGCGTCGGCGTCGCCCTCGGTGCCGGCCCAGACCCGGTCCGTCGCGCGCGCCGGCTCGCCAGTGTCCGCCACCTCGCCGACCTGTTTGACCGCTACGCGCTACAGCGTCCGGAGATGCTGGTGGCCTGGGCCGCCCACCAGGACACCGACGGTGGCCCGGGCAACCTGCCCGCGGACGCGGTCTGGCAGGCCGAGTTGTGGCGGCGACTTGACGACCGGATCGCCTCACCCGACCCCGTCCGGCGCCTGCAGGATGCCTGTGCCCGGTTGCGCGAGGATCCCGACGTCGTGTCGCTGCCCCGGCGCGTGTCGCTGTTCGGGCTGACCCGCCTTCCCCCGGGCCACCTGCGGGTGCTGGGGGCGCTGGCAGAGCACCGCGACGTCCACCTCTTCCTACTCGCACCCTCACCCGAGCTGTGGGACCGCGTCGCCCGGGCCACGATGCACGCACCCGCAGCCCTTCTACGCAGCGCCGACGCGACCGCGTCGCAGCCGGTCAACCCGCTCCTGGCATCCTGGGGTGCCGACGCGCGCGAGCTGCAACTAGTCCTTCAGGGTGCCGGCGGCTATGTCGATCACCACCACCCCATCGTCGCCACCGAGGTCAGGACGCTGCTGGATCGGATCCAGGCTGACATCCGGGCCGACCGCTGCGCCCCCGGCGCTCCGCTGCCCGGTCTCAATGACGCTCGGGCTCAGCTCGATGGCGACGACCGCAGCCTGGAGATCCACGCCTGTCATGGAACGGCGCGCCAGGTCGAGGTGGTGCGCGACGCAATCCTGCACCTGCTCGCCCGAGACCCGAGCCTGGAGCCCCGCGACATCATCGTCATGTGCCCCGACGTCGAGACCTTCGCCCCCCTGATCCAGGCCACCTTCGGCGCCGGACAGACCGCCGACACACAGGAGTCAGGCGCCCCCGCGCCAGATCTGAGCCACATCGATCTCAGGGTGAGGCTGGCCGACCGGTCCCTGCGCCAGACCAACCCCCTGCTCGCCGTGATCGCCGTGCTGCTCGAGCTTGTCGAACAGCGCCTGACCGCTTCCCAGGTGCTCGACCTCGCCGATCGCGAGCCCGTGCGTCGGCGGTTCGGACTCCACGACGACGATCTCGGCCGGCTGCGGGAGTGGGTGGCAGACAGCGGGATACGCTGGGGCCTGGATGGCGCCCACCGCGCGCCCTTCGGGCTTGAGGGGTTGGGCGCGGGCACGTGGCGGACGGGCATCGACCGCATCCTCCTGGGCGCGACGATGACCGAAGAGCAACAGACCCTGTATGCCGGGGTGCTGGCACTCGACGACGTGGGCAGTGGGGCGATTGAGCTCGTCGGGCGCTTCGCCGAGCTCCTCGAGCGCCTCGAGACGGTCCTCGACGACTTCGCAGCGGCCAAGACGATCAAGGAATGGGCCAGGGCGATCCGGGCCGGCGCCGACGCTCTGACCCTGACCACCCAACGCGAGGATTCACAGCGCGCCGAGCTCGAGCGCCTGCTCGACGACGTGGTGTCAGAGGCGACGACCGTCCACGGGGTCAGTTCGACGGTCATCACCTGCGCGGAGGTGCGGGCGCTGCTGGCCGATCGTCTGCGGGGACGACCGACCCGGGCGAACTTCCGTACCGGGCATCTGACCGTGTGCACGCTCGTGCCCATGCGTTCGGTGCCCCACCGGGTCGTGTGCCTGCTCGGACTCGACGACGGCGTGTTCCCCCGCCGGGCAGCCCAGGACGGCGACGACCTCCTGCTCGCCCACCCCCACGTCGGCGACCGTCATCCCCGAACCGAGGATCGCCAGCTACTGCTCGACGCGCTGCTGGCCGCCGGTGAGCACCTGATCGTCACCTACACCGGCAACGACGAGCGCACCAACGCACCCCGTCCCTGCGCCGTGGCACTCGGTGAGCTGCTGGACGTGGTCGACGCCACCGCCCGCGTCAGTGACGGTCGCACTCGCGACCGGGTGGTGGTGCGCCATCCCCTGCAGGACTTTGACACCCGCAACTTCACCCGCGGCGCGCTCGTGGCCAACCGGACATGGAGCTTTGACCCCGTCACCCTGGAGGGAGCACGCGCCCTGACGGAGACCCGAGCCGCGCCCGGGCCCTTCCTCCGCGCGCCGCTGCCCGCGCTGCCGACGGCCATCGTCGAGATCGAGGACCTCGTCCGCTTTGTCGAGCACCCGGTCCGGGCCTTCCTGCGCCGGCGCCTGGGAATCAGCGTGACCGAGACCTCAGACGAGGTGGCAGACGATCTTCGCGTCGACCTGGACGGGCTGGCGAAGTGGGGGGTGGGACAGCGTCTGCTCGAGGCACGGCTGGCCGGAGTGGACGATCGCACCGCCGCTCTGGCCGAGATCGCTCGCGGGCTCCTGCCCCCGGGCGGGCTCGGCCGACCGGTGATCGCCGAGGTGCTACCGGTCGTTGAGGAGCTCGTGGCGGCGGCCCAGGCACTGATCGCCGGGGGGCAGTCGCCCGGGGGGATCGACGCCGCCGTAGCTCTCGGCGATGGACGGTGGCTGCGCGGGACCGTGTCGGGCGTCAGCGGCGCCATGCTGCGCACGGTGACGTTCTCGCGGGTGTCGGCCAAGCACCGCCTGGCGGCCTGGGTGCGCCTGCTCATATTGACTGCGGCCTTTCCACAGCGGCCGTTTGGCGCCGCCACGGTGGGACGCGCGCAAGCCGGCTCAGCAGCCGGCTCGGCGGTCACGATCGCCCGGATCGCACCGCTGGCCGGCGATGTCGCCGGTCGCTGCCAGACGGCCTTGGGCCACCTGGAGACGGTGGTGGCGCTGTGTGACCGCGGGATGTGCGAGCCCCTGGCGCTGTACTGCGAGACCTCGGCGGCATACGCTCAGGCGGTCAGGACCGGTGACGATCCGGTGGCGGCCGGGCGCCGAGCCTGGACGTCTGATTGGAAGATCGACCGAGAGGACCGCGACCCCGCCCACCAGCTCGTGCTGGGTGGCATGCGCGCGTTTGACGAGTTGCTGGCTGAGGCCCCCCGGTTCGCGGAGCAGGAGCATCAGGGACGGGCGGTCACCGAGACCACTGACCTGGGCCGCTACGCCCGGCGGATGTGGGACGACCTGCTCGACTGCGAGGAGGTCGTCGCTCGGTGATCGGGGAGATCTCGGGACCGCCGTTTGAGGTGGGCGGAGCGCTCCCCGTCGGAGTCACGGTGCTTGAGGCCAGTGCCGGGACGGGCAAGACCTACACCATCGCTTCCCTGGCCGCGCGCTATGTCGCCGAGGGCCTGGCGCTGGACCGGATGCTGCTCGTGACCTTCACCCGTATGGCCACGGGAGAGCTGCGGGAGCGTGTCCGAGATCGGCTCCTCGACGTCGAGAGGGGGCTGGAGCGCGCCAGCGCCGGCATCGGCGAGACGAGCGGACGCGATGAAGTGGTGGCGCTACTGGCCCGGGGCGCCGCCACCGACGTACGAGTGCGCCGTGATCGACTTCGGCGCGCGCTGACCGACTTCGACGCGGCCACGATCGCCACCACACACGGCTTCTGTCAAGAGGTCCTTGGTGGCCTGGGCATCGCCGGAGACCTCCGCGACGACGTCACGTTCGTCGAGGACATCGATGACCTCGTCAAAGAGGTCGTCGACGATCTCTACGTGCGGCGCTTTCACCGCGGCGACATCCCCCCGTTCAGACGCGCCGAAGCGGCGCAGATAGCGCGAATGGCCGTTGAGAATCCGTCCGCACCGATCGCCGAGGCAGTGGGGGAAGTGGCGCAGATGCGCCGCCGCCTGGCGCTGAGCGTGCGTGACGAGCTCGAACAGCGCAAGCGCCGCCTGGCGGTGATGACCTATGACGACCTGCTCACCCGCCTTGACCAGGCGCTGGCCGGCCCCCGAGCCGAGACGACCGCAGCGACGCTGCGCACGCGCTTTGAGATCGTGCTCGTTGATGAATTCCAGGACACCGATCCGGTTCAGTGGAGCATCATGCGGCGCGCGTTCGGTCAGACGGGCTGCACCCTCGTCCTCATCGGCGACCCCAAGCAGGCGAT
>JAABUJ010005767.1_pt1 | contig 12244 bp, 15 predicted proteins | sample 5559131 | NCBI WGS metagenome assembly JAABUJ01 (sample SAMN10711875, study PRJNA513366) | rock metagenome | isolation source: Antarctica rocks | place: Antarctica: Victoria Land, Mt New Zealand nord | collected 2016-01-07
TGATCCGGACGCGGTTCCAGCTGCACCGGGTGCTGGAGGGCATCGAGGCGGAACCCGGCCCCGTGCTGTCCACGGTGATCGACAAGGCGCTGCGGCTGGACCTGGAGACCACGTGCCAGCGACTCGGGTTGTCGGTCGTCAACGTGCTCGACCCCGTGCTGTCCCTGCTGCAGGAGCAGATCGGCGAGCAGGCCGCGGCGCGTCCGGGCCGGCAGTACGTGCTGGACGCCGACTATTTCCGCCGCATCGACGCGATGCATTTCGTGCTCGCCCACGATGACGGGCAGGCCCAGGCGGGCATCGCGGAGGCCGACGTGATCCTGGTCGGGGTGTCCCGCAGCTCGAAAACGCCGACGTCGTTCTATCTCGCCAACCGGGGGGTGAAGGCGGCCAACGTCCCGCTGGTGCCGGGGCTGCCGGACCCGCCGGGGCTGGCCGAGCCGCGCTGCCCGGTGATCGGGTTGACGCTGGACCCGGCGGCGCTGATCGAGATTCGCCGCCATCGGCTGCGCATGATCGCCCATGGCAGCAACACCGGCCCGGTCCGCACCGACAGCACCGACTACGTGGACCAGGAGTCGGTAAAGGCCGAGCTGCTGTGGGCGCGCCGCCTGTGCACGCGGCGCGGCTGGCCGGTGATCGACGTCACCCGCCGCTCCATCGAGGAGACCGCGGCGACGGTGCTGCAACTGATGGACGCCTGGCATCTGCGGCAGCGCAAGCAGGGGCCCGCTTGATCCAGGTGGCGGAGCCTGCTCTGGTCCTGGCCAGCGGATCGGCGACTCGCCACGCTCTGCTGATTGCGGCGGGGCTGGGTTTCACGGTCCAAGCGCCGCGCGTGGACGAGCAGGCCATCAAGCGATCCGCTCGTGAAGAGGGGGCCGACGCTGGCGAGGCGGCCCTGCTGCTGGCCGAAACCAAGGCGCGCCGGGTCCGGGCGCCGGGCGCGCTGGTCATCGGGGCCGACCAGATCCTGGTGCACGAGGGGCGCTGGTTCGACAAGCCTGCGGACCTGTCGGAGGCCCGCAGCCATCTCCAATCGCTGCGCGGCGGCACGCACGAACTCGCGACCGCGGTGGCTTGCCTGCGCGACGGCGTTCCCGTCTGGCATCAGGTCGCCCGCCCGGTCCTGACGATGCGGGCGTTCTCCGACGCTTTCCTCGACGCCTATCTCGCGGCCGAGGGCGAAGCGTGCCTGGCCAGCGTGGGCGCTTACCGGCTGGAGGGCTTGGGCGCGCACCTGTTCGACCGGGTCCACGGCGAGCACGCCGCGATCCTGGGTTTGCCGCTGCTGCCGCTGCTCGGATTCCTGCGCCAACACGGCGTGCTGCTCGCCTGACCGATTGCGGGCGCGCGGCAACGATGGCAGCTTCGCCGGAACAACGAGGGGGATCGGGATGGCGGTCAGCAAAATCTACAGCGATGCGGGCACGGCCCTGGCGGACGTGCTGAAGGATGGCATGACCATCATGTCCGGCGGCTTCGGCTTATGCGGGATTCCCTCGGTGCTGATCGAGGCGATCCGGGCCAGCGGGGTCAAGGATTTGACGGTGGTATCCAACAACGCCGGCATCGACGACGCCGGACTCGGGCTGCTGCTGGTGACGCGGCAAATCCGGCGCATGATCAGCTCCTATGTCGGCGAGAACGCGACCTTCGCCCGGCAGTACCTCGCAGGTGAGCTGGAGATCGAGTTCAACCCGCAAGGCACGCTGGCCGAGCGCATCCGCGCCGGGGGGGCCGGCATCCCCGCCTTCTACACCGCGACCGGCGCCGGCACCCAGATCGCCGAGGGCAAGGACGTGCGCGAGTTCGACGGCCGCAGCTACGTCATGGAGCGCGGCCTGCGCGCCGACCTGGCCATCGTCCACGCCTGGAAGGCCGATCCGGAGGGCAACCTCACGTACCGGATGACGGCGCGGAACTTCAATCCGATCATGGCGACCGCGGCTGCCGTGACGGTGGCGCAGGTGGAGGAGATCGTCAGCCTCGGCGACCTGGACCCTGATGCCATCGTCACTCCCGGCATCTTCGTCCAGCGCATCGTCGCCGTGCCCGGCGTCGACAAGCGCATCGAGCAGCGCACTACCCGCAAGCGCGCCTAAAGCGTCATCCGTGCTGATAGGCGCACGAAAGATGCTCTAGGTCTTTGTTTTAACGAGCGTCTTGATCCGACGGGTAATCCCGTTCGGTCGGATGACGCGCTAGAGGAGAGCACCATGGCTTGGACCCGCGACCAAATGGCTGCCCGCGCCGCACAGGAATTGCAGGACGGCTTCTACGTCAACCTCGGCATCGGCATCCCGACCCTGGTGGCGAACCACATTCCCGACGGCATGTCGATTCAGCTGCACAGCGAGAACGGCATGATGGGCATGGGGCCGTTCCCGTTCGAGGGCGAGGAGGATGCCGACCTCATCAACGCTGGCAAGCAGACCGTGACCAAGCTGCCGAGCACCAGCTTCTTCGACAGCGCCGCCAGCTTCGCGATGGTCCGCGGCGGACATATCCAGCTGTCCATCCTGGGGGCGCTGCAGGTGGCCGAGAACGGCGACCTCGCGAACTGGATGATCCCGGGCAAGATGGTGAAGGGCATGGGCGGCGCCATGGACCTGGTGGCCGGCGTGCCGCGGGTGGTCGTGCTGATGGAGCATACCGCGGGCGGCAAGCCGAAGTTGTTGAAGCAGTGCACCTTGCCGCTGACCGGCGCCGGGGTGGTGAACCTGGTGGTGTCCGACCTCGGCGTGTTCGACGTTGGCCGGCCTGGCCTGACCTTGATCGACCTCGCGCCCGGCGTGACGATGGACGACATACGCGCCAAGACCGAGGCGGAGTTCGCCGTCCATCCGGCGTTTGCCGCCCGGGCGACCGCTTGATACGGCCGCCTGGAGGCGAACCCGACCGGACACAGCGCTTACCTGAACGACGATACTTGTACGGATCGCCTCAAACTCGCAGCTCCCGCTTTCGACGGGAAGCCTCGTCAGGCTCTGTCCACCAAGGCTTGCCGGCTACTGCAGTATGAAACGGTTGGACGCTCCCTGCACCCGGGCCTCTCGCTCGCGCTCCCACGCCTCGATCGCACTATGCTGAAGCAACTACCGAAATCAGCATGCCGGCATCACCGAGACTCCCAGGTTGTTGCGTGGGAGCATCCGCAATCCCAACCACTATCATCTTGGAGAAGGCGGGAATTACCATGCGGGTTGTCACCGCTGCTTGCCGCCACGCCACGACCACGAACCGGCCAGAGGTTCTCGGCGCCGTGGCCTCACTCCATCACGGGCGCCAGCTTGACGACGGACTCGACGTCGTCGCCAAGCCATTCTGAGTTCTTGGCAGTGCCGTCGAACGTCGCACTGGTCTTAAAGAGTTCGTACTTGCCCTCCATGGCATGCGGGCGACTGCGGGCCAGTAGCTCGGCAACTTTCGCTTTGTTCATCGGCTGGAAGGTTCGGGTCGCCTCGAAGGCTTGGTCGAGGTCGCGCTGGTTCTGGATGCCGGTGATGACAACGGAAGTCGGCAGGTTGAGGGAATAGTGCAGGTATTCGAGCGGCTCGATCGGCGTCTCGCTCTTGAAGATTACACTGTCGGCGAAGGTCTTCATCCCAAGCACTGCGATCCCTTGTTCGACCAAGTAGGGCAGCACAAGGTGCGCGAAGCTGCGGAAATGCGCGTCCATGACGTTTAGCGGCATCTGGACAGCGTCGAAACGAAACCCACGCTCGGCCGCCACCCCCAGCATCTGCAAGTGGATACGCGGGTCCTTGTGCCCGGTGAAGCCGATGTAGCGTAGCTTACCGGCCTGCTTCGCTTCGGCGAACGCTTCCATTGCGCCGCCCTCGGCAAAAATGCGGTCCGGATCGTCGTAGCGAAGGATCTCATGGTGCTGCACCAAGTCGATCCGGTCCGTGCGCATCCGCTTCAGGGAGGTGTCGATTTGGCGAGCCGCCTCCTCCTTCGAGCGCCCGTCCATCTTGGACATGAGGAATACCTTGTCCCGGTAACCGCCCTGGTCCAGAGCCACGCCGACGCGCAGCTCGGACCGTCCCTCGTTGTAGTCCCAGCAATTGTCGACGAAGGTGATGCCCCGATCGACGCCCTCGTGCACGAGGCGCACCGCTTCCTCGTCGGTCACCGCATTTTTACCGAGATGGAAGCCGCCTAGGCCGATGGCGGAGATCATCTCGTCCGTGCGGCCGAAACGGCGGTAAAGCATATCGCCGCGACGCTCTCCGGGATCGGTGACGAAGGGCAGTTCCGCTGCGTCCGGCACCCGGGTGACCGGCAGCACCGGGCTCATCAGGGTCACGTCGCCCGGTGCGCTGCCGGACGCAGCCGTTGGAAGACCACCTTCATATGTCATCGATCACCTCCTGAAATCCTCTGTGAAGCCGTCGGCAGGATGGCGGTTACGTCCCATCTCACCGGACCCTAAATGGTCGCCATAGAGGGGGTCAATGCTGGGAGCCTGCCCACAGGTTGGTGGGTTTCGCATCGGACGCAACGTCATTGCCCCGCATGCTTTCGCGGTTGCTCTGGGCGATGTAGCATAACCAGCATGTCAGATTTCAACCGGTTCGTGCAGGCTCAGGACGCGGTCATGGCGCAGGTTCGCCGCGAGCTCGGCGAAGGCCGCAAACGCAGCCACTGGATGTGGTTCGTGTTTCCGCAGCTGACTGGTCTCGGGCACAGCGCCATGGCTCGCCATTACGCGATTCACTCGCTGGCCGAGGCGCAAGCCTATTTGAATCATCCGGTATTGGGACCGAGGCTGGTCGAGTGCACCGATCTGGTCAACAAAGTAAAGGGCCGGTCGATCAATGAAATCTTCGGCAGCCCGGACGACCTGAAGTTCCGCTCGTCGATGACGTTGTTCGCATCTGTGCAGCCCGACGCGTCAGTGTTCCGTGAGGCGCTGGATAAGTACTTCGCCGGCGCACCGGATCCGCTGACAGTCGATAGTCTCTCGCGGTCGTAGACGGTCTTGTAGTCCTTCCTTGGTCTGCGGACACTCAGACGCAAGTTTACAGCGCGAGGCACTGGACGCAGTGGCCCCGTCGTGCTGCGGGCGTTCGAAGCAGCTGCACCGCCGTCGTGCCACGCGCGAACGCATCCAGATCGTCGCCCCGTAGCGGAGGTACGGTCGAGCGCCGCAGCCCCAATCCCGCCACATCATCGCCGGTCGACATGTCTCACATCCGGCGGGACTGCGTCCGCACCACTGTCCCGCATTCGGGATGGGAGAGCTCCAGGAGGGCGGCCCCACTCTTTGAGACGGCACTCTCGCGCCAGGCCGGACAACGGCGACGTCTCCTTGGGTCCGTAAGCCCGGGCTGCCGTGCAGCCCAGGCTCAACCTTTGGGCTCAACCTTTGGCGCCGCTTAGGTCGCGGGCTTCATGACCGCGCCCTGCGGCACCACGCCCTGGGTGGCGAACCGCCACAGGGCAATCAGCAGCTTTGCAATCAGCAGCTTTCGCGCCAACGCGACCGCCATCACCTTGCGCATGCGCGTTCCCGTGCCGCCGACGCGCTCGCGAAACCAGCTCACGGGGGCGGAGCCGGGCTGGTAGCGTTGCCACAGCTAGGCCAGCTCGACCGTCACCGTCCGCAGCCGCCGGTTCCCGGCCTTGCCGATGCCCTGCTCGCGCTCCGTGCCGCCGCTGCTGTAGGGCGTCGCGCAGAGGCCCGCGTAGGACCCGAGCGCCTTGCCGCTGGCGAACTCGCGCACGAACGCCTCGCACACCAGCACGGTGGCGCTCTGCACTCCGATGCCGCGCAGCGTGGCAAGCTGCTGGATCATCTCGCCCGCCCGGTCCGGCGCCTCGTTCTCCAGCACCGCGTCGCGCTCCTGCTCCAGGTTGGCGATCTGCGCGCGCACCAGGTCCAAGCGGTCGAGCATGCGGCTGATCTTGGCGTGGGCATGCGGCGGCAGCACCGTCCCGAGCGCTGTGCGCAACACGTCGAGACGCTCGCGCCGGTTCCGCAGCAGCGGGTTGTATTCGTCCACGCCCAACGTCGCCAGCACGGCGCCGATGCGGTTCACCAAGGCCACCCGCTCGGCCACGAGTTCCGTTCGCTCCCGAATGCAGCGCCGGGCATCCTCGTCAGCCTCGTCAGGGACCGGCACCATCGAGCACGCGCGCGGCTCGCCGCGCAGCCAGGCCAGCAGCGTGCACCGCAGCAGCTCGGCGTCGATCCCGTCGGACTTGGCCCGCCGTGTTCGGCGACCGACCGGCACACTCGAGGGCTGCACGACATGCGTCTCGATCTCGTGTGTCGCCGATCAGCCTCGTGTGTCGCCAACCAGCGCGCCAGCCAGAACCCGGACCAGCCCGCCTCGTAGGTGGCGACCACCCGCTCGACCTGCCGGCCAGCCGCCTGGGCCCGCTCCCGGTAGCCCTGGATGGCGGCCAGCAACGCCTCGGCCGTGGGCTCGATGGTCCGCTTGGCTTTCACGCGCGGCAGACCGGGTACCTGGCGGCACGTTGCACGGAGCTGCGCGCCTACATCGAAACCAACGAGGGCGCGCTGATCGGCTACGGCGAGCGCTACCGGGCAGGTAAGCCGATCTCCAGCTCACGGGCGGAAGGCGCGGTCGACAACCTGGTCCACGCCCGCATGAACAAGCAGCGGCAGATGCGCTGGTCACTCCGAGGCGCCCGTCGCGTGCTTCAGGTCGGGGCCGCGGTGCTGGACGGGCGCTTCGGCCATCCGGCAATCCAGCTCGCGGCGTAGCGCCCCAGGTTTTTGACACTCCCCGCACTCACAAGCAGCGATACCGCGCCTATAATCAGCTCAACGCATGATCTTGATTTTTGAGACCGATGCCGGAAGTTACGTAATCCGACAGCCCTCCTCCCGGTTCTTCTGCACAATCCCCGGATCGAAGGCGCTTTTCAGCATGGAGACGGCGATGCCTGACATTGGTGTGACGTACGGACCCGCCGGTGGAGGCCGCAAGGTTTGCGTGATCGGTGCGGGGATCAGCGGCCTTGTCGCGGCAAAGGTCATGCGGAACCGGGGCTATGACGTGACGGTGGTCGAGAAGAGCGGCGACCTGGGCGGGGTTTGGGAACCCGCCCGGTCCTACCCCGGCGTGCAGACGCAGACGCCGCGCGACCTGTATTGCTTCAGCGATTTCCCGATGCCGGCCGGGTACCCGGAATGGCCGAGTGGGGCGCAGATGCACGCCTACCTCGGCGCCTACGCGCAGCGCTTCGGCCTGCGCCCCTGCATCCGGTTTCAAACCGAGGTTCTGTCCCTGTCGCGCCAGCCCGGCGCGCAAGGTTGGCTGGTCACGCTGCGCGGCGGCGACATGGCCGAAGGCGTCGAGCATTTCGACCTCGTGGTCGTCGCGACCGGCCAGTTCAGCCGGCCGCGGACCCTGCATCTGCCGGGCGAGGACGCCTTCGTGGCTGCTGGCGGCGCCGTCCGGCATTCGTCCCAGTACGGGGACGGCGCATTGGCCCGCGGCCGCGACGTGGCCGTCGTCGGGTTCTCCAAATCGGCGACCGACATCGCGATGGACGCTTTGGCCCAGGGCGCCCGCACCGTCTCGGTGATCTACCGCCGGGCGGGCTGGAAAATTCCCTATTTTTTCGGCGGCGTGGTCAACTTCAAGAACATCCTGTACTGCCGCGCCTCGGAGGCGATGTTCATGCCGTGGGGGCCGAGCCGTGCCGGCCGCCTCGCGCGGAGGCTGGCGGCACCTGCGATCTGGGCGAACTGGCGGGCGCTTGAGGCGCTGCTCGGCGTGCAGTTCGGGCTGAAGAAGGCCGGCCTGCGCCCGGAGGGCCGGATCGAGGACAGCATCCATTGCGCTACCAGCATCGAGACGCCCGGCTTCTACAAGGCCGTCCGCGACCGGCGCATTCGTGCGGTGAAGGGCAACGCCACCGGCTACGAGCCGGGCTGCATCCTGGTGGACGGCGCACGGGTCGCTGCTGATGTCGTCGTCCTGGCGGTCGGCTGGTCGCAGGACCTGCCGTTCCTCGACGCCGACACGCGGGCCAAACTGATCGAGCCCAACGGCCAGTACCGCCTGCATCACCTGATGGTCAATCCCTACCTGCCCGGCCTTGGCTTCGCGGGCTTCAACTCGAGCTTTGCCAGCGCCTTGTCGGCCGAGCTCGGCGCGCATTGGCTGGCGCGCTACTTCGAGGGCGCGCTCAGGCGGCAGCCGACGGACGCCGCCATGCAGGCCGAAATTGCCCGCACGCTCGAATGGAAGCGCCAGGGCCGCAAAGTGGCGGCAACTTATGGCGGGCTTTGCATTGCGCCGTTCCACCATGCCCATTTCGACGAGCTCATGGAGGACATGGGCGCCGTGAAAAAGCCAGCCAACGTGCTGACGGCGCACTTCGCGCCCATCAGCCCGAAAGCCTACGCCAAGCTGCTTGCAACCGCGCCGGGCCATGACCTGGCGGCCGAGGAGACCGCGCGATGAGGACGGCAAGCAGAAACCAGGTTCAGGTCGGGCTCGACCCCGGGATCACCCAAGCCGGTAGCGGCCTCGACGAGGTGATATGGAATATTCTCGGCCACACCTACTACCTCAAGGCGGAGGGCGCCAACGCCTTCGCCTTCGAGACCTTCGATCCGCCCGGCACCTTCGTGCCGCCGCACGTCCATCCGACCCAGGATGAATTCATCTGCGTGATCGAGAACGAGTTCGACCTCTACCTCGACGGCCAGCACCACAAGGCACGCGCTGGCGACCTGGTGCGCCTGCCGGCCGGCATCCCGCACGGCTACTACAACCTCAGCAGCGTGCCGGCCCGGGCGATGTTCTGGGTGGCGCCCGGCCGGCGCCTGCGCGAGCTGTTCGACGTACTGCACAACCTGGCCGATCCCGAGCAGGTGGTGCGGGAAGCAGCACGGCGCGAGGTGCACTTCCTCAAGCCGGAGGACTGCGCGTTCGACCTCCTGGCCCCGAAAGGGAACAGCCAGCCTTGAACGGCGGCCCGGTGCTGATTGTGGGCGGCAGCATCGGCGGCCTCGCCCTAGCGCTGGTGCTGCACGCCCGCGGCGTGGCGTGCCGGGTGCTGGAGGCAACGGCGGAGATGCGTCCGCTGGGCGTCGGCATCAACGTCCTGCCGCACTCGATCCGCGAGCTGGCCGCGCTCGGCCTCCTGCCATGGCTCGACGCCGTTGCGATCCGCACCCGGCACCTGACCTACATGAACTACCTGGGGCAGCCGATCTGGACGGAGCCGTGGGCTTGGGCGCCGGCCACGATGTGCCGCAGTTCTCCGCCCACCGCGGGCGATTGCACCGCCTGCTTTGGGATACGGCCGTCGAACGGCTCGGCGCCGGAGCAGTGCGGGCCGGCTGGCGGCTGACCGTGTTCAGGGAAGACGCCAGGGGCGTGACGGCCCGGTTCGCCAGCCCGGACGGCTCGGAGCGGGAAATGGAGGCCGCTGCCCTCGTGGGTGCGGACGGCATCCAGATGTGGCGCGGCGCGGTGGACTGGCCGGCGTTCGACGGCGGCGACGCGATGGTCGTGGCAGGCGACGGGGTGGCCAAGCTCGTGCTTTACCCGATTGCGCCGGGCACCGCGCCGGATTGGCGGCTGATCAATCGAGTGATCTATGCGCGCGTTGCCGAGGAGGGCACGCCGCCCCCCGGGCGCGAGCACTGGTCGCGCCCGGGCGGCCCGAGGCGTTCCGTCACCTGGCGGCGCGCCTGGCGCTGCCATTCGTCGATGTCGGGGCCATGATCGCGGCGACGCCGGAAATCTGAGTATCCCATGTGCGACCGCGACCCGCTGCCCTGGTGGACCAGCGGCCGGGCGACGCTGCTCGGCGACGCGGTGCACCCAATGTACCCCGTGGGGTCCAACGGCGCGTCGCAGGCCATCCTGGACGCGCGCTGCCTGGCAGACCGCCTGGCCGGGAGTAGTCTGTCCCCGCGGCGTTGCGGGCCTACGAGGCGGAGCGCCTGCCGGCCACGACGGGGATCGTGCGCTCCAACCGCGTCGGCGGGCCGGAACGGGTGATCGACCTCGTGGCCAGCCGCGCGCCGCAGGGTTTTGCAGAGGGCACTTGCTGGGTCCCGGGGTGGTGAGGAAGTTCGTCGTGCGACCAAGCCGGCGATGAGCGCGCCGGGCAGGGCTTTGCCGCGTCGGCGCGCGTTGTGCGCGAACTGGAAGCAGCCGAGGCGGAGCGGCGGCTTGTCTTGCGAGATGCCGCGGTGCGGGCGCAGCAGCGGCCAAGCACCTTCCATCGTATCAACGTGCACCTCGCAGAAGCCGTCGCCATCCTGGTCGCGGGCGTCGTCGCCTCGGGCATGGCAGGCCGTCTTGTGCCGGTAGCCCCAAGCTGGCGGGCGGGCGTAGAGGGCAGCCTCGTCCGTGTCGACCAGGCTGCCCGGGGCGACAGCGGCCGTGATAATCGGCTTGGTCGTCGCGTGCTGCACGTTGGCCGGCCCGCGCAGGACCACCCGGCCGCCGCGTTGGATCAGGCCGAGGACGGGCGGCTTGTCCTAGTCCAACGTGCCGCGCCCGGCGTTGCCCTTCCAACGGCTTCGCTGTCGCAACCCTGGGCCACTCCGCCCGGCGCGCCGGCCAGCCTGCGGCAGCACCCGGGCCACCCCTTTCGGCCCCGTCTTCCGGCTGCCCCTCGTGCCCGGCCACCACGGAAACCTCCACTTCGCCCGTCAGCTTCACCGCCGGCGCTTTGGCAGCCAGCCCGCGGCGCAGCGGCGCCGTCATGGCCTGCGTGCCCGAAGCATCCCGACCCAGCTCCAGGGCGACCTGCCGGTTCGACAGGGTCAGACCCATGAAGCAGAGGCACAGCGCCCGCACGCGCACCGGCTGGCGGCGCCCGGCCAGCACCGCTCCGGTCAGGTCGTCCAAACGCCCAGCACACGCCTGGCACCGGCGGCGCTGCCGGCAGGGCTGCGTGTCGTCGTGGCCGTCCCGGATGACGCCATTTCGGTCTGCCACGGGCAATGGTCGCGATGCTGGCGAAGGCAAGCCAATATGTATTGCCGGGCGACCCGACCGTGGCGCGCTGGGGTAAGCAGATCGCGGCCTGGTGAGCCACGGTCCTATCCGCCCATGGAATGCCGGTGACGACCGAGCGCATTCGCGTAACGAGTGGCCTCTTCGTGGCGTAAACGGGCCGTGCGTCTGAGCGGTACGGTATACTGATGGTGTGGACGCCCCCAACGGCATCGATATGCCAAAGTGGAGGTGTTGATGACACCACTTGGAGGAGGCGTCCGTGTCAGAGGTTAGCACGATCGGTTTGGATATCGCGAAGCATGTATTCCAGGCGCATGGCGCGGACGCGTCGGGGCATGTCGTGTTCCGCAAGAAGATCTCCCAGAGCAAATTGATGGAGTTCTTAGCGTCCCAGCCCCGGTGCGTGGTGGCATTGGACGCTTGCGGAGGTGCTCATCACTGGGGTCGGGAGACCGGCAAGCTGGGCCACACGGTCCGGCTGATCCCGCCCGTCTACGTCAAGCCGTTCGTGAAACGCCAAAAGAACGACGCGGCTGATGCCGAGGCGATCTGCGAAGCGGCGCAACGGCCAAACATGCGGTTCGTCGCGGTGAAGGACGAAGAGCAGCAGGCCAACGGGGTGGTGTCCCAGGCTCGGGACATGCTGGTACGGCCGGCAATGGCCTGCCCGTTGAGGAGGGCCACTCATGCCGACCGTGCTCCGCACTCAAGATTTCCGGCTCTACTTCTGGAGCCGCAAGCCAAACGAGCCTCCACACGTCCACATGGACCGGGGCGGCGCCTCGGCCAAGGTGTGGCTGGAGCCGGTCGCGCTGGCCAGCAACACCGGCTACCCGGCCCACGAGCTGGGCGGCATCCTGCGGCTGGTCCGCGAGCGCCAACCCGAACTGCTGGGAGCGTGACATGAGTTCTTCGGTACAGGCTGAGGGGGCGGACATCCGGGACCGCGACGTCGCGGTCAGCGAGGACGAGCTGACGGTGGCGCTGATGGACGGGCGCACCATCGCCGTGCCCCTGGCCTGGTATCCCCGCCTGGCCGGCGGCACGCCCGAGCAGCGAGCGCGCTGGGAGCTGGCGGGCGGCGGCTACGGCATTCACTGGCCGGAGCTGGACGAGGACCTGAGCACGGAGGGGCTGCTGGCCGGGGCGCGGGCGCCGCGCGGATCGGCGGCGTGGCCAGGGCTGTTCAACGCTGTTTGCGTGCGAGGCTTTTGAGGAGGGGTCGAATGCCACCGAGGGCTGCGCGATATCGGTCCTGCGCGAGCGTTCCGGTC
>JAABUJ010005769.1_pt1 | contig 12243 bp, 11 predicted proteins | sample 5559131 | NCBI WGS metagenome assembly JAABUJ01 (sample SAMN10711875, study PRJNA513366) | rock metagenome | isolation source: Antarctica rocks | place: Antarctica: Victoria Land, Mt New Zealand nord | collected 2016-01-07
AGGCTATATGTTTGAGAAGGCTTTTAAGTTCAATGTAGCTGATTCTTGTTAGAAATCTGCGCGATTTTCCACTGTTTTCTGATTTAGCTCCATCTTGGCATCCCTGCAACGGTATTTCAGCCAAAACATTCTAATGTGTAGCTATTGACGGGATACAGGATCACCTTGCCTTTAGGTCAAGACGAACGCTATCTCGTTCGGTCAACACAGGCGTGGTTGTGCCTTGGGGCTAGCAATTCGCCCTAACATTAGTACTACGACACCGAAGCCGTTGCGTGTCTTCTGGACAATTACTGCTCAAGATAACGAATATGCACAGTCCATCGACAGGACGTCAGTTCGTCTCGTCTCTGGTCTTGAGGTCATTAGTGGTTTTACAATCCTACACCTCCTGTTTCTGTACTATATATTTCCTTACACGCCCACCATACCTCATCAACTTATTCTGAGCTACGATTGTTCATGTTTCAGACCATGCGGGCTTTCCTGCTTCAAGATTTATGCCAGACCTCTGGGGAGGAGGTCATTATTCCAATCAAGTCTTTCGATATTCATCCGATTTCTAGGGACAGTACCGTACGGTTAGCTGTTCAAGAACTTCACATCTGCATTGAAAACTCTCACAAAATATGAAAGACTATAATGACCAGCGTGGGCCTTCAGTGCCATCGTATTTCTTCTACAGCTCGTTCTCCGACATAGAACTGTCAATTGTCCTGGAGCAGAGGCTGTGCGGCCAACGCGGAAAGGGAAAACGCCGTCAGAAACTCTTCGCTTGGTATGGGTCTCCATGGAACGATGGATTTCATACGTGTGGTCGCTTAACGGAACCTCATTGACCCCACAATAACGACAATCATTGATTCAGTCCATCATGAGACCACTCGTCTGTCAGCGCTTCTGCCCACCCCAGAACGCATACCTTCCCAGACAGCGTGCATGACGTACACTGTCGACTCTGGTTGTGCACATCTCATAGTTGCGTGCAGTCATGGCGGACGACGATCTCTATGCTCAGCAGAAAAGTTTGTCCCCAGTTTCTCGCCTTCAGATCATCTGCAAGCAAGCAATTGGTCGGAGCCGGCGTCTATACAATGAGTCAAAACGGGATTCCCAAAGGCTTCCGACGCGAGCTCCGAGGTACTCGAGAACTGATACAGAGACTTATAGAGCTCCGACAGGCAATGACATGACAGGGAGGCAGCTGGACAGATGCACAATGTGTCCCTGACCCTGCTGAACACAGCAAACCCGAGAGGCCCACATTCTCTTTGTATTCACCTGCGTGGAAGTCTTGCGAAGCGACGAACTAGGCTTGATTGCATTCATCCGGCGCCCCAAGCAACAGCGAGGTTTGTAATTATTTTAACTTCGTGGTGAGAATGTGACGCAGTGAGTCAGCAGAGCCGTTCTATGGGACGAACTCCGCTAGGTCGACTCACCCTGCGGCCGTTGTTTGGCTCCATTGTCTTCTGCAGGTTTGATTTAATTTCGTGCTGGCAATGGCTCATGTTTTGCAATCCCGGACCACAAGCCATAACGTCGGACGGTTCTTGCTTAGCAGGTGAAACATCCATCGTCGTTTCGGGATTCCTTACAGATACTGGCAACTCGCTCTGTACTAACCTTCCGCTCCACATCGTGGAGCACAACGATGTCAGAGAGTTCGTTGCTAAGCGAAGATGGGACAAACGGTTAAGAGAGATTACAAGCCCACAGATGATGGCACTGGCCAGTCAAGTAGAGGAATTATCAAGACGTTACTATCAAGCCATGATCGTCGCTTATTCTGGGAGAGCTTAGACAAGAACAACGCTGCAACTCAGATTGGTTTGCACAAGAGTATTTCGCCGAGGTCAACGACAGGGGACGCAATCGTGCTCTGGGAGATTGATCTGTAATGTATTGCATTCTCCTTTTGGCAGTCGCGCTCAGGGATTGATTATTCGTACTTGCGGTGCTTATTTCAAAAAAATCTCACTTGCTCAGCTGGGGTACACAGAAGGCTGAAAATGGATGATTTCCAACTGTCACAAGTAAAGATGGCTATGCCTACGACGCAATACTCGCTCATTTGAAAGGTGCAATATCTATTTCAGGCTATATAAGTACCAATAGCGAACCCAAAACGGCGGAAGCGGAGAAAGCATATAACTGAAGTCGCTCGCACGCTTAGTGACAATTATGATGTGTGGAAGATATCTAGGATGTTTGGGACTCAGGCTTATGGCACCAAGGATATTCGCACACGTGCTCGCAATGCGGAAACGGACTTACACGACGATGCGGCTGGTAGGTCTTGGGAAGGGATGCCATAATCATATGTGTCACCTCTTCCTGGAATTTTCGTCTGGAAAGCTCACGCAAGAACCCAATGAGATTCCCCACTTCTGGTAAATCTCTACGACATCATCTCACAGGCAAGATAATTCTTTTCGTTCTTCGATTTCTTACAACATATCATCTATAGGTGCTAAATATGGTTCTAAAAGTCTCCTTATTCTATACACTCTGTTGAAGAGACCCTATGGCCCCGATGTGGCACTTCACGTCCTAGTCTAGGCGACTCATGCCTTCAGAGAACATGAGCAGATCTGGGGTATGGAGATCATCTGGCGGTGGAGTGCCAGGGATGTAGAACAAACGATATGGCTGGATTGAGAGAACACTATTTCCGGAGATGCAGTGACCAAGGGTGATATCAGAGATGGAATGAGAAGAAAAGAGGATACATGTCTGGACACACGAAGGCGGACTACAAGCCGGAGAGCCTCGCCCACCCACACTCTGGCTCAAGAGCATCGACAAGGCGGCCAAGATCGCCAATATGAAGCCGGCGGATGTCCTTTTGAGATCCAGCATCATACAAAGCATAACGCTTTGGCCCATCCTCTGACCATCACTCATTGCTTGCCTTTCGTCCTTCGCGCCCTAGAGTTTCAGAGCTTCCATTGCGCCTGTTCTAGGCATGCCTCTTCACCAACTCAGCACGTCCGGTTTCATTCCGCCCATCAACAAACAGCCAGCGTCTCCTTTGCCAAAAACTCCGACCAAGCGTCAGCGCTCACCTCTTACCAGCATCTCCGCCAATGTCACTTCACCTTCGGCCCTCCGTCCCCCCAGATCCCCTCAGCGTTCAAGCAGCCCGACGTACCAAAGGCGATCCTAGAGTCTGACATTTTGCTTGTTCGACGTGCCAGAACTATAACCTCAATCTAGTTAGATTCGGTGCCCCTGCTCAGTCTTCCACTTATTAAGCTCTTGTTGTTGATGCGCTGGCCATGCTTAACGCAAGGGACACCACCCTTACCAGGGTTTCAGGTTGAGAGCCTGTGATTATACGCTATCAGAGTTTGTCGACAGTCTGCGAAATGGTTTCGGGGAATGGCATGTCAGCCTACGATGACGCAGCGCACTCGCATTACTACGATGCGAAGGAGGATGTACGCTTTGTGTTACGGAATGACTGGTTTCTGACCGAAGACCCTCACTGGGAGAGGCTCTTCCGACCATGCAAGAATTTGTAGCCAAGAGCGATGCGATGAAAGTCTGAAATGAGATGCCGATTCGGCGGATGAATTCACCGAAGATCTCATCGGGCATTTTCCTAAGTTGGTTATCACGGGGCCTACAAGAGTTACAAGCGAGAAATGCTTAGGCGAGAAGCATAAGGATGCTCTGCCGGGCATCAAAACCTATACGTGTATAGCGCCATTGGAGATGTCGAAAAGTACCAAATGTTTCAATCCCTCCCGGGCAATATGGTTCAAACGGGACTCGGTAAAGCCATTCAACCTGTGGGCGGACGTCCTCTCTAAGTTTCCTGCAGCCAGTCGCTTAAACCTCAGTGAGAGGTTCGGAAGAACGCGCATCGTCCTAACCTCACTGGATTGCTGACAGAGAGACCTTCTGTTGTCACTGTTGACGATCCTACAGCGTGTATTCAGAAGAAAGCTGTTATCCTGGAGGATTTCGACTTCGCATGACGCTTTAATTCTCGCACTACGACAATGTTCACCGTACTGCACAGAGCACTGGGTTATTGACGCTCACTAGGTACTCTAAGTATGCTTGGCCTACAGCACCAGAAACGGTCCTACTTATGGCATATAGGTGCTCAAATTTAGACGGAGGTGAAGCCATACCTTACTATTAGAGCCATCCGAGATGGGAGAGATATCGTACAAAAGGTGATCAAATACAGAAAGACTCAAATACATGACAAGGCAGTAGGGAAGTATCTCCCATATCTGGAACAGCCCATCGGTGACACAGTATTGGGCGATGGGGATACAGAGGACACACCACGCTATGAGGGGCGGTGATCACTCAAAGACTCACAAGTCAGAAACCCGTGTAGTGCTGCAAGTCTCTGCCCTGAGCGAGGTCCGTTCCGAGCGACTTATCAATAGTCAACCACTCGACTACCTTCTATCACAATACGCTCGCTGAGAATTCTGTACCCCAGGTCCCGAGGGTCCTTGCATTTGTCACATACCCTCGAGGCATGGCAAAAACATCCGATTCCGGAGAAGACTACGAAGCGAGAGTCATTGCACTTCGCAATCTCCCAAAGAAGCACGATGGGTATCGTAAAGAAGTTATAGTGAATTGCGGAAGAGCATTCAATAGACTCGCCCTATGCGATGCGCGACTTCTGCCCAAGTAACGGACCTCACGGTCAACATCTTGAGTGTGCCAGGACATATGGAATGCAGGTCCACGTTTCCCAACCGTACCATCAACATCTGGCCTTCGCTCTATCTCATTCTCAAGGCTGACGGCGTTCGCGGAGGGATGCCCGTCTGCAGAGTGACGACGTGGTTCGCTGCGAAGCCTGGCTGTTGAGTCAAGCGGTAAACATCAAGATCTGACTGTCTGACTGAAGGATAGCAATCGATGATTCTGGCGAGCACTGGTCCGGGCTTACAAAAAGCAAGGCTGCCGCTGTAGCGCGTGTTGAAAATCCAAATTCCAATGCTAGATGGTCAGCATCGGTTGAAAGGTCTTCATTTAACCTTGAGAATGCATACTCACAAACGCGTAGAGGTGTCTGCGAGGAGACTGATGCTTATCAGAAATCAGTATGAAAGCATGGTGAGCGATATAGTGAGTCCCATTACGCTATTGCTCTCATTAGAGAGACATTATACCTCTCTAAACATGTTTACATATATCTACAATCTCCTGACTTTTGCTTCCTAGCCTCATTGTTCGCTGTATATCCACATATCAACTACATCACGAACAACGAGAAGGAAATTACCGTTGCTGTTCCTTGCGAATACAGCGCGACTTCAAGAAACGCTTTCGCCCGTGGACACCAATACCACTATGACCATTCTTTCGTAAGTCATGCTGTGGGAACGAAGGCCGTGCTTGTTCGGCGCCTCGAAAAGCCAGGATTGAACGCTTGAGAATGCTATACTATATTGTTCAACACAAAGCTCTCCACAAGATGGGAGTCAAAACCATTCAAAGCGTCGGGAAGTCCATGGATGTGTTCAATTTCTACAAGGAAGGGTGAGATAGTTCTTACGACACTATCAATTGATCGGGGAAAAAGCACTGTGAGAGTAGCCAAGTGGATGTTACCAGACATGAAGCAGCACTATGTGACACACTCAACCCAAAGATTGACCAGTGTATCTAAGGGCAATGAACAGGGTACACACAGGGACACGTCAGATAATTCTTTCTCTACCGCCTTGGTACAGGAGGGCGTTAAGTCTTGTCAACGAACTGTGTGGAGAAAGCGCATACATACGCTAGCACCTCGACGAAGAAATCCTTATCGAGGATGTGTTTTGGGACGCAATCGGCGTGAAGAGATCTTACCCAGACTGCAGCATTGGAGCGGTCTTAGCATACCCCTTCAGCTGTCTCGCTCGAATCTTGAAAGTTCTCTCGGTTCAATTCACGATGCACCAGCATCTCCGTCTTCTCCGATTCTGACACGATCGTACAGCTACCATTTCAAAATTGAGCTCAGTGTACAAGATGCAAGATTACAAGCAAGTCTGACAGACACATTGATAACGCGAAAGGAAGATGACATGCATGGTATAGATTCAACGACCCTACGCTGAAGTAGAAGAGTTACAGCAGCCTGAGCAAAACTAGACAAGATGCAAAACTATGTCGACGACGAAACTTACCATGGGGTATCTCTGCAAAGAAATCAATGGCTGTCAGCTATGTGAGATTCCGATCAAACCCGTTGGATGGGACAAAGGAGTCCGGCAATCACCAGAGAATTAGGTTCGAAAAGCAGCATGACAGCTCACCGTCATTGTGAGATTTGGTCATAAGGCTTGTCCCTCGATAGAGAGGTCGTGGAGTCTCGGTCTGTCTGCAATTAATGGTTGCCTGAGGATAGTGGCATCTCTAAAGAAGGCTTTGGTGGTTTGCTTATGACGATGGACTTCGCCGCAATTTCATGGATGGTTTGTAGGAATTTGGTATCACAGGATGAGAATATCATATATTCGGAGCTAAGCAACACAGCTATGATTAAAGACACCTCTTCATCTTTGGCTATATCCTCGTGATACCCACATCTCCCACCAAACGACACTCTGGCGGGACAGCCTCTATTGACAACGTGCCAAAGCGATCCAGAATGACCAAAAGGCAACTTCCATAATCTCAATCCAAAGTACCTCAAAGAATGGCCAGTCTGCCTATATGCCGATGAGGCTCAAGGCACCTACGATTGGATCATTTGTGGGGCCTGGGCTATTGTTCGCAGAACTCGCAGCATTCGTACCGCTGCAGCAACAAGTGCGAAGTTTCCAATTCAGCACCGCAACGGTGCCATTCAATGCAAGCGTGCTCTTCTCTAGGGCGAGATCGAGAAGTACACCAGTTACGGGAATGATGGCACACATCGGGTGGCCTGGGTAAGAGCCAAGGAACAGTCTGTGGCTATGATAATAAACTCGTCGGTGAGACGAGTTGTCGATTTATCGTTAACATCTCAATCTTTATGGAAGATAATCGCTCCTACTCAAGCTGCTTTATATGTGCGCATCAAAGATCGGTTTATGTTCTATATTGGGAAGACAGATAGGGAGTTCTACAGATGTGAGTTCATCTTACAATCTAGCTCTTTGGCATGATGCGGTGGATTGTTCTGGCCTTTTTTTAGCAGAGGTATATCGATTGCCCTTGATTGTAAAGAACAGCGACTAGGCCCAAGACGACGACTTGTTCGGAGACTAAGAAATCCCAACGACAAGAGAGAAGGAAACCTCGACACGAACCACCCGTAGCAAAGGTCGAAGTCATCCGAGCGTCCTATGCAGAATCAGAGAATGAGTCGAACAAGATCATCCTAGGAGATGCGACGCCGTTGAGGAAGTCATACAGGTGCATGGTCACGAGAATCGTAGCTCGAATTGTAGATGCAAGATGCATCCAGAACAAGTTGCTCTACAAGAATCAGCATCAACTTTGGGCGTCAGCAGAGGATTGCGTACTCTGGGTATGGCCGCCCATGACTTCAAAGGCTACGGCAAAACTAGATTTTATAAGCCACTGCCCAAAAGTCAATCAACTCTGGGCTCGCAAGGATATCAAAGCCGCTTCAGGCCCATGGGTACAAAGATCGAGCTATGGCAGGATATGGCAATCTTACAAGTTGTCGCGCTTGAAGAAGCACGGTATAATTTGGTTCTCTTTTGATCTACCTACATCTCTTCTTTGCACCATTCTCGCATTCATATGCGAATCGCTCAGGAGTAGCGACCTTTCAGGAATTTGCAGCGTCTTAGGAGATGCTCTAATTAAAAACACATTCCAAAACGAAGCTGGATCTTGGCTCCCACCTCATTTACTCCGTATCGAGAGGGCCGAAAATGAACGGCCCCTACCAAGTCTCACATCACCATTGGCGAAGTAGCCGTTGCAACGCTTCAACACCGTATTGATCACCAACGTGGCTACGCTAACGAAGAGGTGCGTCGAAAGCTCTAGCCTCTGTTCAAGATACTATTATTAACCAAACCCACATCGAGAAGCGCTAGCCCATATGGAAGGCTCAGAATGGTGGCCGGTATGTTAGAAGCCATGCTCATGTCGCAGGAGAATGGGTATATGAATAGAAAGAGGTCTGAAAGCGTGTCACTATCCTCGTATCAACATACTTACTCCTAAGATGCTCATACCGAGAGAGACAATCCGCTGACGAGACCGAGGGTATCCAGAGCGAGCGCAACAAGCCTTACGCCAGGGACAGATCATGACCAATCTACAGTCTGCCCACTATATGAACTGCATCTGGGTGAGCACAAGATTGAAGAATCCATTGCCGCTTAGAGCTTTGGACTTGTGAATTGAATCGAAGCTCTTGTTCATCGAGAAAATGTCAAATGAAATAGCGATGTTTCTGGTGCTCCTAGAAATAGAGGGTCTGAGCGTTAAGCGTTAACGTAAAGAGGCTACGAGCATTCGTGCAGCAGTATCAGCAACTCGGCTTCACGTTGGTGATTGGGGAGTCAGAGGAACAATAAATCAACAGAGAGAGATTGTGGTCTCGACATGACAGGAGCGAATCGGTTCTTGGACGCTACTGGGCGGCGATGAATTCAAGGATGCTTTTGGCAAATGATGACTTTTGCAAACGGTACAGCAATCTGGCAGCGCAATAGATGTTGCGCCTAAAGAGGCGCGAAGATATTAGTATCGCCAATGCGTCGGAAGGTCGCCCTGGAGTGGTGGCAATGGAAGCATAAGCGTGAAGATTTAGACAACCGACAGCCCTCTTCTATTGAAAGCGGATGACACACGCATTGACACAGAACTCTATAAGCACTATAAGAATTGTTCAGACATACCTGGGTTTGGAAGTAAGGATCTTCCACGATTGAGATAATCTAAGTCTCGTGCTGCAGAACACCCGAAAAGCTATGGACAACAGCTCACCTGAGCAACAAGGCGTCTAGTCTCCTCGAGCAACTTAGACCAGCAACGCGAGATTATCAGGTCCTTGATAGCCCGAACAATGGTAAGCTCTCACCTCAAATTTTTTTGCCCGTTCGGCAACAGAAGTTGGTGATTCGTGTTGTAAGTACCCAAGATCAGGTTGGCAGCAGCTCTCTGCCCAGTGGCTAATCGTATTTCATAGTACGATTTCCAGAATTCAAGCTAACTGAGACGCCTCTTATATACCGACACGGCCCCATAAATATCGCCTGAAAGGAGCGACATAAGCTATGCGGGAGTCCCTTGCGAGCAATGCTGTGTGGAGTCTACCTCCAAGTGTTGCTGATAAGAATAACAGAGAGATGACAAAGAGGCCAGTACGTCTGGCTGCCTTCGACTTCGATGAAGATGCAGCGCGTGTCAAGCGCACATATCGCAATACTACTGAGCCTTGGCGCAAATGGGAGAGTATCAGCGTTGTCCATGTGCCTCTGGTGGGCAGCAAGACAACAAACGAGCAAACGAGGTCGTAATGAACTAGGAGTCTTGCATCTTCCTCTTGGAAAACGTCTTCGCTTGAGCGATTAAAGGTTTGCAAGAGGCAACCGATTTGACGTTACAAATGCTGACAGAGTGCTAGTTTGGGATTTGAATACATCTGCCCCCTGAGATCAGATGGGGTTTGGCAAGACACTACTATTGATGTGGTCACTTAAAGACGGACCGGGCCTGTCCCTAATTGTAGCTCCGAAAGGAGTATGCCCTGTGGGCTCAGTCAGATTGAGGGAGCATAGGATGTAGTCAGTCCAACTCGGCAGTATGGACCTTAAGCATTGATGAAGATGCGCACAGGGACATGAGCTTCACGCGCTCAAAGAGCTAGACGATGAACCAGGTCAACCTAGAGGTTTGAGTATTTGCTGTCGACCAGATAAGCCGAAGTAACGCATCCACTTCTTAGACTTAGCGACAGACGCATAGCCTTCAAACGGAACGGAGGAGAGGGAGTTTTCATCATTGATTCCAGGCTGAAGGTAACAAAGCTCACTGGCGGACTCTGATTGAGCCAAGAAGTCACCCAATGGACGAGAAGGAGATTAGAAAGTGTCGACTTGGATCGGTACAGGAGCTTCATTCTACAACAGATCCATCCTGGGGATCTCGAAGCGTTTTTGCACGTTTCGAAGACTCCCAGGCAAGTCTGGCCGCTGACTCGTGTTGTGAGTACAGATGACGAAATACCCATACCAGCCATATGCGGGATTACCAACAGGCAACACATATATTCTGGCTCCAGGTATCCAAAGTATCAGAGCATTCGGTAAAGCATTCTAGAAACTCTTGTGGGCTGATTTATGTTATTGCAGGCAGCTGGGTCACCAAAGCCACCACCTGATGCACAGGATAAACCGACTAAGAAAATCAAGGAAACAGTTTCTTGGACGTGGGGTGGGATGTTTGATGTCACTTACAGAACGGCGCGAGTACCTTGCGAATGTTGACGGATTACTCGGCGGACAACGGATATCGAGCGGTAGAAAGATTTTGATGCTTGGAGCTGACCTCTTCAACCCATGGACGGTAGAGTATCTCTAACAGCCGAGTACTTGCCGGCTCTGCTTGAGTCCCGTCAGGCCGCGCAGACCATTTGGAAACACGTGAAGGACGCATCTCCAAATTGCTGGGTCTAAAACTTGGAGGCAACATGGTCGTTGATCGAACGAGAGTCGTCGTGACGTAGGTTCAGAGTATTCACCATGGAGAATATTACAGATCTATTCTCCGTCAGCGAGTACTCACACAGCTCGGAGATACAAAGCATGGAGCGGTGCGATGCGGAATTCGCATCCTACGCGAGGAAGGCACTATTGCCTGTATCGCATTCTCTCTTCTGCAGCACTGCTTTTAGCACCTTGACATACAAACCCGGGCCTTTCGCCTCCTCCTTTCATGTATATAGAGGCCCGAGAACCGTTGCAGGAAGATATCAGGTAGTAAGAAAACGATGACTGGGAATAGCAGAACAGCAGAAGCATCAGAGACAATTATAATGACGCGCATAGAATACGTCAAGTCACCAATGACGAGACCTCAACAGCAGGAGATTCGTCGTAACCCAGCTTTCACCGCATGCATGAACTCTGTGATATTGCCAACCTCATCCAGCCGTAGCCTCGCGCATGACTGCGTAAGTAATACGCTTTAACGATTTACCTTTACGGCAGTAAGTCCCTGCCAACAGCCCTCTCAATTAGAGAGCAGGAAGATACAACAAGTGGAAGATTTGAAACACACTTCGGAGCTAGGAGAAAGGGGAATCATCATGAAGATATCTGTTAGCTAGTGGCTGCATCCATGCGCACCACGACATCAAGTGGAAAGCTGATAAAGTCGGAGCCGGTTTCATACTTGTTTGCCAAGATTCGTACGAGTGCTCACCAATTTGTGCGGAATCGATGTTGAAATCTCTAAGTCGACCGCGGAATTGCTCCGAATGTTGGGCACCCCTGTTTGCTGTATTGTCATCGGCTCAGACTCCTCCAGAGCGCATACCTCTTTCCGATGTTGTTAGGTGTGGCCTAGAAAGGGGCTGAGCCAACTGTGACTACAGCATTCCGTTTTGCAAGGACTTGCAATTATTTCCCCGCGTCCTCCTTCTGACCCTCCTTCTGACCTTTCTCTATCAACCCACTCACCTCCTTGGCAAACCGTTCTGTCGCCTCCTTATCCTTCAACAGCTCCTTCATCTTATGCGGCGTCGGGACATGCCTCCCCTTTTCCACGCCCGGCCTCTGCAGCATCCTCTCCTCCCACGCCTTCAGCACCGGAAACTCCTCGATATCGACACCCGCCCAGCCCGCGGCCGTGACCCAGCCCCAGTGCGCGATATCGGCGATGGTGCACTTGTCACCCACCAGGTAGCCAGACGTTGAGGCCGCAAGATGCGTGTCCAGTACGCGGTAAAGACGACGAGTCTCGTTCTGGTAGCGGTTTATGGCGTAGGGGATTTTCTCGGACGCGTAGCGGTAGAAAACATTCGCTTGGCCTTGCATGGGTCCGACGCCGGCGTTCAGGAAGAACAGCCAGTTGTTGACTTCGTAGCTCTCGCGCGTGCCGTGAGGATAGCTGATCAGGTGTTGGGTATCGTACTGTTCGACGAGATACTGCATTATACTCCCGGACTCGAATAATCGGATTGTCTTGCCGTCATCGAAGGTATCGGTCAGAGCGGGGATCCGCCCATTGGGGTTGATAGCGAGGAACCAGGGTTCTTTCTGGGTGTTTTTGGAGATGTCGATGGCATGCGTTTTGTAGGGG
>JAABUJ010005770.1_pt1 | contig 12242 bp, 12 predicted proteins | sample 5559131 | NCBI WGS metagenome assembly JAABUJ01 (sample SAMN10711875, study PRJNA513366) | rock metagenome | isolation source: Antarctica rocks | place: Antarctica: Victoria Land, Mt New Zealand nord | collected 2016-01-07
GCGGTGTCGAAGAGGTGCGCCAGGTGCGCCTCGACGGCGAAGCGCGGCCGGAGCGAGTCCAGCGCCGCATTCGCCTCCACCTTGGTCGCGTCGAGGTACAACTCCTCGCCCCGGAGGAGCCCCGCCGTGCGACACCGCTCGACGACCGCGTCGAAGCAGCGGCGGAAGATGGCGAGGCCGTAGCGCGCGCGGATGCGCGTCAGGCTGGAATGGTCGGGCAGCGGGTCGTCCAGGGCGTAGCCGCGGTACCACCGGACGCTGAGCCGGTCGGCGGCGACGCGCAGCAACTGGCGCTCGGGGCGCAGGCCCTCGAAGAACATGACGAGTTGCAGCCGGAAGAACACGACGGGGTCGATGCTCGGGCGGCCCCGCATGGCGTAGCTGTCCGCGACCCACGCGCGGACAAAGTCGCGGTCGAGCAGCGCATCGAGCTGGCGGTAGCAGTGGTTTGTCGGGACCAGGTTCTCCAGGGAAACGAGCGCGGGCCGGTCGCGTTCCCGCGCCTGCGGTGGGCCGAGCATCGGTCCCCCCCCTTCCTTAATCAGCCGCTACCGCGTCCGCCGGCTTGACCGCGACGGCGCGGTAGAGGGTGGCGCGCGAGATGCCGAGCGTCGCGCAGATCTCCGCGACGGAGTGGCGCTTGTCGTCGTAGAGCGCCTGCGCCAGCGCCACCTTCGTCGGGGTGCCCAGCTTCTTCGGCCGCCCGCCCTGCCGCCCGCGTGCCCGCGCGGCGGCCAGGCCCGCCCGGGTGCGCTCGCGGATCAGCTCCCGCTCGAACTCGGCGAGCGCCCCGAAGACGTGGAAGATCAGCTTGCCGCCGCTCGTCGTGGTGTCGAGCTGCTCGGTCAGGCTGCGGAAGCCGATGCCGCGCCCCTCCAGCGTCGTCAGCGCCTCGATCAGGGCCTTGAGCGAGCGCCCGAGCCGGTCGAGCCGCCAGACGACGAGCGCGTCACCCGGCCGGAGGTACGCCAGGGCGTGGGTGAGTCCCGGCCGCTCGGCCTGCGATCCACTGAGGGTGTCGGTGAAGATCTTGTCGCAGCCCGCCGCCCGGAGCGCGTCCTCCTGTAGGGCCAGCGTCTGCTCCGCCGTCGAGACCCGCGCGTAGCCCACCAGCATCGCCGCCCCTCCTATCGCCCAGCCCACCGCCGTCGCGTCGGAGTGTCGCAGAAGTCAGGCGCGCGGGCAAGCGGCGAGACGGTGATTGCGAGACGGGTTGTGAGCACGGACGAGTCACGGAAACCGGCCTGTCCGCAACGGAGCTGCGGGCCGTCGCAGAAACGGTCGTTTCCGCGACAGCGCTGCGGGGAGGGGTCCGCCGCGAGCACGCGGCCGCCGCGCCGGGGCCAGCGCCATGATCGTGGCCGTGCCGATCGCGTGGCCTCCGCGCACCGCCACCGGAGGGCTAACTACCCACCGTCGCGCGGTCGTCGCCGACGGCCCCAATGGCCTGTCGTTAGCTTTTCGTCGGGATTTTACGGTAGGCCCATTTCACGAGACGGCGTGGTTGCTGCGGGTCGTGGCGCGGCGACTGTGCTGGATGGCCACCGCCCCGTCGGCGGTGCGGTTATCGCAGGGAAGGGGCAATTCTGTGCGATACTGGGGTAGTTAAGGTGCCACCCGCCTCGCCGTGTCGGGTGGTCGGGAGGGCTACGGCAACGCATTCTCTGCGATAGAGGCACCGATGGCGCAGCTCCCCGCACCTCCCGCAACACTCCCCACGTTCCAGACGGCGGTGGAACGCTTCCTCGCGCAGGCCCGGTTCGCCCCGCGCACGCGCGACAGCTACGGGCGGGACCTCGCTCCGCTGGTCAGCCGGCTCGGCGCAGGGCCGGTCACGGGGCTCACGCCAGCGGCGGTCGCCGCCTTCCTGGCGGGCTTGATGCACCTCGCCCCGGCCACCTTCAACCGCCGCTACGCTGCCGTGCACAGCCTCAGCCGCTGGTGTGCGCGGCAGGACTGGCTCGACCATGACCCGCTCGCCACGCAGGAGCGCCGCCCGCAACCACCGGGCGGTCCGCGCGGCAAAGCTCGCCCAGGCCGAGGCCTACGCCGAGGGTGCGCGGCTCTTCCGCAGCGTGGCCGAGGTACTCCTCGACGCGGCGGTCCCGCCGGGGGCGGTGCGCGCTGCCGTCTTCGCGCGCGTGCCGCGCGAGCAACTCGACGTGATCGTGGCCGCCGGTACGCCGGCTGAGGGCGGCGAGATAGGGTTATGCTGCGCCGCCCTCGCGGGGCACTTCCGGCAGTTGCGGGCCGTCGCGCGGCCAGTCCTGCGGACGTTGCGCTTCGGCTCACCCCGCGCCGACAACCCGTTGCTCCCGGCACTCGCTCTGCTCCGCGCGCTGTTCGCGGAGGGACGGGTCGGGCTCCCGCCGACGGCCCCGGTCGCCTTCGTGCCGGCGCGCTGGGACCGCGCCGTCCACCGCACAGGGCGGTCCGACCGCCACGCCTGGGAGGCGTGCCTGCTTCTGGAAATGCGCGCCGCGCTGCGCGCCGGCGACCTCACGGTCGTCGGGAGTCGGCGGTACACGCCCTGGGATACGGGCCTCTACACGCCGACCGCCTGGGCGGTGCGGCGTGCTTCCTGGCAGGCCGAGCGAGGCACGACTGAGGACGGTCCGGCCGCTGTTGCGCGGGCGCTGGCGGAGCTCGACGCCCTCACCGTGCGCGTCGCCGCAGGCTTAGCGACCAACGCCGACGCGCGCATCAGCAAAGGCAAGCTCGCCCTCACCGCGCTCGACCGGATGGAGGTGCCGCCGGAGGCCACCCAGGCCCGCGACGCCCTCGTCGCGCTGCTGCCTCGGGTCGAGTTGCCTGAGTTGCTGATGGAAGTCGATCGCTGGACCGATTTCACCCGCACCCTCACCCACCTGACTGAGCGTCGCGAGCCGACGGCGGAGCACCTGGCGGCGATCCGCCAGGTGCTCTTCGCCGTGCTCGTCGCCGAGGCGACCAACCTCGGGTTCGCGACGATGGCACGTGCCGCCGGCCTCCCGGAGGCGCAACTCGCGCGGGTCTACGACTGGTACTTCCGCGAGGAGACGCTGCGCCAGGCGATCGTCGCCCTGATTACCCACCACCGGACGCTCCCGCTGACCGCCCGCTTCGGGGCGGGGACCACCTCCTCCTCCGACGGGGTGCGCTTCGGCGTCGCCGCCTCGACCCTCAACGCGCGCCACCACCCGCGCCACTTCGGGATGCGCCGCAGCGTCACGGTCTATTCGCACGTCTCCGACCAGGGCACGCAGTTCTGGATCGACGTCGTCAACTGCCAACTGCGCGAGGCCACGTATGTCCTGGACGGCTTGCTCTATCAGGAGACACTGCCGATCCACGAGCACTACACCGACACCCACGGCTACACCGACATCCTGTTCGGACTCTTCGAGGTGCTGGGCTACCACTTCGCGCCGCGCCTGCGCGACCTGCCCGACCAGGTGCTCGCCCGCGCCCACGCCGCTGCCGACTACGGCGCGCTGGACGCCGTGTTACGCCAGCCGATCCGGGGCGACCTGATCGCGCGCCACTGGGATGATCTCCAGCGCCTCGGCGCGTCGCTCAAGGATGGCCTCGCGTACCCTCGCTGGTCGTCGCCAAGCTCCAGGCGCTCCAGCGGCAGAACCCGCTCCAGCAGGCGCTCCAGGAGCTGGGGCGGCTGGCCAAGACCCGGCACATCCTGCAGTACGTCGACGACCGGGCGCTCCGGCGGCGGGTGCTGGTCGGCCTGAACAAGCAGGAGCGGCTGCACGCCCTGGCCCGGACGATCTGCTTCGGGCGGCAGGGGCGCTTCGGCGACCGGGGCTACGAGGCCCAGCTCAACCGCGCCTCGGCGCTCAGCCTGGTCATCAATGCGCTGATTGCCTGGGACACGACCTCTCTCGCCGCCGCCGGGGACGACCTCGCGCGGCGCGGGCAGCCCGTCTCCGACGCGGCGTGGGCGCACCTGACGCCGCTGCTGTGGGAGCACATCCACCTGGTCGGGCAGTACCGCTTCGATGAGCCGGTGCTCCACGGCCGGTTGCGTCCGTTACGGGCGAGCGCGGCCGAGGAGGAAGTCGCGACCGATGAGGAGGCGTAGCGTAATTTCTCGTCGGAAAACTAATGGGAGGCCCAATGCGCGCGGTCGCTCAGGGGCAGCCACACTCGGGGTGGCGGATGTCGACAAGCCCCGACGTCATCAGACGGAATGTGTTTTTCAACAGGCTGGCATCTTAGGGTAAGCTAACAGGGGCGGGCGTCAAGTTCCTAAGCGGGTTGGCGCAGTTCTTCGACCTGTCGGGTGCGCGGGTTGATGTGGAGCACCGCTCGCCCCGTTTCCAGACAATGCCTGACGACATCGCCCGTCCCGCCCAGCCCCTTCGCCGGTAAGCCATTCCAGACAGCAATGATGGAGTCCGAAGACTCGACCACCCGCTGGCCCGCTTCCCAGAACGCTTCGGAACTCGGCTCGTCAAACGGCAGGTAGATCACCTCGGTGGCCTGTCCGAGCAGGGCATGATAGCGCTCGAGATGTTCGGGGGTGGTGAAGGTGCGCTCGTAGTGGCGACAGGGAATGAGGGCGGTGAAAGGCTTCCGATAGCGCGCCAAGAGCGAGGCATAGAGCTGGTCGGCACCGATCGCGAGCGAGGTCGTCCCGGCGTGCAACGTCTGGCTATCGACCCGCGCGCGCAGCTGCTCGGTCACCCACGCCACGTCGTCGGGGGTGCCGAGGTCCTGGTGGCCGGTGATCCCTACTCTCATATCCGCCCCTCGTTCGCCAGCCGCCAGTAGTGCAACCCCAGGGGCGTCAAGCGGCAGGACGTGCTATTCATCGCCGCGTAATACAGGTGTTCTTCGCCGACCGGGACCACGAGCTTCGCGTCGCGCAAATTCTGCAAACACTTGAAGATGACTTCGTGCTCGACGTGCCGCTCCTCCGGGCCTTTCGGCTTGCCGTGCGGGGCCGGCTCGTAGGAGGGGTCGAGCGCATGCTCGAAGGCGGGCGCGGCAAACCACTCGGGCAGCTTGCGCAACGTCGCCGTCGGGACGAGGGGCTTGCAGCGGCGCAGCGAGGCCAGCCGGGCAACGTGCGCCTTGAGGAGCGGGCGCTGCCCCCACCAGCCGAGCGACTGCTCCACGTAGGCGTAGATGCTGGCGACGGTGACGTTACCGGCGACATCGGCCGCCCCGCCGTCGAGCGCCGCACACACGAGCCCGGTGAAGAGCCCTTGCACCGTCCCGTCGTCCACCTCGACCTCCACGGAGGGCTGCGTGGATCGACTGGCGGTCAGGATAGACACGCCCTCGTGGAGATGGACGGCGTCGTTGGCCCCTCCCAACTCCGGCAGGTTGGCGAGCGCGCCGCTATGGCAGCAGTCGAGGATGATGACCACCTCGCGGGCCTTCGAGGCATTGGCGAGGGTGATGACCTCGGTCATCGAGACGCCCTCGCTGTACCGCTTGGCGTCGGGCATCACCAAGTAGCCGCCCAGGTTGTTCTCCGTGCCATGCCCGGAAAAGTAGAGGAGTGCCACCTCCGCATCGTGGGCGAAGAGCTGGTCGATGTGCTCCAGCAGCACCGCCTTCGTTATCTGCGCCCCCGGTGCGGTCAGCGCGATGCACTCGAAGTTCAGCTCGTCATCCTCGTGCCGATTGAGGAGCGCTTTCATCGCAAGCGCGTCGTTGACGCACCCCGACAATGGTGCGTCGTCGTAATCGTCGATGCCGATCAGCAGCGCGCGGCGCATGTCTGCCACCCCCGTTAGGCGTTCTTCCCCTCGCCCATCATTTGGTCGATCGCGGCGGCCACGCCTGGCCAGGTCCAGGGTATGGTGCGGTTGCGGGGGAGGCCGACGGGCAGCGCGGTCGCGCTGGTAGCGCCATCGACGTAGACCCCGAAGAAGGGCACGTTATTGGTCTTCGCCATCTGGATCTCTTTCGCCACCCCGGTCGCGCTCGCCATAGAGCGGCCGACGAGCACGATCATCAGATGGCAATTGTTGATTTTGGTATTGATGAGCGCTTGCCATTGGCTTTGGGCCAGTGTCTCTTTCGATGACCAGTTCTCGATAGCGAAGGGGGTCTTGGAGTTTTTGGCCTGGCCGGCGAAAAGGGTGCGCTGGTACTCGTCATGGTCGAAGTCGAAACTGATGAAAGCGCGCGGGTCGGCCATGTCATCCCTCCTGGTGGCTAACAACAGGAAACCGCGTCTGTACGCGGGTATTATAGCTTGTTCTACTGAAACAGAACATCATAACATGCGGTTGTCTCTCGGAGATTACGCGAAACTGGACCGCAACACGGATAGTTTCGACCAACTTTCAAGACCGTCCATAAGCGAGATAATCTCTGGCAGCAAACATGCGATCACCCGCGCTGCGGGACTACATGTGCCACGAGGGAGCACAATAGAACATTTATTGCGTCGCACTCAGGGTCGGGATACAATTCGCTGTACATATATACTTAGGACTTACGCAGTTGAGTGGGATCGGCTAGACTGCGCGGATGAATGCGCCGAAATGTCAGCCCGAGGACTACATCAACTTCCTGGTGGCGAGCCCGCGCGCGGTGAGCGGCACGGAAGCCGCCCGCGCGCAGCCGGCACGTGCGGGCGCGCCCGCGCACGACGCCTTCACGCGCTTGCTGCACCGTTTGGAGCCCGATGCGGCGACGCTGTGGGCGGAGGCCGCGCCCCTGGTCGCGCGGGACGGCGGGGTGCTGGTGCTGGATGACAGCACGCTGGACAAGCCGTATGCCCGGGCGATGGAGCTGGTGACGCGGCACTGGTCGGGGAAGCACCGCCGCGTGGTCAGCGGGATCAACCTGCTGACGCTCTTGTGGACCGACGGCGAGGTGCTGATCCCGTGCGACTACCGACTCTATGCCAAAGAGGCCGACGGGCTGACGAAGAACGACTATTTCCGCGCCATGCTCGACGCCGCCAAGGCGCGCGACTTCGCCCCGGCCTGCGTCGTCTTCGACAGCTGGTACGCCAGCCTGCCGAATCTCAAGGCGGTGCGGGGCCACGGCTGGCGCTGGGTCACCCAGTTGAAGAAGAACCGGCTGGTGAACCCCGACGGCACCGGCAATCGCCCGCTGGCCGATTGCGGTATCAGCGAGAGCGGGACGCGCGTCCACCTCCAGGGCTATGGCCTCGTGCTGGTGTTCCTGATCGTCGCCCCGGACGGCGACAGGGAATATTGGGCGACCAGCGACCTGACGCTGACCGGGCTGCAACGCTGCAAGTATGCGGAGTACGCCTGGGGGATCGAGGTCTACCATCGCGGGCTGAAGCAGCATTGCGGCGTCGAGCGCGCCCAGGTCCGCGCCGCCCGCGCCCAGCGCAACCACATCGGCTGCGCCCTGCGCGCCTTCCTGCGCCTGGAGGTGCGCCGCCTCGCCACCGGCATCAGCTGGTGGGAGGCCAAAGCCGACATTGTTCGCGCCGCCGTCCGCGCCTACTTGGCCGCGCCGACCTACACCCTTACGCCAACTGCGTAAGTCCTAATACTTTGAACAGTGTTGCGGGAACAAGGTTGTGACAGTGAACCTACCACACCCTGCCGCGCTCGATGGATTCATGCAAGTCATTGGCGGTATCAGCGCCACCACATTCAAGGATACCTTGCAGGGAATTCAGGCGTTGTTCACCAGCGTCGCGATTCTCGTCGGCGGGTGGTGGAGCTACACCCTCTTCATCCGCAAGCGTGAGCGGTATCCTCGCGCGCTGGTGACGCACCGCGTCGCGCATTGGCCGGTGGCCGAGGGGAAGGTGTTGCTGCGCGTCACGGTTGACATCGCCAACCAGGGGGCGGTGCTGCTTGTTCCGGGTGCGGGAGAAATCCGGGTCCAGCAACTGCGCCCACTCACGCCGGAATTGGTGGCCGCCCTCACCCAGGGGGAGGATCCCATCTCGCCGGGGTGGACCGAGGTCGAGTGGCCGCAACTGTACAAACGGTTGCTCACCGGTATCGCCGAGATCGAACCAGGCGAGAACGACCAATGTCTCTGTGACTTCTTCCTCGATGCGGATATCGAGACCGTCGCCATCTATACCCATATCGAGAACCAGGTGAAACGGGCACGGCTGCTGCGCTGGTGGCGTGGGAAGACGTTGGGGTGGAACCTCACAACCTCCTACAATTTGCGCGCGCCGGTGGTCGACGTGGTGCCCGTGGCCGAGACAGCGGAGCGCGAGGTTGTCTCGCGCTCCGTCCTCCCGATGGCGTTGCGACAGCTCGTGCCGTTCCCCGGTTTCGGGCTCCGCCCGGACAGGCGGCAGGAGAACGGTTCGGGTAAAAACGGAGGTACGAGCCGATGAGCGGGACGAAGCCACGACCGATGCCGGTGACGAAACCCACGTCCAACCCGCCGACAACCAGGCAGGGCTATCCCAAGCCCGAGACGCAGGCCGCCCCGCCGCAGGGACCGAAGAAACCACAGAAATAGTCAGTGTGAGCGGAGGCAGCAGATGATCAGGCGCGAGCATCGGCACAATGACTGGCTCGTCGGCGACCAGCATGAGGGCGACGCAAAAGGCCAGGGGACCGCGAAGCCGGAGCCGACCCGTTGGCAGAAACCTGCGCCGACGGCACCGGAGCCGAAGCCCGCACCAACAGACAAGAAAAAATCGACGGGAACACGCCACGGCGGTGCCCCGCAGTAATGCACCCCGTACCGAGCCAGCGACCGCCCCGACTCGCTCCACATAACCGTTCGCCCTCGGTATTGACAGTGGCGGTGGCCGGGGCTATACTATCACTCATTGAATCAACTTTTCTTGATGAACGAGTGCCCCGATGGAAAGCTGTCCGAGTCCCAAACCGCGCGTCCGGCGTGGCGATCTGGTACTCCTCGCGACGGAGACGGTAGCTGCCCTAGTTGGCGTGATCAAAGCGCTGAGCGACCCGATTCGCGTCCAGATGGTCCACCTGCTGGAGCAACGCCCCGACCTGTGTACCTGCGAGTTCGAGGAGGTGCTGGGGCTGGGCCAGTCCAAGGTCTCCTACCACCTCAAAATCCTGCTGGTGGCGGGCCTCGTGACGCGCGAGACGTACGGCACCTGGAGCCACTACCGCCTCGCCCAACCCGCCGTTGTCGCACAACTGGAACTGCTCGTGGGCGCAACCGTGCCCCGGACCGTCGCCGCCGACTAACCCCACCGGGCGTAGCCTGCGGGCGCATGGCACGCCCGTTTCATCAAAAACCCCTGATACAAAGACGCGACAATACGCGGCGCAGCCGCACCGCTGGGAGCGCTGGGGCGTGGGGCCTGCCCCCATCGCCGATGCCGGTTCAGCAACGGGCATCCCGCGCGTGGCACCGCCGACCCCGCCGCACGGGCGGACCACAACGAGCACCACGGCGGGGTCCAAGGAGCGACGCGCACTGCCCGAGGGTGGCCGAGTGGGGTGAGCGGCGCGGTCTAGTGCAGCAGCGCGGAGCCAGTCCGCAGCGCGAAGGTGGCGGGCGGCGGGCGAGACCGCCACCGCGCGAGCCCGCACGACCGGAAAATCGCACGGGCCGAGGAACCATACGGGTGCCGCATCGTTAACAGCGGTGCGGTATACTCACCACCTCACCGTCGAAGTGTTGCAGTCGCGCCGCATTAACAACCGCCGCACCGACGCTGTCGGGGCAAACCTACCGCGAGGTGGTGTACGCAAAGCCGTTGGATCTCGGTCACCCGAGACTGCCTGGCTACCAGCACCCTCCCGCACCCCGTCAGCGCTAGCGGCGGGGCTTCGTGCGCCCGCATCGGGCGCGAGTTAGGAGGGCAGATCGCCGATGGATGATCCCCGCACGTCACCGCCGCCCCACCTCCCGACCGACAAGCCGAGCGTGGCCCGCATGTACGACTACTACCTCGGCGGGCACCACAACTTCGCCATCGACCGCGCCGCCGCCGAGGCGGTCCTGGCGATCGCCCCCGACATCGGCCCGGGCGCGCAGGCAAACCGCGCCTTCCTCCGCCGTGTCGTCCGCTTCCTGATCGCCCACGGCGTCACGCAGTTCCTCGACATCGGCGCGGGCATCCCGACCGTCGGCAACACCCACGAGGTGGCCGGGGCCGCCGACCCCGCCGCCCGCGTGGTCTACGTGGACATCGACCCGGTGGCGGTGGCCCACGCCCGCGCCATCCTCGGGGACCACCCCTACGCCACGGCTATTGCGGCCGACGCCCGCGAGCCCGCCGCGCTCCTGGCGCACCCCGCAGTGCGGGGCCTGCTGGACTTCGAGCGGCCGGTGGCCGTACTCTTGCTCGCCTTCCTGCACCTCCTCCCGGACGACGACGAGGCGCGGCGGGTGGTGGCCGCGTTCGTCGCCGCCCTGCCGCCGGGCGGCTACCTGGCGATCGCGCACGCCACGGTCGAGGGGGCATCGCCCGCGCAGATCGCGCAGATCGAGCGGCTGTACGCCGGGACGACCACCCCGGCGACCTTCCGCCCGCGCGCCGCCATCGCCGCGTTCTTCGCCGGACTGGAACTGGTCGAACCGGGGCTGGTCCCCGCGCCCCTCTGGCACCCCGAGGCCGCCGACGACGTCCTCCCCGACGCGCCGGCGCGCTCGCTCAACCTCGTCGGGCTGGGCCGCAAGCCCTGACCCGCGACGCCGGTGACGCCGGTGACGCCGGTGACGCCGGCGAGGAGGTCCCGATGGACGCGGCCGCGCACGCTCCCCTGCACGCCACGCTCGTCGCGCGGCGGTCGACGATCGCCGACCGCTGGTACCGCGCGGTCGCCCGCACCGGCTTCGTCCCGCTCGGCGGGCCGGCGGTGCGCGCCCGCCTGCTGGTCCTGACCGACCGCGCGATCGCGGCGCTGCTGGCCGAGCCCTTCGCGCCCGACGAGGCGCGACAGATCGGCGCGGCCCTGGCCGAGTTGCACTACCTGCATCCGGCGGCGCTCGCGGGCACGCTCGCGGTGCTGGGAGAGGAGCTCGTCGCCGACGTGCCGCCTGCGGCGGCGGCAACGCTCCAGCCATCCCTGGCGGCCCTGCTCGGCACGCTGGCCGGCGGGTACTATGCCGCGGCGCGCGCGGCGATCCTGGCCGAGCAGGAGGCGGCCCGCGCCCCCCTGCTGGCCGAGCAGCGGCGGGTCGAGGCCGCCCTGCGGGCGAGCGAGGCGCGCTACCGGGCGGTGGTCGAGCAGGCCGGCGAGGGGATCTTCCTCTTCGCGGCCGAGGGGAAGCGGCTCGTGGAGGCCAACCCCGCATTCCTGCGCCTGCTCGGCTACGACCCCGCCGATCTGCCGACGCTGACCCTCTACGAGATCGTCGCCCACGACCAGGCGAGCATCGACGCCAATACCACCCACCTGATCCGCGCGGGGCGCAACCTGATCGGCGAGCGCGACTACCGGCGGCGGGACGGCACCACCGTGCCGGTCGAGGTCAGCGCGACCGCGCTCACCCCGGCGGACAACGCGATCCTCTGTGTCGTCGTCCGCGACCTGACCGCGCGCCGGGCGGCCGAGGCGCGCGCCCGCGAGGCCGACCGCCGCCTGCGCGAGGCGGTGGACCACGCGCCGCTGCTCCTCTTCACCCTCGACCGCGCCGGCGTCATCACCTTCGCGCGCGGGCAGGGCCTGGCGACGCTGGGGCTGACCGCCGAGCGGGTCGTGGGGTGCTCCGTCTTCGTCGCGGGGCGGCGGTTCCCCGCGGTGCAGGACAATGTGCGGCGCGCCCTCGCCGGGGAGGCGTTCGACGCCGTGGTCGCCCTCGGGCCGCACCATTTCTCGGTCCACTATGCCCCGCTCCACGACGACGCCGACGCGATCGCGGGGGTCATCGGCGTCGCGGCCAACAGCACGCGGCGGCTGCGCGCGGAGGCGGCGGTGCGGCGCTACGCGGCAGGCCTGACTCTGCACGAGCAGGAGGCACTGGCGCTCTTTGCCACCGACCTGACCTACAACCAGATCGCCGCGCGGCTCCACGTCGGCTACGAGACGGTGCGGATGCACCTGCGCCGCATCGCCACCAAGCTCGGCCTCGACACGGCGGCGCGCGCGATGGTCGTTGCCGCCGCACGGGAGCGCGGCTTGCTCGACGAGGCCCCCCCTGCACCCTAGCGGTCGTTCCTGCCCCTGTGCATCAGCAGATCAGTAGGGGGTGGGCAACTTTTTACCCACCTCCGAGACTATCTTTGTCCCACCCCCCGGCGCTACGGTGATACCAGGCCAGCGGACAGAGTATGGATGGATAGCGAAAGGGGGTGGGAACGAGTCGCATGATCGTCGTCTGGAGGATGCTTGTAGGCTGGGCAG
>JAABUJ010005772.1_pt1 | contig 12240 bp, 11 predicted proteins | sample 5559131 | NCBI WGS metagenome assembly JAABUJ01 (sample SAMN10711875, study PRJNA513366) | rock metagenome | isolation source: Antarctica rocks | place: Antarctica: Victoria Land, Mt New Zealand nord | collected 2016-01-07
GTACACCTTCTCGGTGATGAGGTGGCCCGACACTTCCGAGAAGAACTTGACGTTGAACCAGTCGAGCAGGCGGCGGGTCTCGATGCGGCCGGCGGGGTCCTCGGGGAGGAGGCGCCGGTCGCCGAGCGCGAGCCCGCGAGTCTCGTCGAGATATTCGGCGATCGGCCCGGCCCCCGGGATGGCGGCCAGCGGCGGCTCCACCATCACGGGCGTGGTGCCGGCCGGGTTCATGATGAGGAATTCGCGGCGGCGGTCGAAGACGCGCTCCTCGATCAGGTTCGGTTCGATCCCGATCTCGCCGAGGACGAGCCGGATGAAGCGGGAATGCGGATCGAGAGGGTGGTGGTAGAGGTCCGTCATCTCGCCCGTTCGGCACCTTGGCCCAAGTCGCCGGCTCAAGTCGTCGGCCCATGCCGTGGCCCGGTGACGCCGAGCCGGGAGGCCGCACCCGCCCGGCGCCGGCCGCGTCCCCGGGGGCCAGCGACCCGCAAGGCCGGGCCTCGGTATAGGACGGCTTGGGGGGGCTCGACAACCCGCTTTCGGCGGACCCGCCCGGGTCGTCGCTACGCGCTACTGGCCGCTCGCGGCTAGCCGCCCGCGCGCCCGTCGAAGGCCTGCCGGGCCTCTTCGACGTCGGGCAGGTGGTCGACCGTCCAGGCGTGCAGCGCCTGGAACGGCTGCTTCAGGGTGCGGCCGAGGGGCGTGACCCGGTACTCGACCGCGACCGGCGAGGCCGCGATGACGCGCCGCGCCACGATGCCGTTGCGCTCGAGGCGCCTCAGGCTCTGGGTCAGCGCCTTCTGGGTGATGCCCTCGAGCCGGCGCTTGATGGCATTGAAGCGTAGCGGCCCATCGCACAGCGCGGCGAGGATCAGCACCGACCATTTGTCGGCGATCTGGTCGAGCAGCAGGCGGCTCGGGCAGTCCGCCGTCGACAGCACGGGGTGGTGGAGCTCCGGCATGGCGGTTTCCTCCTGGCGCCCTGGTTTCTTCCCGGTGCCCGATTGACCTCAGGTATACACGGTATACTAATGCGCGCCATCCCGACCGGAGCCGATTCCATGGCAGTCGGGTGAAGGACTTTTGCCTCTATCCGTGCCCATACCGTCATTGCGAGCGGAGCGAAGCAACCCAGCCTCCACGACGGTCGATCTGGGTCGCTTCGCTGCGCTCGCGATGACGGCTCCCCAACCCCTCATCCCCCGCACCGTCCCTGCTCACGTTCACCCCATCGCCCTGGAGCCGATTCCATGAATTCCCCGCACGTCGACGCCCTGTTCCAGCCCTTCCGCGTCAAATCGCTCGCCTTGAAGAACCGCATCGTCATGGCGCCGATGACCCGCTCCTTCTCGCCGGAAGGCGTGCCGGGCGAGAACGTGGCGGCCTATTACCGGCGCCGCGCCGAGAGCGACGTCGGGCTGATCCTCTCGGAAGGCACGGTGATCGACCGGCCGGCCTCCCGCAACGACCCCGGCATCCCGTTCTTCCACGGCGAGGCCGCGCTGGCGGGCTGGCAGCGCGTCATCGACGAGGTCCACGCGGCCGGCGGCCGCATGGGTCCGCAGATCTGGCACACGGGCTCCGTGGTCAGCTTCCAGACCGAATGGACCCCCGAGGCTCAGGTCGAGAGCCCGTCGGGCCTCATCGCGCCGGGCCAGCCGCGCGGCAATGCCATGAGCGACGAGGCCATCGCCGACTCGATCGCGGCCTTTTCGCGCGCCGCCGCCGACGCGAAGCGGCTCGGCTTCGACACGCTGGAGATCCACGGCGCCCACGGCTACCTGATCGACCAGTTCTTCTGGGCCGGCACAAACGCGCGCACGGACCGCTTCGGCGGTGCCACGCTGAAGGAGCGCGCCCGTTTCGCGGCCGAGGTGGTGAAGGGCGTCCGCGGGGCCGTGGGGCCGGACTTTCCCGTCATGATGCGCGTCAGCCAATGGAAGCAGCAGGATTTCGCGGCCCGGCTGGCCGAGACGCCCGACGCCATGGCGGCGTGGCTGGTGCCCCTGGTGGAAGCGGGCGCCGACGTCCTGCACTGCTCGCAGCGCCGCTTCTGGGAACCGGAGTTCCCGGAGATCGACGGCGAGGCCGGGCTCAATTTCGCGGGCTGGGCCAAGAAGCTCACCGGCGCCGCCACCGTCAGCGTCGGCTCGGTCGGCCTCTCGGGCGACTTCATGGCGGCCTTCGGCGGCGAAAGCTCCAAACCCGCCAGCCTCGACAACCTCGTCCACCGCATGGAGCGCGAGGAATTCGACCTCATCGCGGTCGGCCGGGCGATTCTGAGTGACCCGCAGTGGGTCACGAAGGTGCGCACCGGCAACCTCGACGGCCTGCAGGACTTCAGCGCCGCAGCGTTCCGCGAGCTGGTGTGAGGGGGCGGGGGCGGGATTGAGGGGTCCGGGCGGCGAGACACACGGGGGGCATGATCTTGGGTCCAGGCAAAGGCGATAGACATTGCTTTATCAAACGTCCCCATCGGATAGAATGGCAGCCTTCGCGCAGAGTGCTGCGCACGGCTATCAACTGAAGAAGCGCAACATGGTCAGTGTCGTTGAGTCATTCGAGGCTTGGGACCCGCTCGAATCGACGGCCGGAGCTGATCCCGGCATTCTGATCGCCGCTCAACGCCGGGAGATCGCGAATATCCTTCGCAGCTACACCGGCTATTACGATCTATTTTCGGAGTTGCTGCAAAACGCACTGGACGCTGTCGAGAAGCGAATGCAGGGCGAGGCTACTGAGTTTGCCGGCACAGTATGGGTGGCCATCAACCTCAGTGAGCAAACAGTTGAAGTGACCGATAATGGCTGTGCCATGGACTTGGTGCAGCTTCAGCAATTCTTGCGTCCAAATTTCTCCTTCAAGTCGGGCGCCGTCACACGCGGTAGCAAGGGAGTCGGTGCGACCTATCTTGGATACGGCTTCAACTCTCTGCGGATAAGCTCAAGGCTTGGTGGCAAGACGCTCTCAGGCCACATTGAGAACGGACGGACGTGGGTCGAAGATACGACCGGCACCGTATCAAGGCCAAAGATCATGCAAGCGAGCCCTCAAGACGGGCCCTTCGAAGGCGTGGATCAAGGAACCTCGATCGCCGTTCAACTGCGAGGCAACAACATTCGCCCTCGCGACCTCGCTTGGTATCAGGCGACTACCGCCAAGCAGTGGCTAGCCCTTCTTCGGATCATGACACCGATCGGCGGCATTTATCTTGATGGGGACACGTCGCCCAACGTGGCCATTAGCGTGTGCGTCACTGACCAGGCTGGCACCACCACGCAGGCTAAGCTCGACCGCCCAGAGTACCTTTATCCACACACTATTGTAGCTCGGAGCGGCAGTATCACCGATTTTCTTCAGGATCAGAAGAAGAAACTTGCCGCCGCCGCCGATATGAGTAAGGTATCACCCAAATTCAGCGGACTGAACGGCTTATACGGGCATTGGTCCAACCTGGAGTTGCTCGGAGAGGAAGGCGAGTGTCCTATCCAACCCCGATTGGATGCTGATGAGCGTTCGCTGGCTAAGTCGGCCGGGTTATCTATTTACACTTACCTGGCATTCTCGACAGAGTTGTGGGACGCTATCAATGACAAAACCCTCGGGCTACGGAGGGGAACTCGCGTGTTGCATGGCGGGCTGCAGCTCTCCACGCGACACATGCCGCAGGGAATGACATTAACAATTCCGATGACCAACAACATCGGATTTCAAAATCTTGCACATGTAATCATACACTTTGACAACGCTGAGCCTGATCTTGGTCGAAAAGGCTTTCAACCGGAGTATGTACGCCTGGCCGAGAAGATTGCTGTTTCGGCAGTTACAGCTTTCCGACGGCGCTACAGTCTCCTTAGAAAGCCGGGGGTCGCCAAAATATTCAATGATGAGATCAAGATCGAGACATGGATAAGAGATCAAGAAGAGCACGAGAAACAACACGCTCTTGTGATTACAGGTCCAGGTCTCTTTATGCCTACGGAGGAGCTACCTATCCGGTCAGAGCCTTTAGTCGAGCAGGATGTTGTGGCGTTGTTTAACCAAATGCTTTCTTCAGGTCTCGTTCGTGGCGTTCAACTCATAGCGAGTAGTCAGTATAATCAGTATGACGGACTGTATCGCGTTCGCATGGAGCCACCGCTGGACCGGTATATATTGAGTGAGGAAAACCCTCTCGGGATTGAGGAGAGCCGGTTAGAAGAGGGAAAGTCTTATGTTACTCGGACTAAAATTCTTGAATACAAATACACTCTAGATGGCCTTGTCGAGGAACTTCAGTCTGGTGTGAAGGACGTGAATGATATTGGCCTGGTGGTAGTTTGGGATATGGGCGCTAAGTGGCATGAGATGTTCGATGTAACATCGCTTCTGGACGAAGAGACGGTGCATCATCGTCAAATCCACGGCACAACCCATTCATTCATTCATTCAGTGTCTGGTACTCACGCCTTCGAGGCGATTGTCCTCCACGATCTTGTTAGATACCTGAAAGACGCTAATTCCGAGCAGGCCCGTCAGCGTGAAGTTCTGAAATCTGAAATCTAAGGGACGCTTCCATGACATTTGGCTGTAAGCTTACGAGCCACCTGCGACCACTTCCTTATAGCCCGTCTGTATATCCGCAACACCTCGGTAACACTCTTCCTTCCCCTCACGCCGCCGCCCTCCCCTCCCCCATATCCCGGCTCGGCGCGGTGCCGAACATGCGGGCGTAGTCGCGGGTGAAGTGGGAGGCGCTCTCGTAGCCGACCGCGAAGGCGGCACGGGTGGCGCCATGGCCCTCGTTCAGCATCAGGCGGCGCGCTTCGAGGAGCCGCAGGTGTTTCTGGAACTGCAGGGGCGACAGGGTCGTCACGGCCTTGAAGTGCTGGTGGAAGGAGGACGGGCTCATGCCGGCCGCGGCGGCGAGGCGCTCGACCGGGAGGTGCCCGGCGAACCCGGCCCGCAGGAGTGCCACCGCGCGGGCCACCCGCGCCGCGGGGCCGTCGGGCAGCGCCAGGCGGCGCATCGCGGCCCCGTGGCGGCCGGCCAGCAGCCAGTAATGCATCTCGGTGACGATCGGCGCCCGCAGCACCGGCACGGCCGCGGGCCGTTCGAGCAGGCGCACGAGGCGGGAGGCGCAATCGGCCACCGCCGCGTCGGTGTCGTCGACCAGGATCGCGGGGTCGTGGCCCGACGACGGCGCTGGCGGCGGCGCGGCCGCGAGTTCGGCCATGACGTCGCGCATCACGCCGAGGTCGAGCGCCAGCGCCAAGGCGAGATAGGGCGCGGCCCGGCTGGCCTCGATGACGCGGCTCGAGACCGGGATGTCGGCGCCGACGACGAGCGCGCGCCCGGCCGCGAAGCGGTGCACCGCGACCCCCGCCGTCACCTCCTTGGCGCCCTGCAGCACGAGGCACAGCACCGGCCGGTAGAGCGCCTTGGTGAGCCCGGTCGGGCCGAACACCCGCATCAGCACGAGGCCGGGGATCGGCGTCGCCGCGACACCGTCCGGGTCCGCATGGGCGTCGGCGTGGCGCCGCACCGCCGCCGCGAGGGTTTCCATGGCCGCCTCTCCTGCCGCCCCAAAGGTCCAGCGTAGCACGGCCCGACCCGGGGGCGATCGCGCTTTCGGAGGATCCGGCAAGTCTCTCGGGGGTTCCGGCAAGCCGGGCGGCGCCAGCCGGGCTAGACCATCGTCCTCGCCACGGAAGGAACCACCCCGATGACCACGTCCCCCAAGATCGCCCTCGTCACCGGCGGCAGCCGCGGGCTCGGCCGCAACACGGCCGTCAACCTGGCCCGCAAGGGCGAGGACGTGATCCTGACCTACCAGTCCCGACAAGACGAGGCCGAGGCCGCCGTCGACGAGATCGAGGGGCTCGGCCGCCGCGCCGTGGCGCTGCGGCTCGATGCGGGCGACGTCGCGAGCTTCGCGGCTTTCGCGGGCGAGGTCCGCGCCGTGCTGCGCGACAGCTGGGGCCGCGACACCTTAGACCACCTCGTCAACAATGCCGGCTTCGGCCACAACGCGCCCTTCGCCGACACCACCGAGGCGGCCTTCGACGGGCTCGTCGCGGTCCACCTCAAGGGTCCCTATTTCCTGACCCAGGCGCTGCTGCCGCTCATCGCCGACGGCGGCCGCATCGTCAACCTGTCGAGCGGCCTCGCCCGCTTCACCCTGCCCGGCATGTCGGCCTATGCGATGATGAAGGGCGGCGTCGAGGTGATGACGCGCTACCTCGCCCAGGAACTCGGCGGCCGCGGCATCGCGGTCAACACGGTGGCGCCCGGCGCCATCGAGACCGATTTCGCCGGCGGCGCCGTGCGCGACAACCCGGCCTACAACCGCTCCGTCGCGCAGGCCACGGCCCTCGGCCGCGCCGGCCTGCCCGACGACATCGGCCCGATGATCGCGGCCCTGCTGACCGAGGACAACCGCTGGATCAACGGCCAGCGCATCGAGGTGGCGGGCGGCGTCTATCTGTGAGGGCCGCGGCCCCGGCGGCGGCGCCTGGGTGCTGCCCGCGCGTCGGCACGAGAGCGTCCCGGACGGCGTCGCCCGCGCGCGGGCCGGCGCCACAGCGACGATGTGCTCCAGCTTGCGGCACGGGCGCTTTGGCGTAAGACGGTGGACCGTTTCGACCCGGATCCGCCGCCATGTCCGCCGCCACCGCCAACGCCTTCGTCCTGGTCGCGATCGGGCTCGTCTTCGTTGTGCTCTGCGCCGGGCTGATCAACATGGTGCGGGGCGGCAGTTCCAGCACGTCGCAGCGGCTCATGCGCTGGCGCGTGGGTCTGCAGTTCGTGGCCATCCTGGTGGTCATGATCGTGCTCTATTTCAGGAGCTGACGGCATTGGTGGTTCTGAACCGCATCTACACGCGCACCGGCGACGACGGCACGACGGCGTTGGGCACCGGCGAACGCCGGCAAAAATCGGACGCGCGGGTCGCGGCCTACGGCACCGTCGACGAAACCAACGCGGCGATCGGCTTGGCGCGGCTCGCGACCGCCACCGAGTCGCCCGACCTCGACGCCATGCTGGGCCGCATCCAGAACGACCTCTTCGACCTCGGCGCCGATCTCGCGACCCCGCCGGCCGAGGGCGAGGCCGAGGGCAGCGCGCTGCGCGTCGTGCAGGCCCAGGTCGACCGGCTCGAGCGCGAGATCGACGCGCTCAACGCCGACCTGTCCCCGCTGCGCTCCTTCGTGCTGCCGGCCGGCACGCCGGCGGCCGCCGCCCTCCACCTGGCCCGCACGATCTGCCGCCGCGCCGAGCGGTTGATGGTGGACCTCGCGGAGGGCCGCGGCGAGAGCGTGAGCGGGCCGGCGCTCGCCTACGTCAACCGCCTCTCCGACTTCCTGTTCGTGGCGTCGCGACACTGCAACCACCTCGCGGGCGGCGACGTGCTCTGGGTCCCGGGCAAGAACCGCGTTTAGGGCTCCCACGGACATAACCGCCTTCCTGCGGCAGGCCGCTACCCGCCTCGAGTCCGCCCGGCGGCTGCGGGGCGGGTCGGCCGGCCCCGATCACCGGCGCCATGCCGCCTGCCGCCTCCCTTCGCCGGCCGAAGCCCGGCTGTCGCACGACGTCCCGCCGCAGCCGCGAACCAGCCGGGAAGCCTTGCCTCGTTGCGGATCCAATCGTTCCGACGGCGCCTTCCCGGCTATGCAGTTTATCATCGTTCCAAGCTGCAGTTCAGATCCATTCTAATCTGTCTCGTTGCCCGTTTTGAGCTACTATAATGTAACGACGTCTGCCATATTGTGCTTGAACCACTGTCACCTATGGCCTACACGGGCGTCGTATCGGTCGCGATGCGGGAGGACAGTGCGGTGCTTGTGGCTTATCTCATCCTGCTGCGCGAGGGCATCGAGGCCGCGCTGATCGTCGGCATCGTGGCGAGCTACCTCAAGCAGACGGGCCGACAGCGCTACATGCGGTCCGTGTGGCTCGGCGTGGTGCTGGCGGTCGTGATCTGCACGGCGCTCGGCTTCGGTCTCGCGCTCACGACCTCGGAATTTCCCGAGAGGGCGCAAGCACTGTTCGAAGGCGCCGTGGCGATCCTGGCGACCGGCGTGCTCACCGCCATGGTGTTCTGGATGAAAAAGGCCGCCCGGTCCATCAAGGCCGAGGTCCACGGCTCCATCGAAGCGGCGCTCGGCCGGGACGACGGCGGTGCGATGGCCCTGGTCGTGATGGCGTTCTTCGCGGTCGGTCGCGAGGGCGTCGAATCCGCGTTCTTCCTGCTCGCGACCGTCCAGCAGAATCAAGGATACGGCCCACCGCTCGGTGCCTTGCTGGGCGTGCTGTCGGCGGTGGCGTTCGGCGCCGCCGTCACCTACGGCGGCTACAGGCTCGATCTCCGCCGTTTCTTCCGCTGGACCAGCGTGCTGATCGTCTTCGTGGCGGCCGGCCTGCTGGCGGGCGCACTGCGGTCCTTCCACGAGGCAGGGCTATGGAACGGGCTGCAGGAGCAGGCTTTCGACCTCGGCGGCGTAATCCCCGGGGACGGCGTGTTGGGCGTCCTGCTGACGGGCCTTCTCGGCTATCAGGACGCGCCGAGCGTCGGCGCCGTCGCGGTCTATCTCGCGTTCCTGCTTCCCGCGCTGTGGTTCCTGCTGGCCCCGAGCCGGCCAGCCGTTTCGGCGTCGCGCCCCGCTTGAGCCAAGGCAGGCCCGGCGTCGCGCCTTGCCACGCTGTCGCAGGAGGGTCTATGCGGACCGGGGCGTGATCGGAAGCACCGTGATGGACATCCTGCCAGGCTTCGACCATGCCACCATCGAGACCGAGCCGGGCGTGTCGGTCCACGCACGGAGCGCCGGCCGCGGAACCCCCGTGCTGCTGCTGCACGGCCATCCGCAGACCTCCTCGACATGGCACGCCGTGGCGCCGGCGCTGGCCGAGGCGCATCGCGTGGTGCTGATGGACCTGCGCGGCTACGGCGCCAGCGCCAAGCCGCCGTCGGGCCACGACCACGCCGCCTATTCGAAGCGCGCCATGGCGCGGGACGCGGTCGCGGTCATGCGGGCTCTCGGCCACGTGCGTTTCGCCATCGTGGGCCACGACCGCGGCGGCCGGGTGGCGCACCGTCTGGCGATGGACCGCCCCGACGCCGTCGAGCGGGTCGCGGTGCTCGACATCGCGCCGACGCTGCACATGTACGAGGCCACGGACCGGCGCTTCGCGGAAGCCTACTTCTGGTGGTTCTTCCTCATCCAGCCCGAGCCGCTGCCCGAGCGCATGATCGGCGCCGACCCGGAATTCTTCCTGCGCCACCACCTCGCGCAGCAGAGCAGGACCGCCGGCGTGCCGGCCGAACCGCTGATCCGGGACTACCTGCGCCACTACGACGATCCCGCCGCCATCCACGCCATCTGCGAGGACTACCGCGCGGCCTCGACTATCGACCTCGTCCACGACCGCGCGGACCGGGAGGCGGGGCGGCGGGTGACGTCGCCCTTGCTGGCCTTGTGGGGGGCCGAGGGCACCGTGGGCAAGCTCTACGACGTGCTCGAGACGTGGCGCGCCGTGGCGTCCGACGTGCGGGGACGGGCGCTCGACTGCGGCCACCTGCTGCAGGAGGAACGGCCCGGCGAGACCCTCGCCGAGCTGCGGGCCTTCCTGGCCGAGTAAGGTGGTTTCGGCCGTGCAATGAAGCCGGGGCTTGACCCCGCCCGAGTCCGCTGCAGACTCGCTCGTCGAATGTGCGTAATTGGTCTGTCGGTTTTGAGGTACCAAGGGCAATGGAGATCGGTCTTACACCAGAACAGGAAGCTTGGTTGCAAGCCCAAGTCGCGACCGGTGATTTTGCCTCGCTCGAAGAGGCGGTGCGTCAGCTTCTCGGCGAGCGCATTGCCGAACGCACCGTCGAGAGAAGCGACGATTTGGAATGGGCAAAGCCCGACGTGAACGAAGCACGCATCGCCGTCGAACGTGGCGAGTTCGTGTCACTTGAAGAACATAGGGCTCACAACGCCGCGCTTCTTGAGTCCCTTCGGACACGATGGCGCGCCTGATCGTCTCTTTGTTGGCGCAATCCGACATTTTCCACATCCTTACCGATGTTGCGGGCAAGGCAGGCTACGAGGTGGCCGCTCAATACGCGGCGGACTTTGACGCGCTCTATGAACGCTTGGCCGCTCATCCTGATAGCGGCCCGCCTCGCCCGCGCCTTGGCCCCCATGTCCGCATCGGCGTGGTGTCGCCGTATGTCGTGATTTACGAGCATGACGGAGCAAGCGGTACGGTAACGCTGTTTCGCATCGTTCATGGTAGACGCCGGATCACGGGTAAGCTGCTGCTTGGCGACTAGATTTTAGCTTGGGATAGAGCCTGTTGGTTTGCTCAACAGGTGGCGCGACGTGGCGTCCGACGTGCGGGGACGGGCGCTCGACTGCGGCCACCTGCTGCAGGAGGAACGGCCCGGCGAGACCCTGGCCGAGCTGCGGGCCTTTCTGGCCGAGTGACGGCGGCGGCCGCGCGACGTGCCGGACGATCCTCTACCTCTCCGAGGCGACCCGCAGCGCGGCCGCGAGATCGTGGCCCATCTTGAGGCGCTTGGTTTCGAGGTAGGTGGCGTTGTGCGGGTTCGGGCCGATGCGCAAGCCGCGGCGTTCCACGACCGTAATGCCGTAGCGTTCGAGCGCGGCGCGCTTCCGCGGATTGTTGGACAGCAGCCTGAGCCGCATGATCCCCAGGGCCCCGAGCATCTGCACCGCGACCCCGTAGTCGCGCATGTCGGCCGGGAAGCCGAGCTCGGTATTGGCCTCGACCGTATCGAAGCCGCGCTCCTGCAGCGCATAGGCCTTGATCTTGTTGGCGAGCCCGATGCCGCGCCCCTCCTGGCCTCGCAGGTAGAGCACCGCGCCGCCTTGGCGGTCCTCGCCGACCAGCTTCAAGGCGTTCCTGAGTTGCTCGCCGCAATCGCAGCGCAGCGAGCCCAGCGCATCCCCGGTGAGGCATTCCGAATGGAGCCGGACCAGCGGCTCCGGCCCGAAGGCGCCCTGGCCTTCCGGCCGTCGCAGCAGCGCCAGGTGCTCGCTGCCGTCGAGGAGGCTGCGAAAGGCGTGGACCTCGAACGGCTCGGCCGAATAGCGCGACGGCACCGTCGCCGCCACCACGTCCTCGACGATCGTTTCGGTGGCGAGCCGATACGCGACCACATCCTGGATCGAGACGGTGGCGAGGCCATGCCGCTGCGCGAAGCGCGCCGCTTCTCCGGCCCGCGCCAGCACGCCGCCCGGCAAGGCCGCGGCCCGCACGACCGCCAGTCCGCCCGCGAGATCCGCCGCCGCCAGAAGGTCCGCCGCGGCCTCGACGGCTTCGGCATGGACCAGGACGCCACCGGACCGCGCCGCGACACGGCTCATCCCGAGTGCCGCAGGATCGTCCGCGCCCGTCAGGACGGCCTCGAGCGACGCGACGGCCCTGTCGTCCCCGAGATCAGCCCCGTGCGGTGCCGTGGCCCCCGGGTCGGAGGCCGCCCCGGGAGACCGGGCGACGGCCGTCAAGGGGCCGATACCGCCGGAGACGAGATGCCTCGCGGCGGCCCTGCGAGAACCCACGTCTGCGCTTCCGGGGTCGACCGCGGCCGCCACCAGGGATGCGGCAGCGTCCCGCGCCTCGTCGATCAGCAGGATCGCGTCGCCGGCCCGCAAACCGGCCACAGCTCTCGTCAGACGCGACATGGACTCTCCAACCATCGGCGGCGGCCTCGTCAGGCGAGGTCGAGGGTCGCGACCCCACCGCCGCGTCTGCGGACCTCCGCCCGGTCCGGCGCTCCCGGTGTGGCGCTTTTGAGGATGAGGACGTGCTCGTCCCAGGCATCTCCGTCGAGCACCGAGCCCGTCACGGCCGGACCGGCCTCCACCAGCACCTCCAATGCACCTGCCGCGGCCAGCCGGTCGAGGGCTGCTCCGAGGTCGTCGGCCGTGAACGCGACGAGCCTCCGCTCTGCCGCGGCCTCCATGTAGCGTGCCGGCACACGATGCCTGCGATCGAGAATCGCGAGCTGGCGCTGCCGCCCGGGATGGTCGGGCACGCGGCGGACCGTGAAGTCCGGATCGTCCGCCAGCACGGTGCCCGAACCCGTCAGCACGGCATCGGCGCGCCGACGCAAGGCATGGGCGTAGCGCAGCGCCGCGGGCGACGTGAAGGTCTTGGCGCCCGGCGGCGGGATCATCGAGCCCGACGGATCCAAGGCCTGCTTGACCGTCACCCAGGGGCGGCCGGTGGCGGCCCGCTTGGCGAAGGGCG
>JAABUJ010005773.1_pt1 | contig 12239 bp, 11 predicted proteins | sample 5559131 | NCBI WGS metagenome assembly JAABUJ01 (sample SAMN10711875, study PRJNA513366) | rock metagenome | isolation source: Antarctica rocks | place: Antarctica: Victoria Land, Mt New Zealand nord | collected 2016-01-07
GCGAAAAACAACGCACCAGACGGCGAAATGTAGCTTCACTCAGCTTGGAACATCTAAAATAACGATTTACCAGCGCCATCACTGCACTTTAGCGCCACCAAAGACTCGTTTGCTTCCTAAGCCCCTCTGCGTTTGTTCTTGCTGTTACCGGTTCTCTACACCATCTGCAAATCCGCCTTAGCTCACGGGCGCTGCGGAAGCGAGTGGTGTTGATGGAGAGCACGCCGTTGTCGATGTTCGTGTTGCTCAGGTTGCCGAACTGCGGGTGATTGAATAAGTTATATGCCTGCACGCGAATCTGCGTGGCGATGCGGTCGGGCTGCATACCAGAGGATTCCTTTACTGCACTGCGAAAAGGATGAGCGATAGCACGCTTGTGCGCCAATCTGACATTTGATGATCGACAACGTGACCTTAACATTGGAAATAACAGCAATCAAATGAACTTTAGCGGGTTTGCAGAGACCGCATGGCTAAGGTTGTGGCTGCGACGGTGTGCTTGCTGGTGAACGATGTGCGCTGGAGGAACTGATCTGTTTCGGGTGAACTGGGCCGGAGAGGGCTCACCGGGGCCAGGAGAACTTTATGGTGGATGGTGAAGAGTGCGAGCTCGAGCCGATCCGTGACCCCGGTCTTGTCGAAGATAGTGCGCATGTAGTTTTTGATCACCTGCTCGGTGTTTCCCAGCTCGCCGGCGATGTCCTTGTTCTTGTATCCCTGGACGAGGAGCGTCACGATTTGAAGCTCTTTACGGGTGAGGCGATTGCGGGCTTTTTCGCCGAGTGCGTCGGGCTCTGCTTTGCCAGGGTGGCTGGCGGGCGTGGACTGGATGTGCCGCTGACCTGACGCGACCGCGCGCACACAGGCAGCGAGCTCAGGCGCGGATACGCTGCGATAGAGAACGCCGGGGAAGTCCAGCTCCACAAACCCGATTGCATCGTCTGCGTTTTCGAGCATGACGGCGATGAGGCAGTCGAAGGCGGACAGTGCTGCCTTCAGCGTCGGCCAATCGTGAGTGATGCTGGCGGCGCACAGCAAGGTTGATCCGGGGAATAATTCGGCGGCGTTCAGCAGGCGTGGCGCATCGACGCACTGACCTACAACCCGGAAGTCATCTTCGATTCCGAGCAGACGTGCGGTGCCGACTCGAAACATCTCCTGATTGTCTGTGACGATGATGCGATAGCTCATGCTGGATTGACCCGGTCTTGCGCAGGTATGCGGACGCAAGCTGAAACGGAGAGAGGTTAGGTCCGGTTATCTGGATTCACTTACAGGATTATTTTCGGCTAATTGCCGGGAATCTTGAATGCACGGGTGGCACCTATTACTTTCGTTGCGCTCTTAAGCGTGGAGGTAATTCCCAATTTCAGAGGGCAGGACTAATCTCGCGTCAGACCTACAGAAGGAAGCGCTTTGGATGAATGCACTGCGCGTCTAGACGCAGCATGAACCAGAAGCACAAGGGAAGGAGTTGTTATGGAATATTATTCAAGCGTTGTGATAGTGATGACCGTGTTGACTACTCTTGCGGTGGTGTGTAGCTGGGCTCCTACGCGTTAAGCCGGGCTTACCTTCGACGCGCGATCAGAGGACGCTTCCGGCGGACCTGCGCTTGTTCGTCCACCGCGATGGAAAGTGGGAGCGCAATGCAACGGGTGTCGGACGTAGCGCTACAGCGAAGGCCTTCACACAGAGTGGACTCGCCTGTTCGCCGTGCGTGGCAGCTCCGGGCGGTTGCAGGTGTTCTGCTGTTGGTGCAAGTGGGCTTGTTCTGGTGCGGCCTGCCTGCGGCGCTGCATGCAAATACGGATTTCAGGGTTTTCTATACGGCAGCGCACCTGGTCCTGCAGGGCAGAGCAGGGGAGATGTTTTCGTACGAGGCGCAGAGGAACGCGCAGAAAGCGTTATTCGGTGCGTCTGGACAGACGCTGCCGTTTCTCTATCCAGCCTATGCTGCGTTGTTGTTTGTGCCCTTTGCGCTGCTGCCGTTTGGTGTGGCGTATCTGCTGTTTACTTTCGTGAATATCGCAGGGCTATGTGTCGCTTGCTATCTGCTCTGCGAACGTGTTCCTGCGCTGCGGCGCTGGCCCATGTCTCTGCGGGTTGGGCTGGTTGCGGCTATGCTTCCCCTGGCAGAGGTGTTGATCCAGGGACAGATTTCTATCCTGCTGTTGCTGCTTTATGTGGGGCTGGAACACCTGCTGGCCCGACGCAGAGATCTTTCGGCGGGGGTGGCGCTGGCGGTCTGCCTGATCAAATTTCAGATCGCGATTCCTGTTGCTCTGCTGTTTCTGGTGTGGCGCTGCTATCGCGTGTTGGCGGGCTTTTTGTGCGGTGCCGCGGGACTTGCGCTGGTCTCGCTGGCGATGTGCGGCGTAAGTGGTTTGCGCGCTTACGGGCGAGCCACGATTGAGGTGGCCGGAGCAACTGTGATGCATCCGCTTGCGGCCAAAGCTCGTTACGGCATGTACGCGGGTGAGATGCCGAACCTGCACGGTCTTTGCTTTGATGTCACGCAAGGTAGTGCGAGCGGAACGATTCTGCTGTTCCTTGCGTCGGCGATTACGCTCGTGTGGGTTTCGCGGCAAAGACCTTCGCTGGCGGTGGCGCTTCCTGCGGCGATGCTGGTCAGCTATCACTTGCAGGTCTACGACCTGGTGCTGCTGCTGCTGCCATTGGCGCTGGCTGCCGGGGCTGTTCTTGATGGGCATGGGAGCGGGAACAATCGAGGTACGAGAGACGTAATGGCGGCGTATGTTCTGTGCGGCTCATTTGCTTGTGTTGCGCTTCCTGTTGCCGGGTTGCTGTTGATGAAGGGCTGTGCGGCTGTGCTTGCGTTCCCGGTGATGGGTGTGCTGTTCGCTGCTGGCGTGCTGGTTGTGCCCTCGGCTGTGGTGTGGGATGCGGACCGCGCACGCGGAGGTGATGAATATGCCTCTGCTATCGGCGGACCTCTGAGCATTCCTGGGCTGCACTGAACAGCAGATCCTCCACTTTGATGCGGAATGACAAGCGAAAAGGGGACGATGTGAGCCTACGTTCGCGCTTGGGCGGAGTTTGCAATTGTGTACAGTGTGGCGGTCATACGGGCGAATACAGGGATCCTTCAGTACGTTCAGGATGACGGCTTTGCAGGGATGGGGACTTTGGTTCTGAAGAGAAGTTAGAGGCGGCTTAGAGAACCGGGATGCAAAAATGCAAACGCAGATTCCCTGCGGGAATGACAACCAGAGGAAGGAAAAAGCTTATCCCATTTAATGAGATTAGAGGGTGGAGGAGTTCATGTTCTTCAGCAGCATGGGCAGGTCGGGGTCGTGCTCGGCGATGACCTGGTAGCCCAGGCGTTGGAGGCAGTCGCTGCCGAGGGCGATTGAAGTTGAAGACGTTGCGCGTGCGGTGAGTAGGCGCACTTTGCTGCCGCCTGGGAGCATGCCTCGGACCATCAGGCAGCGGTCTGGGCGATACGTGCAGGACGCCAGGTCAGTGATGCTGAGCGCCTCGCTGGGCGTGAGCATGATGGTTCTGGGGGGTGCCATGCGGTCGATCATGCTCCAGATCTCGAGCTTGGACTCAAGCTCATCGGGAACGAAGTCGATTGCGATGCCGGCTTCGCGGACTGCGTCTTCGACAGTCAGGACCAGGGTCACCGAACGGCCGAGGGAGGCGAGCTCTTCTTCTGCTTTGCGTAGCCTGGCCGGCATTACGTCTTCGAGGACGACGTTCAATCCGGATTTCGCACAGGCCAGAGCGAAGCTGCGGCCGGCGACACCCGCCCCGATGATCGCAACGGTCAAGGCTGCGGGTGTCTGGGCGGGAGATGTAGGCACGTTATTTCTTTTTTTCGATGGAGGCGAGCACGGTCTCGTAGTTGGGCTCGGAGACGCGGATGTATTCGGCGATGCGCTGGCGCTCCTCTTCAGTCAGCGAGGGCAGCACGGTAAGGATGCGGCGCAGGGTGACGGAGATATCGTCAACGTAGTTCATGGTGCGGATGGCTTCGCCGGAAAGTGGCATGCAGTTGCTCCAGATCGGGTTCGGGTAGCGGTGAGGCTTCTTGCTCAGTCTAAATGCTTGCGGGGTCTCGCATGTGAGGGCGGGGCGATGAACGGCGTTGCAGCGTTGAGCGAAATACAGGGATCCTTCACTTCGTTCAGGATGACGACTCTGCGGCAGGATGACGACACTGCGGCGAGTGAAGTGAACTAATCCGGAGATGTTACGGCATCGAGGCCGGCGATTGGCTCCTTGTAGCCGTCGCGGTCGGTCATCTCCATTAGCGCGGCCAACTTTGTGGCGAAGTCGGGATGCAGCGCGTCCTGCCGGTAGCGCCAGGTCCAGTTGCCGCTTCCGGCGGCCGGTGTGTTCATGCGGGCTTCGCTGCCGAGGTGCAGGATGTCCTGCAAGGGGAAGATGCAGATGTCGGCGACCGAACGTGCGGCGGCGCGGATCATGGCCCAGACGACGTCGCCGGTGTGCTCGACGATTTGCAGATAGGTTTGAACGTTGGCATGTTCGGCCGGACCGGTATCATCCAGCCACCAGCCTAGGGTGGTGTTGTTGTCGTGGGTTCCCGTATAGGCGACTGTGTTGGGGACAAAGCGGTGAGGAAGGTAGATGTGGCTGCCGCGATCAGAGAATCCGAACTGGAGGATGCGCATGCCGGGCATGCCATAGTGTTCGCGTAGCTCTTCCACTTCATGCGTAATCAGGCCTAGATCTTCGGCGATGAAGGGAAGCTCGCCGAAGACTTCGCGCAGACGCTTGAAGAGATCGTGCCCGGGAGCCTTGACCCACTGCCCGTTGACGGCTGTTTCTTCATCGGCGGCGATGGACCAGAAGGCTTCGAAGCCACGGAAATGGTCGAGACGGATGGTGTCGTAGAGGGTGAGGGAGCGGCGAATGCGCGCCACCCACCAGTCGAAGCCGCGTTCGCGCAGGACGTCCCAGCGGTAGAGCGGATTGCCCCAACGCTGGCCGGTTGCCGAGAAGTAATCTGGCGGAACGCCGGAGACACGCAGCGGACGCAGATCTTCGTCGAGCTCGAAGATACCGGGATTGGTCCAGACGTCGGCTGAATCGTAGCTGACGAAGATGGCAACATCGCCGAGGATGCGGACGTCGCGTTCCTGGCAATAGGCGCGGAGGGCGCACCACTGTTCGCTGAAGAAGTACTGGACGACCTGCTCGGTGGCAATCTCACGGCCCTTTTCGTTGAGCAGACGGGTGAGCGCGTCGCCTTTGCGCTGGGCGTACTCGGGCGGCCACTCGTGCCAGCTGGCGTAGTCGAACATCCGCCGCAGCACGGTGTAGTTGGCGTAATCCTGAAGCCAGGACAAGTTTTCGGCACAGAACTTCTGGAAGCGCAAACGCTGCTCATCGCTGGCGCGGTCGAGGAAGTTGGCTGCGGCCTCTTCTACCAGAGGTAGTTTGCGTTCGACGGCCGCGCCGAAATCAGCCGGCCCGTCGTTTCCGGGCAGACCATGGATGCGCTCCCACTCAATCCAGCCCTGCTCGGCGAGAATCTCAAGGCTGATCAGCAGGGGATTGCCCGCGAAGGCCGAGAGGGCCGAGTAAGGCGAACTCCCGTAGCCGGTGGGCGAGAGCGGGAGCACCTGCCACAAACGCTGTTTGGCGGCGGCGAGGAAATCGACAAAGGCGCGGGCTGCGGGACCGAAGTCGCCGACGCCGCCGTACGAGGGCAAGGAGGTTACGTGCAGCAATACTCCGGAACTTCGTTCGGTTAACATCCTGTGGCTGCCCCCGGTGGAGTTTTGTTGTGTGATGCGCTTTGTGTCGGGCAGGGTCGAGAAGATTGTGGCGACGGTTCACTGGTACTGCGGGTGAATTTGTTCGCAGTGGAGGAAAGGCAAACGCAGATTCGCTTCGGGAATGACAACGGAAGGAAATGCGGGAAAAGAGAAGCGGGCAGGAGCTTTCGCTCCCACCCGCCTGGTAACAGGAGAGCCGGCTGGTTTACCTCGGAAGAGGTGCGGAACCCGGTGTGGCTGGCTTGGCGGTTACACGAATGCCGCCGCCCTTCTGGTATTTATCGACCAGCGTTCCCAGGTAGACGCGAAAGATTTCTTCGCGTTTCGTGTTGAGCATCTGCTCGCGGGTCTGGTCGAGATTCTTTGCAGTGTCTTCGGCGGTGGGTTCCTGCTTGTCGGTGACTTCGAGCACACTGCCGAGCTTGCCGACTGTCAACGGACCGCTGAAGCCACCTTTGGGGAGCGAGAACGCGACGGAGGCGGGCCCGGACATCGCGCCGAGGTCAGGCACCTGGCCGTCCTTGCCTACGAGGTCGCTGGTCTGGACTGGCAGATGCATTGCTGCGGCAGCCTTACGGAGGTCGCCCATGGACTTGGCATCAGCCGCAAGCTTGGTCACCTGGGCGGTGAGCATCTGCGGAACCTGTCCGTCGCGGTAGTCCTGGAGGATGTGCGCCCTGTACTCGTCGAACGTGGGTGCGTGCGGTGCTTTGCTGTCGAGCACGGTGAAAACGGCGTAGCCGTCTCCGGTAGAAACCGAGGCTGGAGCAGCGCCTTTGTTCTCGGCGAAGGCCTGCGTCAGCATCTGGGTTCCATCGGAGACGCCTGCGACTACGCCATCTTTGGGCAGATAGTCTGTGGTGACGGCGCTCAGGCCGTGCGCTGCGGCAGTTTTGGCGATGCCTTCAGATTTGGCCTGCGCGACCAATTGGCTGGCATAGTTCTGTTCCGCCGCTCCGACCTGCTGCTGCTCGAGCACGGGAATGATCGAGTCGCGCACTTCGCTGAGCGGCTTCAGGTGGGCAGTATCTTTCTGCTCCACCTGGATGATGTGGTAGCCGTACTTGGTCTTGATGAGGTCGGAGATTTGGCCCGGCTGCATGGAGAAGAGCGCCTGGTCAAACTCGGGCACGGTCTGGCCGCGCTGTAGAAATCCGAGCTCACCACCCTGTGTCTTGCTGCCAGGATCATCCGAGTTGGCGGCCGCGAGCTTGGCGAAGTCCGCGCCGGCCTTGATTTGTTTCAGCAGGTCTTCGGCCTTGACTTTGGCAGCAGCGTCGGTTTTGGCATCAGCACCGGCGGGAACGGCAATCAGAATGTGGCGTGCCTTTACCTGCTCCTTGACCTCGTAGAGATTTTGGTGGGCAGTGTAGTAGGCCTGGATCTGCGCGTCAGACACCTGCGGCTTGCCACCGGGAAGCTGGTCGATGCCGAAAGAGACATACTGCAGTTTGCGGGTCTCAGGAATGGCGGTGGCGTAGCGTGCCTGATTCTGCTTGAAGAACGCCTGCAGCTCGGAATCAGTGGGATTGACGGTCTTGGCAAGTTCGTCCGACGAGATGACCGCGTAGTCGAATTTGACCTTGGTTCCCGAGATCCGGTATTGGTCGCGGACCTGCTGGTCGGAGACGGAGACGCCGCCGGTGATCAGAGCCTGGAGGCGGCCCTGCTCCATCTCTTTCTTGATGAGCCCTTCGAAGTCGCCGCGCGTCATGTTGAGCTGGTTCTGCACGAAGTCCATGTAGGCGTCATCGCCGATATATTTGCCTTCGGGGAAGAGAACCTGCCCAAGCTGTCCCTGGTGCAGTTCGCGCCGGAGATCATCGTCAGTTACGGCGAGTCCACGGCGATCACCCTCAATCTTTAGAATCGCCTGCTGGACCAGCGCCTGTCCGGCCTGGGCTTCCATGTACGGCAGCAGGAAGGGCGGCAGCTTCTGCTGCTGCAACTGCCGCTGCGCCAGCCGCGTCACCTCCGTCTGCTTGACCGGAACGCTTTCGCCGAAGATGCGGCCAAAAAAGCCGGGCTCATGCACCGTCGCATAGTTTGCAGAGCTACCGCCCGCGCCCAGGTTGTCGAAGATTCCCGGGACCAGCGTGATGACCATCGTGATGACAGCGGCACCAATGATTACGGCAAAAAGAATTTTTACAATCTTATTATTCTGCTGCAGAATGCGAATCATGCTGGATGGACGTCTTTCATTCGAAGAGATTTTGTCTGCAGGCGTATCGCACGTGGACTCGGAGGCTTGTTGCCAAGCCCGGAGGTCCGGAGCTTTGACGGCACCAGAATCGGGCACACGGCTGCATTGCCCAACGGCAGGGCAAGCCTTGATTATATGGCACGGCGCGTGGGTGGCTGGAGCCGTCGTTGGATGGGATGTGAGGTGCAACTGGGGTTTGCAGCGCGGGTGCGGCGTGCTTCGGGTCTGCGTTAACCGTGTGCGGCTAAAACGCTGTTTGCGTCCTGGAGACAGCGTTTGGCGCCGGGCGAATACAGGGATGCTTCACTGCGTTCAGGATGACGTCCCTGTAACTTGGATGGCTGGACTTAGTAGTAAGGCGGATAGCCATACGGCGGAGGATAATATCCCGGGTAAGGGCGTGGGTAATACCCGGGATAATAGCCCGGGTAGAAAGTGGGTCCGATGTAGATCTGCGGGGCTTCGCGTCGACGGGGATATTGCGGGCGCAGGTTAGGGGCGGAACCGTAGGCAAGCCGCTGCATCTCCTGCTGCGAAACTGTCGTGACAGAGGCTGCGTCGGCTAGGCGGAAACTGACCACGGCTTCCGCGGGCAGGTAGACCTGTCCGCGTCCTGAGGTGGCTGACGAACCAAGGCCCGCCGCTGCTCCGATTCCACCGCCCACGGCAGCGCCTTCGCCGCCTCCGGCAAGGGCCCCCACGACCGCACCGACGGCCCCGAATCCGGCAGTTTTGTTGACCGTTTCAATGGTCTTGTCGCCTCCGTGGTGTGCCCAGGTGCTGGTGACGAGCGGATACACCTGGCCGCCAAGAGCGACCGACGTGAGTGCAAGCGAAAGGTCGCCGCGTCCTTTCAGGACTCCGGCCCTGGTCGCAGATACGACGGTGCCCCGAACCTCGGCTCCGTGCGGAATGGCAATTGCCCCGTCGGCGATTACGTCGCTCATCACTACGCCGTCGAAGCTGCTTCCGGGCGCGCTTCGATCGCTTGAGACGGTCTCATTAAGTCTGACGCGGAGCATGGTATCGGGCGGAACGATGACGCGCCTGCCCGCTGGCTGTCCACCCTGAAACGGTGCCTGGTTTGTCGCATATCCGGAGCGGCCGTTTTCGGCTCTGGTATCCTGCGGGCCCTGATTCGGATAGCGCCTGTACTCGGGTGCACCCTCGTAATTCGGGGCTGTCTGCGAGGATTGTTCGCCATACCCGCCAGGTCGTGGCTCAGCTGATCCGGCTGCGGACGTGCTGTACGCCCGCTGGCTTTGATGCTGCTGCTGGTCCCGCTCAGGATCGTTCATCACAGCACTCGATGCAGGGGCGGAGCCGGGCGCGGGATCAATGCCTGCGGAAGCCGAAGCCGCGCCGTGCTGCACTTCGGCCTGCTGTCCGCCAGCTCCAGCAGAACTCGTTGCTGGGATAGGCGCAGAGACCCCGGGTGGGCTGTTGGCTGCTGCCGTCGAACCGACCGCCATTTCGTCCACCACCTTCTTTACCCCAGCTGAGTTGGCGGCAAGGTTTTCCGCACGCACCTGCAATGCTTCAGAGCGAACGTTTCCGGTCAATGAAACCACGCCGTACACCGTACGCGTATGGATATCTTCGCCCGCAAGCTCGGGAGCCCCGGCGAGCGCTTTCAGGACGTTGGCCTGCACCTGTGCATCCGGAATGACTTCCTGCGCTTGAGCAGAAGGGAGCGACCCGAGCGCGAGCATGCCGCCCAGCGCACAAGCCATCAGCGAGCGAGGTGCAATTCCAAAAGGCGCGGAGGGCTGAGTGATTTGGGGGCAGGATTTGGTGGCGGCGGCGTGAGTCGAATTCATCAGGACTGCCCTCCGAAGACTTCATCGTGATGATCATAAGGCCGGTATTGCGCCCGAAATAATCCATCATCCGACATGAACGCCGCTTCTGGCGGAAAGTTGCTGTATTGATCGAAGTAAATAAATTTGGTCGAAGCTGGCCGTGTCGGATGGACTGCGCTGCCACTTTCAAACCGAATCCGTTTCTGTACGCCGCATCCCATACACCTCGGGCGCGCGGGCATCATGGGACGGGTTGACCGAGCACTTGTATCCACCGTATATTGGAAGTGCGGGGTGGAGCAGCCCGGTAGCTCGTTGGGCTCATAACCCAAAGGTCGTAGGTTCAAATCCTACCCCCGCAACCAATCAAATCAATCAGTTACAGCCTTCGGGCAAACCAGACAAACTCCGACAAACTCCCAAAAACTCCCAATAAGAAAATTTGCTGATTTCAGGCACTCATCCTGGTGGGGATGAGGACCATTTCAACAACCTTTCCATTGGCTTCCCTTTTGGAAGCCGGCATCGCTTGTCCATAGACGTTCATGGTCGTTTGGATCGAAGCGTGCCGCATTAGCTCTTGCTGCACTTTCATTGGAGCGCCCGTCTCGTCCAGCCACGAACGGTACGTGTGGCGGAACGTGTGCCAGCCAATTGGGCCTACACCCAACTTCACACCCAGAGGCCGCAAGTGGCGCTTCTGGATTTCAGTTGGGTAATACGGGCGGCTGGTCATCGGGTTCGCAAATACCCAACCCTCTTCAGTTGGGTAAGCCTGCGAACTCCAGGCGAGCAAAACCTCTACAAGCGAGTCGTGCAGCGGAACGTAGTCGTGGGAGTATTCGGTCTTTACATCGTCCACTCGTCCGTTCACGATGCTCCGTTGAACTAACAGTTGACGCTTCTCGAAGTCGAAGTCGTCCCATTGCAATGCCGCAATCTCGCTTACGCGAAGACCGAGACATTGCGCTATAACGACCATCGTCTTGTACGGCCCTTTCAGAGTCGAGACGATAGCTTGCAACATTTCCGCAGTGAGGATGGCTGGGCGTTGGCGACGTTTCGTGCAGTTCTTCACACGGACTAACGCAATTGGATTTCTCTGCTCGGTAAAGAGTTCCCAGCGTGCTGCACACTGATACATCAGGTGCATCAAGCTCCGAATATGGGCCTTGGATTTAGGTGCCATATTGAGGTTCTTCAACCAATCTTCGACCGCCAGCGGTCGAATCTTCTCTAGAGCCTGTTATGAACTTTGACCGCGTCCGAGAGCTGAACTTCCTGGAAAAATGACCTGTTTCGCTGTAGATCCTTCCTCCGAAGCGCGTCTGAGGCACCGTCTGAGGCCGAGCAGTTTCCTTGAGAGCTAAGCTGTCAACATCGTTTACTGATTCCAAAGGACTTGCAAACACAAAGTTCATAACAGGCTCTAGCAGATAGTCCCCCCAACGTGGCTTGAGATGAAGTGCGATGTTGGTGAGGTAAGACTTGCGAGTCGAATAGCGTTCGGGAAGCTCCTCCTGAACGTACCGGTCGCAAACCCCACCGAATGTCACCACGGCCATCCTCTGCAACGGGGTTTCAGAGTTGAGTTTGAGGAGAAGGGCTTCGACTGCCTTTCGGGCCTGGGCTTCGCTCCTGTACTTGTCGACCGTCCCGATGGTGCAGGTCTTGCGTGTCCTATCGCCATCTGGCTTCGACTCGTAGTACCGAAACTCCCAAGCGTCCGAACCCTTCGCCCGCTTCTTTGTGACTAGACTTCCGAATTGATAACATGCGCGCATCTCAGAGTTCCCTCCTCGACTCGCAGCACGAATGGCTATTATAAGAATAGCTGATTTCGTTCATCGCGAGCCACTGGAATTGCGGATTCTACGCAGTTTTGTAGGTGTCTTGGGAGCTATGCCGGTTGATCCAAGATGCAAGTGACGAGCCCCGGAAACGCCAGAGTTTGCCCACTTGCACGCCGGCGATTTCCCCTCTCTGCGCCATGCGCTGTAGCGTCCTCGGATGAACTCCGAGAACCGTAGCTGCCTCTTGGCTGTCGAGTAAAATTTCGATCTCATTCTCTGCGATACGGACGGTGGGGACGGCTCGCGCGACTGGCTTCTTGTCTGTCATCTGGCCTGCTCCTGCTTCCTCAACCAAGATCATTGGGCGGCTGAGCTCCTGTCCAATCAAAATCCATGTGTTCATCATTCCGTCACGGAATACAGGGCCGTTGTAATTCCAGCCGTTGCGCCTAGCCAGGTTGACATTTCCCTCTTTCTAGGACTCCAATACCGCATCGGGCGAGCCCGTTCAGCCCGACTGCCAGCGCATTACCGAGATTCGCCGTAAGCGTGTGGTCTTACCATCTGGCATGATCGTGGTTCTTTGTAGACGATGGTGGGATGGATGATCCTGGAGTATTGGTTCGGCAGGGACGGAAGCGCCGCTCTACTGCTGAGAAGCGGCTGA
>JAABUJ010005774.1_pt1 | contig 12238 bp, 9 predicted proteins | sample 5559131 | NCBI WGS metagenome assembly JAABUJ01 (sample SAMN10711875, study PRJNA513366) | rock metagenome | isolation source: Antarctica rocks | place: Antarctica: Victoria Land, Mt New Zealand nord | collected 2016-01-07
ACTTCGTTGCCCGCTTCGCCGTCCCGGTGTGCTCGGTCACTGCCTGCATGTACACCCTTTCCTGCCGCTCGGCGACGTCGTCCCAGTCGTAGCGGCGCGCGTGCGCGCGACCTTGCGCACCCAATTTTTCGACCCTTACCAAATCGCCCGCCAAGGTCGCGAGTGTCTCGGCGAACTGGCTCACCATCTGGGGCACAGCGTCCTCATGCGGCTGTAAGTCATAGCCCAGCTCCGCCACGACCTCGTCAAACCGCCGCTGGACGTCTCCTTCCGCGGCAACCACTGGTCGTACGTACTGGCGGCGTGTCTCGATGCCATGAAACCCCATCTGCTTGGCCATCCGAGTCGTCGTGTACTCATTCACGACACGGCCAAAAACCCGACCGCGGTGAAAAGCGCGAGGCTAGGGTCGACTGTGTGGCCCAATCGAACTTGGGGAGACCGAGAGCTACCTGAGCTGGGCTAGGTCCAGCTGCGGCTGTTGTGGACGGGATTCTGCACCCCCTTTCGACCGGGTAGCCGTTCGAGTCGAAGCCTGCACCCTTCGGTCTCCTCAGCCGTTAGTGAGTACTCTCCGCGGATCGTCGTCGTGACGTACTCCAGGTCGCGTTCTGGCCTGCCCCGTTCTGACCTGCCATGTTCTGACCTAAACGGTGCCGCAACGGGCTCCCTGCCTCCCCGAGAGGCTGGGAGCCCGGTGTTCGCTCCGGGGCCGATCAGGTGCGGCCGAGCTCCGCCAGGATCTGCGCCGCCACCCGATCGTGGCCTGCGTCGTTGAAGTGCAGATGGTCGGCCAGGTAGTCGTCCCAGACGTGCACGTCGGGGTGGACGAGCACCGTCGAAGCGGCTCCGCCGACGACCTCGGTGAACATCTCGGTGAGCCGCTCGAACGCGGCGGCAGTTCCGGGGAAGAGATGGTCGTCCACCGGGAACGCCCCGATGAAGACCGTGCTCGCCCCCATCGACTGCAGGCCGGTCAGCACCGCGAGGAGGTGCTCGCGGACTGTGTGCAGCGGCATCCGCTGGTGGCCGCCCATACGCAGCGCCGTCCGCTTCACGCCCGTCTTGGCCCGCGACACCATCCGCTGGCGCACCCGGCGACGCCGCGAGGACGTCGAGAAGTAGGGCCGTGGCTCCAGGCCCGCCACACCGTGCCAGGTGGCGGGCGCGAACCGCTCGATCACCCGCTGCAGCGCCGGGCTGGGGTGGACGATCTGCTCCGCCACACCCCCCGAGATGATCGCTAGCTCGGGGCGGAACTCCGCGATCCGGTCCAGCGCGGCCACGTCCTCGTCGATGAGCGGCCCGCTGCTGGTCAGGTTTAGCAGCTCGGCGGCGTCGAGCGCGTCCGCGACCCGCACCCCGTAGGGCCGGCCGCGCACGCCGAGCCCGAACGAGGTGCTGCCGCCCAGCAGCACCGTTCGGGGCCTGGCCGGCACCGACAGCACGGGTGACGAGGACGACGTGCGGGGCGGTTCGAGACCGGCCATGGGGTACCTCCAGCTGGTCGTGACGGGGGGCGCCGGGCGCCCGGGACGGGTCGGGCGCGCACCGGGCGCCCGCGACGCGGCGCGTTCAGGCCACGCTGCGGGCAAGCTTCGCGACGACCTGGTCGGCGACGCGGTCGTGGCCCGCGTCGTTCCAGTGCATGTGGTCGGCCAGGTAGTCGTCCCACACCCGCACGTCGGGCACGACCAGCCGCGCGGACACCACCCCGTCGACCACCTCGAGCAGCATCTCCTCGAGCGCCGAGAAGGCGGCGGGGGTGCCCGGGAAGAGCGACTCGTCGACGGGGAACGTGCCGACTACCAGCGTGGTCGCCCCGAGCCCGTCGAGGTGCTCGAGCAGGTGCGTCATGTGCTCGCGCACCTCGGGCAGCGGCATCCGGGTGCTGCCGCCCAGGCGGAGCGCGGCCCGCTTGACCACCGTCTTGGCCCGCGAGACGGCGCGCTGGCGCAGTGCCCGGCGGCGCGACGAGGTGGAGAAGTACGGCCGGGGCGCCAGGCCGGCCACGCCGTGCCAGCCCGCGGGTGCGAACCGCTCGATGAGCTGCTGCACCGCGGGGGCGGCGTGCACGATCTGCTCGGCGATACCCACGTCGACGAGCGCGACGTGGGGCCGGAAGGCGGTGACCTCGTCGAGCCGGGCAACGTCCTCGTCGATGAGCGGGCCGCTGCTGGTCAGGTCGAGCACCTCGGTCGCGGCGAGCGCCTCGGCGGCCCGCGCGCCCCACGAAAGGCGGACGCCGAGCCCGTGAGCCACGCTCCCCCCGATGAGCAGGACGCGAGGCGGCCCGGGCGCGTGGGGGACGGTGGTCGGTTCGGTCATCAGATTCCTCCTCGGGTGGGGCGGCGAACGGTGACGAGACGGCGCAGGGAGGGGGGGAGGTAGGGCCACCCCAGGAGGAGGGCGAGCGCCCCGACGGCGGGCACCCAGACGAGCAGCCCGACGACGTCCGCGACGATCCCCAGCCCGACGACCGCGAGCAGCGCCGCCACAGCAGTCGGGCCCGGTAGCGACGGCATTCCGGCCGACCACCAACGGCGGCACTGCACCGCCACCAACCCGGTCAGCAGCGCCAGCAGCGCGACCGAGGTCAGCGCGAACGCCGTGGCCCCGAACCGGCCGACGAACAGCAGCGCCACGGGCAGCAGCACCGCGAACGGGACCAGGCGTCTCAGCACCGGCGCGTAGCTGCTGCGGGCCTGGTGCGCGGTGGTCAACACGTTGAGCAGCCCCACCAGCACTCCGCTGAGGACGGTGATTCGCAGCAGCTCGCCCACGAGTGCGGCGCCCTGGGGGGCGGCGATGGCGAGCACCGGCAGCGGCACCGTCCACGCTGCGAACGCCACCACCGCGGCTACCCGGAGGTAGAGCCCGCTGCCCTGGCGCAGCTCGCTGCGGACGTCGTCGTCGGAGCGGGCCCGCGCCAGGCTCGGGTACAGCGCCTGTGCCACCGCGACGCTGAGGAACAGCGGCACCCGGCCCAGCAGCGCGGCCAGCTGGTAGGCGTAGGCCTCGTCGCCGCTGAGCCCGGCGGCCGCCGCGACGATTGTGTCCACCGCCCCCAGCAGCGAGAGCACCACCTGGACCCCGCCCAGCCACATGGCGTGGCGCACCAGGGCAGCGGTGGCGGCACGCTCGGGGCGGCGCAACGGGAAGCCCCCCGCGCACAGCAGCAGCCCGACGCCAGCCAGGGCGAGGCTGCCCATCGGGAACCCGGCGAGCGCACCTACCGGCGAGCCGTCGAGCACCAGGGCCAGCGTCAGCCCGGACCCGACGCGCAGCACCGCCTCGCCGAGCCGGATCACCGCGATAGCCCCGAACCTGCTCCGTCCCTGCAGGAAGCCGATCGGCGCGGCGACCAGCGAGAGCGCGAACCCGGAGAGTGCAGCCACCGCGCCAAGCCCAACACCACCGAGGTTCCACCCCACGCCGCCGGCGACGAGGGCGACGGGTACGCCCTGCACGAGCGACCCGGTGACCCCGAAGTGCAGGCTCTCCCGATTGACCCGGGTTTCGTCGTCGGATCCGCGTGCGCGGGCCACCTGTCGGGAGACCACCCAGGGGACGGCCGACATCACCCCGGTGCCCAGCACGAGCAGCAGGGACTGCACCGCGACCACGTTGACGAAGGCGCCGGGCGGCAGTACCCGGGCCAGCGCCAGGCTGAACAGGTAGTTGAGCGCGCTGACCACCACCGTGGTCAGCGCCAGGAACCCGGCGCCCCGCAGGAAGGACGACCCCTCCGCGGAGGTGGTCGCCGGTGCACCCGCGACCAGCCCGGCGCTGGCGGGTGCTTCGACGGGCTCAGCGCTCACGGTCCACCTCGTAGACCCGCAACGACTCGACCGACGGGGTGCGCACGTCGAGCACCACGGTCGCGTTGCGGTCCAGCCAGTCGACCAGCGACGGCTCGGCGTTGCCCAGGCCCTGGTCGACCAGGCGCTGGTTCACTAGCACGTAGTCGGCCCGGTTGGCCTCGATCGCGTCCGGTGTCGCCCAGCTGCCTAGCGTTACCCCGGGGGTGATGAACTGGGCGGTCGTGTCGGTGACCGCGAGGCGGTCGGTCGGCTTCAGGGTGCGCTCCACCCACGCCACGTACTGCTCGTAGCCGTTGTCGGCGACGCTGTGCTCACGCCACCACACGGCGGCGTCGACGACAGTGACCGCCAGCACGGCGACAGCGAGCCCCGCGGCCACCAGCACCGGGGAGCGCAGCGGTCGCGGGCCACGTCCGACGTCGCGCAGCCGCAGGACGGCGAGTCCGAGTACGGCGACGCTCGGCGTCACCACGAGGTAGAACGCCTGCTCCTCCAGCGTGCCGAACGGCACTGCGTAGGCCAGGTAGGCGGCCGCGCCGAGCTGGGTGGCGACCAGCAGCACCACTCCCGGGTGCGGGTCGGGCGCTGCGCCGCGGCGGCGGGCCAGCAGGTGCTCGAGGGCGGCTAGGCCAGCGAGCAGGCTCGCCAGCGCCATCACCACGTAGGTGACGGCGTACGAGCCGAGCAGCTCGGCGGCGCGGGCGGTGAACGACGTCGACCCCGGCTTGTTAAACCCGGTGACCTGGTCGAGGCCGAGCAGCCTGCGCACCCCGGAGAGCTTCTGCTCCGACCAGTGCCCGCCGCGGCCGACGACGAGCAGGACGACGACGTAGCCGGCGTACATGGCCGCTGCGGTGACCACGCAACCCAGCAGCGCACGCCGTACGCGGGGCAGCACGACGGCGGTGAGCAGCAGCGGCACCACCGCGACGAACGCGAACGTCTCCTTGACCAGCAGCGCCAGTCCCAGCACCGCCCCGGCGGCGAGCACCCCGCGGCGCCGAGCGGGGTGCTCGAGCACCCGGGTTACCAGCAGCAGGCCGGACAGGGTCAGCAGCATGGCGGGGGCCTCGAGCAGCACCCGGCTGTCGAAGCGGATCACGAAGGGGTCCAGCGCCACCAGCAGCCCGCAGCCGGCGCCGACCACCCGGGAGCGTCGTCCGCCGGGTGCCACCCGAGCAACCAGCAGCGCGACCAGGCCGCAGATCAGCGCACCCACGACCGCCTCCGCGGGGCGCAGCGCGGTCACCGCGGCCAGCGGGTCGGCGAGGTCGGTGCCCAGCGCCAGCAGCAGCGCGCCGCCGGCGAGGAACAGCAGCGGCGGGTGCAGGTCGAAGGGACCACCGTTGAGGACCACGCCGCGGCCGCCGGCGATGTTCGCGCTCAGGTCGGCGTAGGACACCTCGTCGATGAACAGCTCGTAGGCGCTCTGCACGTGCACCAGCCGCAGCACCGCGGCCACGACCACCACCCCGAGCACCACCAGCGGCCAACCGGCGCGCTGCCACCACACCGGTCGTGTCGCGTCGTCGGCGGCGCGATGGCCGGCCGGGCGCGCCGCAGTGGCCGTCATGCCGCCACCCGCGCCGCAGTGGCCGTCACGCCGCCGCCCCCGCCGCCGCGCGGTACACCGCGAGCTGCGCCGCGGCGATGCGGTCCCAGTCCAGGTGGGCGACCGAGGCGGCTCCGGCCTCGCCGAGCTCGCGGCAGGTGGTCGGGTCGCCGGCGAGGGCGGCCAGCGCGTCGGCGTAGGCGGCGACGTCGCCCTCGGGTACGACCCGACCCACCGCGGGGGTGACCAGCTCGGCGAGGCACGGGATGTCGAAGGCCAGCACCGGGCTGCCCACCGAGAGCGCCTCGGCGGCCACCATGCCGAAGGTCTCGTACCGGCTGGGTACCACGACGAGCCGCGCCTCGGCGAGCAGGTCGAAGCGGCGCGCTCCGGTGATCGACCCGAGCAGGTGGACCCGGTCGGCCACGCCGCGGTGCCGCGCCAGGTCGCGCACCCGGTCGGCGTCGGGCCCGTCCCCGGCTAGCCACAGGTCGGCCTCGACCCGGTCGGCGACCCGCGAGTAGGCGTGGAGTAGCAAGTCGAGGCCCTTCTGCTCGATCTCCAACCGTCCCAGGAAGACCACCTGGGTGCGCGCGGGTCGGGGGAGCACCTCGGGGCCGGGCTCCTCGCGGGGCTCCACCCCGTTGGGCACCGCAGTGACCTCGGCCCGGGGGTTGCGCTCGCGGAGCTCGGCGGCGAGGTCGTGGCTGACGGCGACCAGGTGGCGGTGCGAGGCCAGCCCGTAGGACTCCACCCGGTGGAACGGCAGGTGGTACTGCCGGGCCTTCTGCGCCGCGAACAGCCACTGCACGACGCCGACGACGGGTACCCGGGTGAGCCGTGGGACGGCGACGCTTGAGAACGGGGCGGCGAAGTCCTCGACGACGACGTCGGGTGAGTAGCGGCGCACCTGCCACCACAGCGTGGCCACCACGATCGCGAAGTAGCCGAGCTGGGCGAGGAACGGGTGGACCTCACGCCCGAGGGTCCGACGACCCAGCACGCGTCGGCCGAGCGGACGGTAGAGCACGCCGTCGCTGCGGTGCGCCCGGGCCCCCGGGTACGCGGCGCATAGCACCGTCACGTCCACCCCGTCCGCGGCGAGCCTGCGGTTGACCTCGTGCGTGCGGCGCGACCCGCCGCCGGCGCTGGGACGGGTGGGGTCCTCAAAGCCGAGGTGCAGCACGCGCAGCGCCCCCGCCGTCACGGGCCGACCTCCGGCCGGTCGGGGCTCCGGTCGCGTCCGGCCGCGGTCCAGCGCAGCAGTTCGCGGGGGCGTGCCACCTCCACCTCCACGTCGGGTCGCCGGGCCAGGTGACCCAGCCCGAGGCGGGTGAGCACGGCGGGCACCTCGGCGTGCCCGACGCCGTGCAGCAGCAGCTGGCGCTGGGCCGATGGGAGGACCAACCAGCCGTCGGGGTCGCGGAGCCCGCGGGGACGATCGGCCTCGACCAGCTCGGCTGGGATCGTGACGGTGACGGCCAGGTCGCTGGCTGCGCGCCGGTCGGGCTGCAGGTGCAGCCGAGCGTGCTCCTGACCCAGCAGCTGGGTGAGGGTGTCAGCGGTGCGGTCCCACCGGAAGCTCGCGGCCCAGGCGGTGGTGGCCCGCCGCAGCCGGGCAGCGGCCGCCGGGTCGGTCAGGTCGTCGAGCGCGCCCGACACCGTGTCGGCCAGTCGCTCGACCCGCCCCGCCCGGCCGCCGGGGCCGTCCTCCTCGACGAGCCAGCCGGTCTCACCGGGCAGCACTGAGTCGCGGAGGCCCTCGACCGTGAACGCGACCGCGGGCACGCCCGCGCGGTTGGCCTCCAGCACCGAGAGCCCCCATCCCTCTCCCTGGGTGGGGTTGACGGTGAGCCACGCCGCGGCGAGCAGCGCGTCCCGCTCGGCGTCCGGCAGGCGACCGTGCACGGTGACCGCGTCGCCGAGCCCGAGCCGCGCGGCGCGCGCGGCGAGCGCGGCGCGGTCCTGTCCGTCACCGACGAGGTCCACCACCAGTCCGGGCACGCGGGCGAGCACGGCGGGCAGCGCATCGAGCAGCAGGTCGAGCCGCTTGTGGGGCACCAGTCGGCCGACACAGACGATCCGGGGGACCGACCCTCGCACGGTTACCGACGGCGCGGCGGCCTCACCCAGTCCGCACGGGGCCAGGTGCACCGGGCCGCGCAGCCGCAACCGGGTGCGCACCGCCGCCCGCGTCGACGGGGAGACGGCCGCGACCGTCCGGCGGCCGTAGACCCGGCGGGCCGCGGTGGACTCCAGCCACCGCCCGACCCGGGCTACCAGCGGGCCGAAGTACAGCGCGAACTGATCCTGGTGGACGTGGTGCATCAGCAGCACCACCGGTACCCGCCGACCCACCACAAGGGGGGAGAAGAAGGGAATGCCGTTCTGCGAGTCAATGACCCCGTCGATGCGGTTGCGGTGGCGCAGCAGCCACAGCAGCACCCACGGGTAAAGCGTAAACCGGCCACCCCGGCGCACCACCCGGTAGCCGTCACGACGCTCCCGCGGCGCGGTCGCCGCGGGACGGGAGGTAACGAGGGTGACGTCGTGGCCCTCGGCGGCCAGCTCCCGGGCCACCGACTCGGAGTACAGCTCCGCGCCGCCGGCTTCGGGGTGTGAGCTGTCGCGCCAGTTCAGGATCGCGATCCTCACCCGGCGGCCGCACCGGCGCGGTGGTCTGCACTCTCCTCGGTGGCGGCCAGCCGGCGCAGGCGGCGAACCTCCCGCAGCACCTCGCGACCGTGCTCCACCGGTCGTAGCGAGGAGCCGTCGCGGTCGGTCCAGGCCACCGGAACCTCGATGACCGGCAGCCCGCACTGGGCCGCGCGGGCCAGCAGCTCGAGGTCGAAGGAGAAACCGTCGGACCCGATGTCACGGAACAGCACGGCGGCCGCGTCCGCGGTGAAGAACTTGAAGCCGCACTGAGTGTCGGCGACCCCCGGCACGAGGTCACGGCTGAGCCGGCGAAACGCCCATCCCCCGGCCCGGCGCACGGCCGGCTGCTTGTGGGTATAGGAAGCCCCGGTGCACCGACGTGACCCGATGACCACGGGCGCACCTTCGGCCAGCCGCGCGGCCACCTCGTCGAGCGTGTCGATCGGGGTGGCCAGGTCGGCGTCGCAGAACCCCACCCAGCGAGCCCGGGCTGCCTGCATACCGGCCCGGACGGCTGCCCCCTTGCCGCGGTCGCGGCACCCAATGACCCGCACCGGCACCGCGGCGCTGTCCGCTGCCGCGGCGGTCTCAGCGGTGGCATCGACGCTGCCGTTGTCGACGACGAGCACCCGGGCCGAGAACGACAGCGTGGCCAGGTGCTTGCACACTGCTGCAAGACTGGGCCCCAGGCGCAACTCTTCATTGAGGGCCGGGATCACGAGCTCGAGCTGCACGGGCCGTTCGTCGGGCCGGCACGCACCGTTCTCGGCCGCCCGATGGGCGGCGAAGCGACCCGGGGGCGGGCACTCGTCGATGGCCCGCGCGGCGGTCATGGTGCTGGCGCCGTTCATGGTTTCCCCTGAGATCGTTGATGGGAGCGGGCACGCGGACGCCCCTTGTCGGCCCGAAAATTGTTGGCAGACCAGAGATCACCCATCCACCCTTCCGGGTGGCTCGAGGCCTCTGTGTCGATACAGTACCGAGACGTGATGATCGTAACCACCCGGTCAGGCGCAGGATTGTGACGGGTACGTCACTTCATTTGACAGTTAGTCACCGACGTTGGACAGCGTGCGACGCCCGCGCCCGGTTCAGCCGCAGATGACGCGGGGCACGGGGTCGTAGACGGTGGTCGTGGTGTTCCGAGAGACCTCCACGACGGAGCCGACCGCACGGATCACGCGGGTGTCGGTGGTAGTGAATCCCTGGGCGCCGCCGCTGGAGATTCAGCAGTCCCGGCAGGCAGGCAGACGGTGCTCGGCGAGGGTGAAGCTGGACCGCCCGCCGTTCGCCACCGCGACCGTGCGGCGATATCGCGAGTCGGATCCACAGGGCTGGGCGGACTACCTCGCCGAGGCTGACGAACTCACGGGCGCCGACGCGCCAATCGGCGATGAGTGAGCCGAGAATCGTCAATGAGTCGGACATCGGTTGAACCGGGCTTAGTGGGGGCGGAACCGTCCTGTAGAGCGATCGTCATACAGGACAACGTCAGACTCGTGGTAGCGAGGAAGAACCACCGCGCCGACCGCAGCCAGGGGAGATCATGGCGGTTGGGGTGGCTCACTGGCAGGGACGACGATGGTGGGCATGATCTTGTCCGCGAAGGTCTGGCGCTTGGGGCGGTCCCAGATTGGGAACAGCCAGCCGAGGTAGCAGGCCGCGCTGGCGAACAAGTGCGCGAGCAGGCGGAGGAACGCTCTACCCGCCCCGAGGGGCCGGCCCGTCCACTCGTCGATCAGCCGGGTCCTGGCGACCTGTTTACCCCAGCTCTACCCGGTGGAACCCCGCCTGAAGGCGCTGTTCCAGAACCCGGCGGCCGTGAGCGCATCGCGTTGCAACTGCGCGTCCTGGATAACGGTGGAAACCCGCGCCGAACCAACGAGGTTGTGATGAGCGGTCACCATGCCACCCACCAACTCACAACGCATCTCAGAAGAAGGGCGACCGCACGCAGGTTCTGCGACGTGTTGTGGACGCGATTGGGCCGGTAACCACCATCGCTGACGACGGGTGGCCGATTGGACAGGAGTGCCGGGGAGGCCGCCGGACCGGCTCAGAGCGTGAGTGGTTGTACGGGGACGGGACCGACAGCGCTCAGCTGAGCATTGTCGGCGGTGAATCGTCGTTGCCGTGCTGACCGTGACCCGGTGACTTCGAAACGCACCGCCACTTCCGCCGCCCCGGATGGTGACGTCTGGGAGTCCACCACCCGCACGACCCACCCGCGGCCCAATTCGGTGTGCATGACATCTTGCCCAGGCACCCACCTCACGACGGTGACCGCGTCCGCTTCCACCACCGACTGGACATCGGTGCGGGTGCCCCCAATAGCCGCTGACTGTGCCGAGTGTGGGGAGCTGTCCCCCGCCGGGAGCAGGGACAGCTGCGTGGCCGGTGAGAGCGCACCAAAGGACACCCCCAGCAGTCGGGCACCGACCCCGGACTCCTCATCGGCGTCCAACCCCATGGCCTCGACCGACGCGGCCAGGGCAGCGACTGCTGCCGCCCGCAGCTCACCGGGCTCGTCGGAGGCCTGCGCCAAGGACACTGATCTGCCGATCGTGCTGAACTGCCCATCACGCAGGCGCACCGTCACCGTTCGCGCCCCCAACCCCGCCTGATGCAACCGCACTGTCACGGCGTTCAGCACCTCCTCCAACACCGGCCCTAGTTGCGAGGCGGGGACGTCGAAGTCCAGGGTGCGTTCCGCGCTGACGCTTTTCACCTCCCGCGAGGGGCCAACCATCCGGCTGTCCTGGCCCACCGCCATCGACCGTGCTGCTGCCCCGCCCGCGGTACCGAGCAACCGCTCCAACAACCGGACTGGTTGCGCCCGCAGCTGTGCCACCGAGTTGATACCCACCTCACGCAGGCGGGCCGCCGCCACCGGCCCGATCCCCGGTAACGCAGCCACCGGCAGAACGTCGAGGAACTCCTGCTCCTGGGACCGGGTGATTACCCGCTGCCCGCGGGGCTTCGCCGCCGTCGACGCCAACTTCGCCACCACCTTGGAGCGCCCCGCCCCCACCGACACCCGCAGCCCGGTGCCCTGCCACACCGCGTCCACCACCGCGGCCAACACCCCGGTCACCGACCCTCGGTGGGCGGACACCACCAGGTAGGCCTCATCGATGCTGACCTGCTCCAAAACATCCGCGAAACCCGCCAGCACCGCCATGATCGCGGCGGAGTGTTCCCGATAGGCCTGCATGCGTGGGGCGAGGAACAGCCCCTGCGGGCAGCGACGCCGCGCCGTCACGGTCGGCATTGCCGAGCCCACCCCGAACCGACGGGCCTCATAACTCGCGGTGGCCACCACCCCCCGCGGACCCAACCCACACACCACCACCGGGGCCAAGGCCGTCGACGGCTTCTGCCGCTGCTCCACCGAGGCAAAGAACGCGTCGGCGTCCACATGCAGCACCACCACCTCCGAACCCATGCCCACCACCCTCGCCCATTCCCCTGGCCGGCACTTTCCGCAACACTGGTGCCGCGGGAGGAGCCCCCGATGGTGGTGTCCTCTCCCCACCAGCTTCTCCGGGCCCTGCCAGCTCCGAGCCCCCCAGCCGTCCGCGCCCGCGCCCGCGAACGGACCTGACCATGACGTAGACGCGGACACGGACTGCGTTACCGAAGGACGCGCGAGCCATCTGGTGCACAGTGTCATTTTCAGAAGACGACTGCACCGGATGTCAGAAGACGGCTGCACTGCTCGGTTCCGGCGGCGGCGACCGGCGTCAGCTGGAGTATCGCAACGATTCGTAGCAGAGGACGTCATGACCCTCGACCCGTGCCAGCGATTGGCCCTCAACAACCGGATCAGTCTCGGTTACGGATTGACGCGGACCGCGCCATTGGTTCTCGCCGACCGATCAGTGGCGGGCCAGTAGGGCAGCTTCGGATTCGGCGGGAAGCCCGTGGACGTCGCGGTCCGATCGCTGGGCCGGAACGCCGTCGCGCACCAGCCAATGCCAGGTGTCGCGGGCCGTGTCGACGACCGGCCGGCAGACCAGCCCGGTCGCTGCCGCTCGGGCCGTGTCGACCTCGAGGAAACCCGCGAACTCACCACGTTCGGGGACCCAACAGGGCAGCTGCGTCCACGGTTCGATCCCCGCCGTTTGGAGGTCGTCCTCCCCGATCCACACCAGCTCGGCGGCCGAACCGGTGACCGCAATGCACGCCTCCAGCAGCTGCCGGG
>JAABUJ010005777.1_pt1 | contig 12229 bp, 10 predicted proteins | sample 5559131 | NCBI WGS metagenome assembly JAABUJ01 (sample SAMN10711875, study PRJNA513366) | rock metagenome | isolation source: Antarctica rocks | place: Antarctica: Victoria Land, Mt New Zealand nord | collected 2016-01-07
TCCCCCAACGCCCGGGCGACCGGTGTGGCGGCGGCAACGCCGGCTGGGAGTGTCGGCTCGGGTGTCAGCGACGAGCGTGAGGAGAAGGATTATGACGTAGCAGAGCACCAGATGTGAGCGCGCTGGCGCGGGTAGGGCGGGAGAACCCGTCCAATCTGCACGGGGCATCGGGCTATCCTGCCCGCGCCGCCCCGGAGGGCCGGCGGCTACGTCTCGCGCGAGACGTAGCCGTCAGCTCGGCATCGACCATGATCGACGTTCGTCTAGGAGGAGGAACCGATGGTAGCCGCACGTCTAACGGATGATAAACAAGACGAACCCAATCACGTGATCGCGATGATCACTCCATCCAGGGCACAGGCGTTTTTCACCTGTGCCTACCGATTCGCCCACGAGAAGAGGAACTTCGACGCCAATCGCTCCATGATCATGGGTCAATGGATCCACGAGCTCGTCCGCGAGGACAACCTGGCCCGCATCGGCGGTCAGGAGGTAACTATCGAGCAGATTATCCTTCGCAAAGCGCCACCAGACGCATTGATCCAGAACACCGACGACGAGGAGTGGGCCGTCGGTGTCGCGACGGACAGCCTGCGCGGCTATCGGTCATTCTTAGAAGCGCAGGGCGTCGAGACAATCCTCGACGCCGAGCGGTACGTGCGGACGCCGACGCGGCCCGTTGCCGGTGTCCCCGGCTGCTCGATCGTGCTGTCCGGCCGTTTCGACGCGACCGCCATGCGGCAGGATCGGTCCATCGCATGCATCGATGTTAAGACGGGCAGGGTGCCAATGCAGGCGCAGCTCGCGGAGGCGCCGTCGACGTACATCTACCACCATCTCACCGAATATGCCTACGGCGCCGAACGAATCGACATCATTCAGGTCAACCCGCTCACGCGGCAATGGGCCGGTGTGTGCCTGACAGACGGGCAAATCGAGGCCGGCAAGGCGTTCTGCCGCGCGATGGCCGCGGCGATCAAGGACGGCCTGTACGCGCCCAATCCCGGCGATTACTGCGCCTACTGCTCCCTGGCGCCGCGCTGCCCGGCGCACCAGGCGCGCACACCGGGCTGGGACACGGCGTTCTGATCGACGGCACATCGGGGATAAAGGGCCTTGTGAGGAAGGCGCATGGCTGGCTGCTGCCCTCAAGCGTCTGCACCCCTCCTCGGCGTCCCCCAAGTCGCGACGGCCGCGCCGCACGTAGCAGAGCCCCTCCTCCGCTTCACGTGTCATCAGGAGTGATCTTGCTGGCGAAATCAGAAAACGGTCGAAATGCCCGAATTAACGCGTCCTCGCAGCCCTTTTCCCTCGTCGCTTATAGCCCCAAAAGGGTCAAGATCCGCATAAGCCGAGGGTTACCTAGATTCGCCAGCAAGATCAGGAGTGGCGCAGAGCCGATGCGCCCTCGCGTGCCAGCCAACTTGATCAAGCATAAAGCACGTTAACAGGTGAATAAGGCAATACCTTGCAGAACACGACTGATAATCGGCGCGCGGCGGTGGTGGCGCCACAAGGCACCGGCAGTACACGTACCCATCTGTTACCCTGCGTCGGCGTCTATCTGAACGTCGAGCCATTGGGCATGTGACTGGAGGGCGCGCACACCGCGCTTAGACAGATCGTTACCACAATGGCGCATGTGGAATACGATCCGCTGCCCAGTCCTAGCCGCGTTTGTGCGCCCTACGCATGCCTGCCCCACCGACGACCTAACGCTGTTCTAGGCGCCTTGAAGCGTCCGGCCCAGCGAACAGGGAGGAATCAGAGGGTCATATCTACGGTTGCCTTGTTTCGGCGCGCAGCTTCCGGAGCCACGCCATGTCGGGGTGATGCACATACTGCATCCATCGGCAGGCGCGGATGAAGAGCTGTGCCGTCGCCGCCATCTCCCTCGTCCACGGTGTCGACCAGGGGTCGCCCCCGTTAGACGTGTCGTCGGCCGCGAGATCCTCCTCGCATTGATAGGCCCGGATAAACATTGAGACGACGACTCCATCGCCGCCCAAGCGCATGTCGACTGCCGTGATATCACTCAGTTTCATGCGTTCGATAACGCTTTTATCTAATCGCTCAAGGGTGTCGAAGCGATTGTGACGCGCATCCTTATGGCGCGCGACGCAGTAGGCGAGTACGTCCGGCGTGATGAGGACCCCACCTGGCGCGTTACTAACTAAAATGGAATCAGCATCGATAGTGGGCGGATAGAGCAACTCGAAGCGATATAGGCGGGACATGCCAAGAAAGGCGATGATGTCGTCGGGTTCGATACGCGGCGTAGGGACCACGTACCGGATGTCAACCTGGCGGGCCATCGTGGCGATGTCGTTGAGCCCGTCGGCAAACCACCCCCGCCCCTCCTCACGGTGGTCGATAAAGAATTGGACGAAGTCATGGACATCGGCCATGGTGAGCGCGCGCTCACCATCCACGAACTGAGGAGCGGAAAGCAAATCCTCGGTGTCCGCACCCTGTTCTATGCGGGCGTCCTGAGGGTCGCTCCCCGTCGAGAGGTATGCTATGAGGTCCGTTGGCGTGATACCGAGCCGTTGGCAAAGGGGAACGGCGGTAGGCAGCATTGGATCCTGTGCGTTTCCCTCGATGCGGCTGACACCGCCCGACCCGATACCCGTTAGCCATTGCAGTGCGTCCTGCGTCATCTGTCGAGCCTCGCGCCTTTTCTTGACTAGCCCCCCGAACGAGGGGAGGTCACCTGGTAGTGGCCTGCGCTTGGGTGGCATCGTTTATATTCTCCTTTACTCGTTCGGTACAAAGACAGGGAACCGTGATGACGCCTAATTTGAGCGTGGTTTTGAGCGTCGACCACGATTTAGTGCAGTTGTACCACTCGTTCAGCGTCGAGGGGATAAAGATAGCAAACACGCTCGATGTGAATAAGTTGTCCCCCCTCGTCTAAGGATAAAGTACTATGAGCGTAGAGGGGCTTAGTGTACAATGTACACTATCGAGACAAATACTGTGCAGTACTGATATAGTGGCCGTCGTGAGCAGTGTGATCGCGGAGGGATACAGCAGATGGAAACGCTCAAGGGACATCAAACGTAAACTCCCCGCCTTTCAGGCGGGTGGTCTGAACGACAATGCGCACCAGCCCTACTATGGTTCGGTTGGATGAGGTGGGGCGAACGACGAGGAGGAGGGTATGAGCGCGAAAGCATGACATAAAACAGGCGGAGACCATGTGGGTCCAAGCACACTGTCTCCGCCCTGCAACTAACCACTAGGCCAAAGGCCTAGCAGTTCCTATGCAGACCCTCGGGTCAGCACCACACATCGCCGATGGACATCCTCATTTTAGCGGGCTGGCCATCGGGTAAGGGGATCTTTTACCCAATGCAGGCCAGACTCGCACGTTTCACGCGCCGCACGAACCGCAGCCACAAGCCCCCTGTGTCATGCCTTAGGTGCGCCATGCTCACACGCACCGCGATAGACGCATGCGCGTTCACACCAAGGGCGATTATCCGTCGATGCGACACATGTCAGTGTGCCGCGCGCGGCGGTCGATCTCCACCATCCCGGTCGCGATATCTATCCCCATCCGAACGGCATAGTGGCGCACGCCTATTTTTACCCTATTCTCTACGACAGGCGGAGATGACAAGAACCAACATTCGATAAAGGAGACATCAACATGAGCCTCTACGACGACGAATGCCGCTCCAATCACAGTGTTCCATGGGAGAGGGCGGAGATCGACCATGTGCTTTGCGACCTAACGATCGTCGAGCCTACACAGCGCCACGCCTTGAACCGTCTTCGCTTGACCGTGGTGTTCGATCTCGAGATGTCGGGCATTCCCATCGCCTACGTTACCACACGCGAAGAGCTTGGCAGCAAAGATTTTGCCGAAGTGGTGTTTCGGGCGATGGTAGCGCGGTGTGGGCATAACCTTGTCGTCTCGGGAGACGGTATGCAGAAGCGGGACGGCGCCACGCCTGAGTGGGGCACCTGGGGGTTGCCCACCACGGTTGTGGTCGACAATGGCTACGTATTTCGCGCCACTGATCGAACCAAATCCGGTGTCACATCGCTCATCAACGAAGACTCGGAGTAAGACAGGCGCTGAACGACCGTTGACATGATACAGGGAATAAAGAAGTAGTCGGAGATAGGGAGAAGAACATGACACGTCACAATCCGCAACAGGGTCCGGCGTCTGGTGGAGCATCCGAGGAGATCGATGAACTACGGGCCTTAGCCACGCACCTAGGAGCTTTCATAAACGCCGACTATGAAACGTATGTACCGCCGTATATACAGGAATTACGGCGCAAGCGTACGGATGCGGACGCGGAACATGGGCCACGGCCCACTCAGACCGTCCATGGCCGCCATCATGATGCCTGATGCACACCATGGCCGCGTACAGCCATCCACGCCCCGTGTTCCGTGATAGGCGCGGGATGGCGAGAATTGATAGCCCGATGGGCGTGGCTGGATAGGCTGGGCAATCGTCTAGGGCACACCGGCTGGCACAAATGTTTAGGAAACTCGTATCCGGCGGCGGCACCGCCGGATACGGCGGATAGATCGGGAGGGGGACACAATGGCGTTTAAACGCAGTCGGCACAATCCGCGCAACGTCGTCACGCCGCATGCCAGCGTGAAGATAGGAGGTGCAGTCGGCGCCAATTCGACGATCGAAGAGGATTTGTGCCTCCTGATGGATTTCGAGCGATGGGTCAAGAGGTTTATTATGTGCGACTTGCATGACTACCCAAAAACGGCGGATGTGCTCAAAGACATCGAGAAACGCCTCAAGGAAGGACGATGTCAGGGCCACGGCGCCGACTACATCCCCTGGATCCAGGTTCATGAGATACCGTCGTGGGGCCAGTCGAGCCGTATTTTCGGCCTGACGACCAGGCGCATCCACCACCTATTCAGTCGACTGGAACGGGCCTACTTCTACATCCGTGATTGGCCACCCAACGCGGCATACATCCGCGACCCGGTGCGCAACGTGACCGATATCCGTGAGCAATACGCCCTCTTGCCCCTGGAGGTGACGTGGGAGATTGCCCGTAAGCTGGGTGTCAAGCACCCCATGTACCGCGGTAAGCCTGTCGTGATGACGACGGACATCGTCTACGACACTGGCAAGGGCATTAAACGGCAAGAGCACGCGCGCTCGATCAAATACGCCAACGAGTTGCTGAAGGAACGCGTCCAGGAAAAGATTGAGATCGAACGCCTGTACTGGAATGAATACCGTCACGTCGACGATTGTTTGGTGGTCACGGAGGAGGATATCCCTTTCACCGTCGTCGACAACATCGTCAAAGTCCATAAATGCGTCGACATCGCCGCGCGGTCGCACCTGTCGCGAGAGCATATCGAGGGGATCACCGACGAGTTGGCGCGGCAAGTCTTGGCCGGCGGCGCATCGGTCGCGGCGTGCGCTGCGGCGTGCGACAAGACCTTCGGCGTGCCGCCGGGCAGTGCGCTGCTCGTCGCCCGCCATCTCATCGTCACGCGCCAGTGGGAGATCGACATGACGGTGCCGTACGAACCGCGCCGGACAGTCAGTCTTCTCGCGATCAACCTGCGTACGGCGCGGCAACTAATGCGAGAAGTCAGATGATTCTGGTTCGCAACGACCTCGTCGAGTGGCACAGCGACGAGCGCGAAACGTCCCCACGGATCGACCGTGTCCTCAAGGTCACGCCCTGCGGCCTCTATGTGTGGACCTACGAGGTCACGGACGACCTTTCCTGGCCAGAACTGCAAAAACTTGAGGAAATCAGGACGGCCTTGGCGACGGGCGATGCCCAAACTCTCGAGAACGACCCCTTCATGCGACGGTTAAACTCGGGCGAGGAAAACATTCTTTACCGTAAACCCGCACTCCGCAAGCGAGACGAATTATGGGAGTTTATTAAGCCTCTCGTCCACGACCATGGCGATGACATCTTCTATCGTCACAAGCGCGGTGGCCTGGTCAGGGAGCGGGCCACGTCGGCGAAATGTACCATTCCGACAATCAACGGCGCCTTACGTCGCTACTGGAAAGGAGGACAGACGCCGAACGCGCTCCTCCCCTATTGGGATGAATGCGGGAATCGCGCGCCGCGCGACACGGGCAAGAAACGCGGGCGACACAATCGTACGATGGTCGTCCCAGCAGGAGAGCAAGCGGGCATTCTTATCACTAAGATAGTGCGCCTCAGATTCGAGCGCGCCATCAGGAAACACTACGAAACGCACGACAAGAACGGCAAGGAGATGCCGTTTACTCAGGCGTTCGACCGCATGTTGGAGGATGAATTTCACGGCGGATGGAGGAAAAACGCCAACGACAAGGGAAAGTTGGAGCCCATCCTGCTGCCCGAGCACAAGCGCCCCACCTTCGAGCAATTCCGCCATTGGTACGAAACGCAGTATAACCCTTCCATCTCCCGCAAGCGTCGCGTGGGCGGGCGCCACTTCGAACTGAACGACCGAGAGATTGGGCAGAACTCAACCGAGATGGCCTTCGGCCCAGGCTCCGTCTTCCAGATCGACGCGACGGTCGCGGACATACACCTCGTGCACTCCGTTCTACGCTCGGAGGGTAAGAAACGGCTCATCGGCCGCCCAGTCATCTACTTCGTCATCGACGTATTCAGCCGCATGATCGTCGGCATGAGCGTCAGTCTGGAGGGGCCGAGTTGGATCGGCGCGATGCTGGCACTGGAGAACATGACGGAGGATAAGGTCGGTTTTTGCAAGCAGTACGGCATCGAGGAGCTCATCGGACGCGAGATAACGGCGGAGGACTGGCCAAGCCATCACCTGCCGGACGCCATCCTAGCCGACCGGGGCGAGATGCTCGGTCCCGCCATTGATCGCATCATCAAGGCATTCCATATCGACATCGCCAACACAGCGCCCTATCGGGCGGACTGGAAGGGCATTGTGGAACAGAATTTCCGCACCATTCATAACGAGTACGTCCACTTCGCTCCCGGAGCCGTCCACAAGGAGTACGAACGCGGTGACCCGGATTACCGACTCGAAGCATGTCTCACGCTGCACGAATTCCGGCAACTAATGATCCTGTGCGTCCTCCAGCACAATCAGAGCCATCGGCTAGAGGACTATGAGCTGACACCGGAGATGATCGAGGATGGGGTCGAACCGTACCCCATCGAACTCTGGAACTGGGGCGTGGCGCAGACGAACGCGGGCCACCTCGGCAAGGTGGACCGGGATACCGTGCGCCTGAACCTCATGCGGCAACAGCGGGCGTCCGTCACGCCAATGGGCATCAGGGTCCCCAAGATCGGGTTGACGTATACCTGCAAGACAGCGGTGGAGCAGCAGTGGTTCACCAAGGCCAGGAAGAAACGCTGGCATGTGTCGATTCTGTACGACCCGCGCAAGACGGACATCGTGTACCTGGACCATGGCAACGGCAAGATCGAGGAATGCCGCTTGACGAAACGCAAGAAAAAAACGTTCAGCGGCTGGGATGTTCAGGAGGTGGAGGATTACATCGCTATAAAGGACCAACGGCGCGCCGCGGCTGGGGCCCGTGACCAACAAGCCAAGGCGGACTGGCACGCCCGCAAGCAGCGCGTGGTGGCGGGTGCCCGAGCGTTCGTCGCAAGGACGGTACCCAGCGGCGAGAGCAAAGCCAAGCAACTTGCCGGCGCGCGCGACTACCGCCACGATGAGCGCGACGCGGAGCGCGAGAACGCGTATCGGCTCGGCGATGATTCGGCCCCAGCGCGGCGGGAGGACGCGACAGACCGGCGCGACGGGCAAACAGAGGAGGCTGCCACGGGATACGTCGCCCCGCCGCAGCAAGTGGATGATCTACGACAACTACGACGAGAGAAAATGCGTCAACAACGCGAGCAGAAGGAGAAAAACGATGGAGAGAGCTAACGGACATCAGGCGTTTCCGGGCAAGCCGAAAGGCATCATCATCAACCCGGCCTATCATACGTTGAAGAATCCCTTGCACCAGGGCAATCCGCTCATCGAGGCGCTGCCGCCGCGCTTGTCGCGCATGGACGCGATATCGCAACTCCAGCACTATCCCTTGTACGATGAGGAGCACCGGGGGTGGGACGACCAAGATCGCTGCGATATGCTGGAAAACATTCTGCTGTTCCGCGAACCCCTCAACATGCACCTTCGCCTCGAACGCGACCTGGCGGGACTGATCCGCGTCGGGTACATCGCCCGTAACCCCCTTGCCAACACGTTCTACGATGCCATCAACAACAAGGCCGTGTCGTTGCGGGTGAACGATCTAGCACTGAGCCAAGCCGCCTCGTCCGAGTTGAGCATGATCATCATCGGCGATTCCGGAGTCGGCAAATCGACGGCCCTCAACATGGTGCTCTCCCTGTACCCGCAGCTCATCATCCATAACGAATACAAAGGGGAGCGGGTTGGCATACAACAGGTGGTGTGGCTCAAGATCGAGTGCCCGGCCGACGGGTCGACCAAGGCGCTCTGCAACCACTTCATTAAGCAGCTTGACAAGTGCTTGGGCACGAACTACTGGCGAACCAAGGCGCGTAATGGCAGGGGGAGCAAGGAGGAGATGATTTCCGAGATGGCGCAGCTCGCCGCCGACCATTGTCTAGGCGCGTTGGTCATCGACGAGGTGCAGGACATCAATGACACCTCCAGCGGTGGACAGAACATGATGCTCAACCTGTTCGTCGAACTGATCAACACGATGGAGGTGCCGGTCATCCTGGTGGGGACGTACGCGGCCAAGTCCCTCCTGCAGGGCAAGTTCCGGATCGCGCGGCGCGGAACCGGGCAAGGCGACATCGTGTGGAAGCGGATGCGGAAGGACGACGAGTGGGACTCGTTCATAGAAGCCCTGTGGACGTACCAATACGTGAGGAACGACAGCCCGTTGACCGGCGAACTGAACACAACCCTGTACGAGGAGAGTTTGGGCATCACGGATTTCGCCGTGAAGTTGTATAAGCTCGCTCAACGTCGCGCCATCGATCGCGGGGTCGAGCGGGTCACCCCCGACCTCATCCGGTCGGTCGCGATCGATAGCTTCAATCTGACGCGGGATGTCGTGCTCTATCTACGGGGCCTGAGCGTCGACGAACCCATCGGGATCGATGACATCGAGATGCGTCCATTGGAGATGGAGAAAGGCGACGATGAAGATGGGAGGGAAGAGAGAAACGGGTCGACAAAGCGCCTATTGAGCACACAGGGTACCAACAGCGGGCAAGACGACCGCGACCCGCCCCCGATCACTCGCAATGAAATCGACCGAGCCGACGACACGGGCGACCATATGGACGACGATTCCCCTACGGTTACGACGACGGGACCACCAGATATGTCGGACGCACCCCGAACAGGTAAGCGCAAGCGGACCGCAAAAGGTGGAGCAACGCTCGATACGCCCCACGCTAGGGAGGCTGGAGCGTCACGCAGTAAAGCGGGTATCGGACCACCTCGCCGAGAATCGGCGGCATCTATGGTGATGCAGCAGCCCATCGAAGCCACGAGGATCACGGAGGGGGGAGTGTGCTAGCAGGGGTCGGGGCTCGCCAGCAAACAAGAGATGGTGAGCCCCGACCCCCGACGCGACGACCTTGATCGTCCAATCGGGTTTAAGGCGTTCGTGCGCCCCTGGTATAGCACGATAACGAGTGGAGGAATAGGACAGTGATCGGTTGTTTCCCGGTGGCTTATGCGGAGGAAATTGTGTATGGCATCTGCAGCCGGTACGTCAAGCGGATGCGCTACCCCAATAAAATGGTGATAATAGAGGAGCTCTTCGGCATTCAGAATGCCGCCCTCGCCGTCGACCTCCCGCGTAGATTGGACCATCTGATCGATGCCTTGCCGCCTGGCCACACATACACAGCAGATTGGTTCATCGATGCACATACGCTCTTTCCTTGCTATGCGCCATTCCTGACCGCACAGCGCCGTCAGCACGTGCGAGAAACCATGCGAACCGAGCGCGGCTTCATCAACAATCAACCGATGCCGGTTGGCAGCGCGTCCCGCAGGCTTGATTACTTGCGCTTTTGTCCCACCTGCGCGGCGGACGACGTTGCTCGACACGGTGAGCCTTACTGGCACCGTGTTCATCAAGCACCATGGGTCCTGGTATGCCCGCATCACGCTGTACATCTACAGGACAGCGACGTGCCCGTGCGGGAACGCTCATACAAGTCACTGCTAACGCCGGCTGCACAGGCAGTTCGGACGTTCGCTGCTCGCGACGTCGACCCGGCGGACCGCGATGACGCGGCGTTGCTCGCCCTCGCGGAGGACACGATGTGGTTGTTCGCGCATGCCGACATAACGGCAACGATCGATCTCGCGTCCCTTCGGCGTCGCTACAGGCGCGCCTTGTGGGGACAGGGCCGCGCAAGTGCGGCCGGCCGGGTCGATCTACAGACACTCGTCGATGATGTTCGCGCGTTTTACTCGCCCCACATGCTCCGAACGCTCGGCTGCGTCATCGACGATCCAACCCGCAACAATTGGGTCGCACGGCTAGTTCATGACGACGAGCATGTGATGCCACCGGTCCAGCACTTGCTGATGATGCGCTTCCTTGGGTACACGCCACAGCAGTTTTTCGCCTTAGCCGAGGAGGATGAATCCTTCGGTCGCGCGCCATGGCCTTGCCTCAACCGCGCGAGTGATCACTTCGAGGAACTGGTCGTCGATACCTGCGCCATCGATTACCGCAGAACAGGCGCGAGAGTATCTCCTGTCGGCACATTCTCGTGCCGCTGCGGATTCGTCTATAGACGAACCGGACCCGATACGGACCCGAAAGATCGCTTCCGGATGGGAGTTGTGGAACAGTATGGAGAAGCATGGGATGCCACTCTGAGAACCCTTTGGGCAGATAGCGATGTGACATTGGCCAATATAGCGACGCGACTTGACGTGTGTCAGCCGACCGTGCGCAAACAAGCACTGCGCCTGGATCTCCCTTTCCCTCGCTTTCGAGGCAGGATGGTGCCGACACCATCCGTGCCGCTTGCATCCCCGGTCCCGAGCACACCCGCGCAGCCCTATCGCGATGCCTGGTTAGCCGCCCAACGAGCGTGCCCCGATGCCGGGGTACGGGACTTGCAACGCCGTCATCCTGGGATATTCACATGGTTGTACAACCATGATCGGACATGGTTGGATCAACATAAACCCGCTAAAAAGGTACGAGCACTACCGGAGATCGACTGGGCCGAGCGAGATCGAGCCATGGCCAAGGCGGTCAAGGAATCGGCGAGCCGGTTGCGAAACACTCCAGACCGCCCGCTTCGCGTTTCGCTGGAAAAGCTCGGCAAAGACATAGGACACCAACATCTGTTGCGCAAACATCTCGAGATGCTCCCTTTAACGGAGCAAGCGCTCGCGGATGCTGTCGAGACGCTTGGGGAGGTGGGAGTACGCCGCGTGGGGTGGATCGCCGAGCGTTGCATGGAGCAAGGGGCACATCTTAGTAAAACGGAATTGGCACGGCAAGCGAGTGTCGATCACATCATCGACGCGCCGACGATAGCCCAGGCGCTCGATGATGTCATAGCGGTGATGGCAAAGCCAGCCTCTGGAGGAACTTGTTAGCCGCCCAATCTCTGTGTGCGACATCCCAGTACGAGCGGATCTTACACGAGGATTGTGCTCACGTTCAGGGTAGTCACGTCGCATCGGACGCCACATAGTTCCGGAGTACATTGGCGTCGGCCTGCGATCTGTCCATCCGTACATGATGAAACGGGCAAAGGAAATAGGGGCGTTGACCACACCGTTGATATGCGCGATAGCCAGGCTGAGGAGGCCCACTGACGCAACCATCACAATGTTGACGTAGCCTAGATCCAAAACGGTGTAATGATCGAACCGGTGCATATGCATGGTTACGCAACCAGCCCTAGCACGAGGAATCTTTAGAAGGATTCCTCGTGCTAGGGCTGGTTTTATGTTTTGCCCCCTAAACGATGGATCCATTATGTGGCGACTGGCTTTGCCCATAAAGGTATGCTGTGGGCGTACATTGTGGGTGGGGGATGATTCTGCCCAAAAAGTCGGTGCCCCCTCCATCGCCCTGCACATACGGTCATATGCGATAAACTGTGTCAATGTACCTTATGTATGTGGATGAAACAGGCGACTGTGGCATGATCAATTCGCCCAGTCCTTATTTCGTGTTGACGGGGCTCGTTGTCCACGAGTTACGGTGGGAAACATATTTAACCCAAATTAT
>JAABUJ010005781.1_pt1 | contig 12225 bp, 4 predicted proteins | sample 5559131 | NCBI WGS metagenome assembly JAABUJ01 (sample SAMN10711875, study PRJNA513366) | rock metagenome | isolation source: Antarctica rocks | place: Antarctica: Victoria Land, Mt New Zealand nord | collected 2016-01-07
TTTACAATTTTATGAATCTTTTTGAATCTTTTATTTTTTAAATCTTGTTGTACTCTACTAGATATTGTAAGAAACTTCTAAGTTATTATATAATTATATTATTTCTATATATTACTTGTAAAATAAGCTAAGTACACGCATAAATAATAGAAGCGTTATTAACAAATTTAAAATTTATTGCAAATCGAAATTGCGCAAAAAACTAAAATAATAATTGCAAAAAGTTATATAAAAAGCAAAGCAACAATTAAAAGATTATCTTAATATAAATTAAGAAACTTTGTAAAATATTTTTGTAAAAGAAAGTTGCAAAGTCAAATTATAAGATTATAGAAAACAATATTAGAAAAAAGTTAAAAAGTATCGAATTAATAAAGAGATTTATAATAATATATTTAAATAATATAACAAAGCACATAATACTAATAGCTTAACAATAAAATATTTCGAAAATAAGTTAAGACAAAAAATAAAAAATAAATTTGCAATCGAAGAAGCAAATCGATTTAAGATTAGCGTAATCGACAAATTGAATTTTAACTCGAATAAGTTAACTTGTTTAATTCTAATTTTGAAATCGAGCAAAAGTTCTAGCTTAATCGAGTAGGTCGAACGTATAAGACGCGTTAAATGCTCAACTTAACTCGCTCGATTACGTAACATTACGTAACGCGCTAATTATATGCGAGTAGCGTAAATCTTGCGCTAGTTTAATCGAGTTAGCGCATAGATAAAATAAAATAAGATAAGCGAATGCTAACACGACAAAGTTAGCTTAAGTTCTTGATATTAACTCGACAAAACTCAATTTTAAAGTTAAGTTCGCGTCTTGACTCTAGTTCAATTCTACAAAATTCAAGAAAATAAATCGAGTTAAGAAAAAAGTATTCGATTCGATTTAACAATTACACTATTTAAGATTGTCGAAAAAGCACAAAAGTTACATAAAAATACAAATATAATAATAAAGTTCTCTTCTAAGAAGATATATATTACTTAATTATATTATTTGTATTCTATACTTAGATTAATTAATATTACAATTAAGCGTTAACAACAAGTTTAATATTAATAAAAGTTTTTCGATTTACATAAAATCGATTGTAAAAATTATTTAACAACAGATTATTTATTATAATAACTTGAATAATTTAAAAAAAGTTAATAATAATAATTTTATTGTATTGTTTAATATCTTTGTTAAAGAATTTGCATTCTTAAACAATGCAAAGAAGAAAAAGATTTTAAATTCTATTATTGTTAAAATAAAGAATCTCGATAATATAATTAAAAAGAATAATAATAAGCAAGAGACTTAATATATGATTTAAGATAATGCGAAAAAGTTTAATTATAACTACTATACAACAACAAATAATAATAATAATAGCAAAAAAAATAATAAGAACAAGAAAGATAAAAACAATAACAATAAAATTAATAAGAATAATAACAATAAGAATAACAACAAGATAAAAAATAACTCGAATTAGACTATTTAAGATAATAATAAAGCAAACGAGATTATTAAGATTTCGAATTAATAACTTTATATATATAGCTTAAAGAATTTGCTATTATATATTACTATTACAATGCATTATTTTGTTGCATTATTATATTGCATTATTAAATTATAATTGAACAATTTAAGTAAAGTATAAAACTAAGATTTTAAATTTATTAAATATAATTTATATTCAAACTAATATCTTGACAATTTGAATTAATTTTTCGAGTAATATATTTAACTATTTAAGAATCATGCTATTGCTTTAGAATTATTAGTTTTTTATATATTTTTTAATAGAGTATGCTCAAATATTAAAATTTTAATAGCTTAATAATAAAGCGACTGCACTTTAATAATAATAACATAATATTTGTAAAAAAGTCTTAAAGAATATTATTGTGCTTTTTTGATTTTTTATAAATATTGTGTTATTATTATTAAGAATAAAAAAATTAAAAATTCAAATTCTTTTCGAGATATAATAATTTTTTTCTTGTTTGGATTTAAAAATAGTAATAAGAAGAACAATAATAAAGATATTGATAAAAGTAACAATAAAAAAAATCCAAAAAATAAGATTAGTTTAAACAAGATTATGCAAAACAAGATTGTCGAACTCTTTGACAAAAAAAGTTAAATCAATAATTTGATTTTAGCTATTTAGATAGCTCGAATATATTATCTTAATGCATTATTAAATAATTCTATATCGAAAAATTATAAAATAAAATATAGTTTTCTACTATTTATTTTAGAATTTCTTTATACTAATATTAAGTCTTGACAATTTGAATTGATTTTTTAAGTTAAGTTTCGATTTTAAGTATAAAAACTAATTCGAATTGTTAATTTTAATTTTAGAAATTAAATTGTCAAGACTTTCGAGTTAAATTAATACAAATTGTCAAGATTCGAGTCAAGTATTCGACTCAAACTTGATAATTCGATCTAACGCAATTAGTTTACTTAATACTATTAAGAGACTTTCTATTAGACTAAATTGCTATATATTAGAGTAATATTATTTTTCTAACAATCTTTTCTTTTTGCGCAATTGAACTATATATAATTTTAGATTGTATTATATATATATTTTCTCGATTGCAAATAATAGATTTTAGACTTTTGTACTTTGCAATATTAACTAATTTCTATATTAATATATTTTCTAGACTATAAATATATACTCTTTTAATATTAGCTAATATATTACGTCTTTCTATAATATTAAACTATTATAATCGAATTTTATAATAAAAGTCTTTTATAATTAAAGTACAATTGTTTTCGAATTTAGTGTTTAGAAATACAAAGTTTTAAATTATATTATAACTCTTGTCGATTTTAACATACTTTAGAATATTAATATAAAAGAAATACTTATTGCTCTTATAAATATACATTATATAATATAGATAAAAGATAAGTCGATAATTTCGATCAAATCTTAATACAATATAAAAAATTTAATAAAAAATTTAATTTAAATAATTTGTTGTATAAAAGAATATATTATATTGTAAAACTATTTTAGATTCGACTTACTATTGCGTGCGTTAAAATAATAAAAATATATATTGTACTTAATATTAATTAGATCTTTAATTTTTAATTTGTAATTTTTTTTGTTAGCAATATTATTTTAGAACTATTTAAATAGCTGCAACGCAACAATATTTTTGTCTTAATATTAATTTTTTCAAATATTAAAATCTACAATCTTAATAACAATTATTCTAGCAATATTTTTATTATACTTAATTAGAAGACTAAATTTCTCGACAATATATTTAAATATTTTTAAGATATCTATTTTATTTCTCTATTAATTTATCATTTTCTATTAGTTTAAATTTTTGCGCTTTAACAAATTTGGGGCAAGATATTTGTTATATACTTAAATAAAACAACATTTATTAATTAAAGTTATTATATTTGTTTTACTATTTACAAATCTTACAAAATTAATAATATTTTACAAATAATTAAAACAAATATATTTAAGACTATTTATTAATAAAAATTTTAACAACAAGCAAACAACTCTAAAGTATTGCTCTTCTATATATATATTTGCTTCTTCTACTATTAATTGCTCTATACAATTAATTAATATCTTGTTAATACTGCAATATTAATATTAATTGTTAAGAAGATTTAAAATTTGCATTTTAATTATAACTTTCTTGACTTGCGAAATTTTATACTTATTGCTTAATATGTTATTTAATTTTTTATTTAATATTAATATTAAATCTCGATATATTAACTCTAGTTATTAATAATATTTTTTGCAAACTTATAACTATTTATTTGATTAAATTGTTGTTAATACTAATATTAAGATATTGCTCTTAACAACTCTAGTCTTACAATTTTCTAATAGATTAAAGATATCTATTTTAATTTTATTAAAATTGTAAACTTTTTAATTAAATAAGTTCGATTCTAAACTCTTGAAAAAAGATATTATTTCAAAATTTAATATTTTAATAATATTTTTTTAGTTATTTAAAATAATTAATCTTCTTAATTCTTAATCTTTTGTATTTTAATGCAAATATTATAAAACAATTCGACTTATAAAATTATACATTTAATTTATATTCGAAATATATTTTGCAGTTTTTGTTATTGCTAGAATATTAACTTCTTAAAAGCAATTAAATTCTTAATTAATTATTATATTACTTTAATACTTATAAATTAACAAAATTCTTTCTTTATATTTTTTATATTAATACTTTTAACTTTTGCAAAGAGATTTCAAAACTAACATTTTTAAATTTGCAAATATCTTGCGTTTACTTCGATAAATATACTTTTAAAACTTTTAATATTTAAGCAAAACTTAAATCTTTTTTACAACTTCTTTAATAATCTCTATATATTTATTAGTATATTTAAAATATTTAATAATAGTCTTAAATTGTTCTTCTTTTGTTGCAAAAAAATAATATTTAATTATTAGTATCTTGCACAATATTATACTAATTGTAGTCGACTATTAATTGTATTAGATTTTAAAAATTAGTATATAAGTTTGCAAATATAATTGCAAAATCTAATTTATTGTTGTCGACTACTATATGTTACGAGCCTAGCAGGAACGTACCGATATAAGAAATGCGCTCAGGCGTAGCACAAGATACGACTATCTACATGCTCGCTCTGCTCGACGAGCGAGCAAGACGAACAAGGTGTGCTCGCTCTATTCGACGAACGAGCAAGACGAACAAGGTATGCTCGCTTTGCTCGACGAACGAGCAGGACGAACAAAGAAGAATTTCATTGAGTATATAGATTTTCGAACACGACTTCCTTATGAATCGTGTTCAACTTATCTTAAGTCTTGACTTACTATTACGATTACTAAAGTTGCAATCCCTTGTTATCAAGTGATTGCTTGCGTTACCTAAAGACGTTTACAAACCTCTTCAAAGCACAATCCTCTCTAATATTCTAAATCGCCAAATAGCAGCGTAACACTTTGAACACTCGAAAGAATGTCTATATTAGGTCAACGCGCCCCTATCCCAAGCAATAGCTCTACAACATCACGTCGACCTTCTATCGATAAGAACGACAAGGTAAGAATCAACAAACTCGACGTCTACCATGAAGATCGAATTGGCCTAGAAGACTAGCTTATGCAGGTGAATATCTACTTCACCTTTTATCTTGTTCTAGCGAACAAGAAGACGATTTTCGCATCTACATTCCTTAGAGGAAGAGCCTAGCACTAGCTCAAGCCAAACTTACGCAAGTATTTGAAGAATTATGACGAAAATCCTCGTGCGATGTTCACGAATTTCGATAACTTCAAGAGAGAGCTTCGAAGAATCTTTGAAACATTCAACGAGAAACAAATCGCAAAAAGAGTAATTTAGCATTTAACTCAACGAATCTTCGCAACAAAGTACGTAGCAAGGTTTCAAAAGTATGTCAATCTTATCGAGTGAAATGATGTCGCACTTATGACAATGTTTCGACGAGACCTTAAGGACAATCTCAAGGACGAAATTATGCGCGATGGCAAAAGCATTAGCGACATGTTCGATCTCATCGAAGTAGCCATCGATCTCGACGACAAGTTGTATGAGAGAGCTATGAAAAAAAGATACGATCAATTCAAAGAAAGGGCAAAAACCTTCTTCGAATCGACGATCGAATATCAACAAAGTTAATTTCGTTTCAACAAATAAAAATATAGCAACCCAAACTATCGTGGGCCTGCATCAATGAAATTGAATTCGACCCAATATTGTAAAAGAAAGAACCCTAGAGGAAAGCAAGGCAACAAGACAAAAACGTGCTATTCATGTGGCAAATTGGGTCACTTCGCAAGAGATTGTCGTTCAAAGAACTTGATAATTCCACGACAAATCAATGCTATGTTAAGAGAGATACTTGATAGCCAAGACGACATTAGAGAGCAAATCGACACAAAGGCGAACACCCCCAAGACTAGATCGAATGACGACTACTATTTGGTAGAAAACCTAGATCAATTATAGAAAGTCCTAAATGAAACATTATCAAGCAAGGCACTCGCATTTACGCAGGAAGTCAATTAAGCACTTTAGAAGGCCATCAAATCTCATAGTTTAGCTATCGACTCAAACGAAGAGTACGACTAAAAGGACTTTCACGAATGTCTAGACAACATCACGAAACATCTTGACGCTTTAGATAGCTTATCGAAGAAAAGACGAATTAGTCAAATCGTAAATAAATGCGAGGAAACGCTAGAAAGCGATGCCAATACAAAAAAGGATATTCTCGATGAAATCGAACAACAACTAAGCAATGTTAGTTTATCTCGACAAAAGATAGAGGAAGCAAAAAGACATAAGACGCTTAGTTGAATCGTTTGCTATAACGACTCATGCTAAACTCACCTAGAAGATAAGGAAGAAGCCAATTGATTTTCTAGAAAGCCAAAGTTAGCAATTTAGCAACAAAAGGAAGCCCAGCGCAAACAGGCGTTTGAAGCAGAAGTCATAGCACAAGAGCAAGAAAAAGTCCAAGTTTCTTGATAAAGGGCATATCAAAGAAATGCAATATGTTAGCCCAACAATAGCAACTAAACTTAATAGCACACGCACGATGTTTTATCACACTAGTCAAGATCAATGATCGTCGACTTATCGCAATGGTCGATTTTGGTGCAATAGATAATTTTATGGCTAGAGCTCTTGTTAAGAAGAAGAATTATTCTACTTAAAAGAAGTCTAACGCTTACAACTTAATGATTGTAGATGAAAACTCGTTACTCGATGAGAATGAAAAAGTGAATAAAGAGACAAAGTCACTATCGATAGCTATTTAGCAACACCATAAGAAACTAATCTTTGATATAGTGGGAATGGTCACTCACGATATCGTTTTAGAAATGCCTTGATTGAAGCAACACAATCTAGAAGTCGACTAAAATACACGAGTACTTAGATTTGAGCGATGTGATCACGCAATTCACATTCAATCTACGCATCGACAACGTTCGATAATAGATGAAAGATAGAATCGAAACTTGATCGCAAGATGCGAACTTGCATTCTTGAAAAAGAACGATCAACGTATTGAGTTCGACTCGACAAGCATTAGCAAAGATCAATTGGGTCAAAACGTCAAAGTATATGAAGAAATTTGCGAACCTTCTAAGAATCTTGAAATATTTGGTAAAGCGAGGGGATCGCTAAAACACATATCACGAATATATAATAGATGGGAGCACCTATTCTAGGAAGAGGAAACGACAAAGGCTCTATCTAAACATCAATTGTGAGATCACGAAATTAAACTTGAACCAAGCAAGAAATTCACGTTTGAACCTATTTACGCTCTATCGAAGAAAGAATTGTCAATACTTCGCAAATATCTAGCAAAAAATGAAAAGAAAGAATTTATTAGAAAATCCCAATCACGAGCAAGATACTCGATCCTCTTTACACTTAAGAAGGACGAAGAACTTCGCTTATGTGTCGATTATCGAAAGCTAAACGACATAACGATTAAGAATCGATATTCATTATCAAATATTAGTGAGCTTCAAGATCGACTATTCGAAGTCAAGTATTTCACCAAATTGGACTTACGAGAAGCGTATAACTAAATTAGAATGAAGACGAGAGAGAAGTAAAAGATAGCTTTTCGTACACGATATGAACTTTACGAATACATGATAATGTCGTTTGGACTCATCAACGCCTCAACAACATGTTAGGAAATGATCAACGATGCGCTACGACAATATTTGGACATATTTGTCATAGCATACTTGGACGACATCATGATATACTTAATCACGCTAAAGAAACATGTGTAGCATGTTTCCCAAGTATTGGAATGTCTAAACAAAAGAGATCTACGCCTTAAACCAAAGAAATGCGAAATTCATCGAGAGGAAGTTGACTTTCTAGGATTCGTTGTAGAACGACATGAAATTCGAATGAATCTAGAAAAGATCAAGGCAATCAAAGAATGATTAACATCAATCGATGTTAAGGACATCTAGGCCTTTATAGGATTTGTTTAGTACAACAGGAAGTTCATCAAGAACTTCTTGAAGAGATCAATATCATTGACGAACCTAACGAGGAAAGACACGCCTTGGAAATGGGAATCAAACGAAAAAGCAACATTTTAAAGATTGAAAGAAGAGTGTTTAAAGAAACCAATACTCAAGATGTTCGATCCCAAGAAACTAGGACGAATGGAAATCGACGCATTAGATCTAGTTATCGATGTATGCTTTAATTAATTATATGAAGGCATGTGGCACCCAATGGCATACTACTCTAGGAAACTCTCGCTAGCGAAACAGAACTACGACATTCATGACAAGGAACTACTTGCAATAGTAGCAGCCCTTGAAGCATGAAGAGTATATATAGAAGGAGCATCAAAGCTCACAATCCTAATAGATCATAAGAACTTATTGCACTTCATCACGACAAAAGAGCTCAACAAGAGACAAGTGCGATGATCTAAGAAATTGGGACAATACAAATTCAAGATATTGTATATTCTAGGGAAAGAAAATGACAAAGCAGACGCACTTAGCAGACGAAGTGATCATATAAAAACGAAGAAATCGTTCAATCATAGTATACTTAAGGTCAACAACGACGAATCACTATTAGTCAACGAACATGAGCTAAACACAACCTTACGAATTCTAAGAGACAAGTCAAAGGAGTTTCCAATCAAGAAAAAGAAGCTCCAAATATCAATCAACAAAATCGACGAATGTATAAGAGAGCATCATGACGAATCACTGCAAAGACACCTAGGGGTGATCAAAACACTTTAGCTTTTGCGCTAGCATTGCTAGTTTCCCAACATGAGACAAGTTGTCGAGACATATGTTAAAAAATGTCTTAGTTGTTAGCAAAACAAACATGATACATATGCGCAATATGGCGAAATTTAGTATTAGGAATTATCTAAATCGCCATGGAACGAAGTTACAATGAACTTCATCACCAAGTTGCCTAAGTTGACGAATCTAGCAATTGAAGAAAGATATGATTCGATACTAGTAATGGTTGACAAGCTTATCAAGTACTCACATATTATTGCATGCAAAGAGAAATTTATGGCAAAACAACTAGAATACATCGTACTAAATCGATTGATTAGATACCATAATATATCCAAAGAACTAACTAGTGACAAAGACAAGCTCTTCACGTCTAATTATTAGAAAACGCTTATATCAATGTTAGATACGAGGCTTCGTATATCGATTGCCTATTACCTAGTCACGAATGGACAAACAAAACGAATCAACCAAAGCCTTAAGCAATATTTGAGGCACTACGTCAACAATATTTAGAACAACTAGATATCACTTCTATCTATGGCATAGCTAGCCTTGAACGCGAAGGTTTTAAATATCACAAAGATAACACCTTTCTTCGTCAACTTTAACAAGGAATCGAATCTCTTTGATCAAGAAAGAAAGCATTTGGCAACTCAATTAATCATTGAAAGAGTAGCGACACTTAAGAAGGTACACGATAACATCGCATCGATGCAAATTAGATCAACCAAGTATCAAAACAAGAAACGAAAAATGGCATCTCAACTAAAGGAGAAGAATAAGATGTATCTCCTAACAAAGAACTTGAAGACTAGGAAGAAAAGCAAGAAACTTGACCATGTCAAGATCGAATCATTTTTCATCAAAGAAGTCAAGAGATCAATCAATTACGAACTCGACTTACTCAAGAACGCCAAAGTATTTTTAGTATTTCATATTTCATTATTGGAACTAGTTGACCCCAATACGTTTATACAAAAAACTTTTCATTATAAACCATAGAAGGAAAATCGATTCGAAGTGGAAAAAATTTTGAAAAAGAGAGGTTAACAATATCTTGTCAAGTGAAAGAGATACTCTACGACAAAAAACACATAAGAACCTAAGGAGAATCTCGATGATTGCGACAATCTTATTTAGAAGTTTCATCAAAATCAAGAGAATCAACGACCAAAGGCGACCAATTCAAAGAATTCGAAAATTGAAATTGTTCGAAGAAAACATCGAAGAAAAGCTTAGAAGCTTTAGGTAGCGAGACCTTCTCCTTGTTTTTCAACGTGTCGATGACACTTCATTTCGAGAGCATCATATCTTCTTTCTCATTTTCCAATTGTCGCAATTGATGTTTTAATTGATAGAGCTTAGCCTTCACCTTACGAATCGCATCGCGTACGCGAAGTCGCTTCTTATGAATTCGACGAAGCTTAGTCGACAAGATCGCCAGGTCACAGGACTTGCTCGCCTCCACACAACAAATACACTTCTTCGACATTTTACCAAAGATACAAGTCTTTTCTAGCGAAGAACAACGCTTACAAGGACGCATCGCAAGCGATAGAGAACTAGCAAAATTAAGTAAATCTTTCTTGCGTTTGGAAGAGTTACGATCGTTGATTTTGCGAAAAGGCATCGAGAAAAGAATGCTTTCGAGACGAAAGCTTGAGAGAGAGAGAATAGTGTTACGAGCCTAGCAAGAACGTATCGATATAAGAAATGCGCTTAGACGTAGCACAAGATACGACTACCTGCATGCTCGCTTTGTTCGACGAGCGAGCAAGACGAACAAGGTGTGTTCGCTTTGCTCGACGAGCGAGCAAGACGAACAAGGTATGCTCGCTCTATTCGACGAATGAGCAAGACGAACAAAGAAGAATTTCATTGAGTATATAGATCTTCGAATACGACTCCCTTATGAATCGTGTTCAACTTATCTTAAGTCTTGACTTATTGTTACGACTACTAAAGTTGCAATCCCTTGTTACCAAGTGATTGCTTGCGTTACCTGAAGACGCCTACAAACCTCTTCAAAGCACAATCCTCTCTAATATTCTAGATCGTCAGATAGTAGCGTAACACTATAGATAAAAGAATTTTGTCTATCGAAAAAAATAAAATAGAAAGAAAAATAGAAAAATAGAAAAATCAATCGACAAATAATATTAATATTCGAAATACTCAATATAATATTTTTTTATTTATAGATTATTAAAATAAAGATATGCGATATATCTTTGTTGTTTACTTCTTATTATTTACTTATTTTTCTATCTTTTTAATCTATATCTTAATTTTTATTAATACAAGATTGCTAATAACTTAACAAGTCAAAAAATACTTGCAATATACTCTTAGAAAAGTATATCTCTTCTAATATAATAAGATTATTAATATAAGTTTTGCTTAGTTTTATTAATACTTTGCAATATTTATTTGTTATTAAGCATTTTATTTTATTTATTTACTATTAAGTATTGTTAAATTTGCGACTTTATATATTTCTTATTATTGTTTAATCTAATATTTAATTATTTATATCTTTTGCTAAAGTTTTTTTTAAAAAATAAATTCTCTTATTTATTCAATTTTCTTAAAATAAATAATTGTTTTTTCGAATTTTGTTGTATTTTTTTAGCTATATTAAATCGAATTTTACTATATATCTTGCTTTCTTTAATACAAAATTCTTCGCATTATAGATAAGCACAACTTTTCTTCAAAAATTATATTAGTTAATATTGTTAAAAAAATAATATTTTTAATTGCTATTAAAACTTTAATATTTTAAATTACTAACAAGAATTCGATATTTTTAATTATAGTTAAAAATTTAATATTTTTTAATTATTTTACAATATTCGATTGTCAAATTTCTATTAAGATGATTCTTATTCTATTAATTTTTTTATTTAAGATATTAAATATAAACATTGCTCTATTATCGATTACTTTAATAAAAGAGAAATTAAATAAATTAATATAAGTTCTCGAACTAAGCTTTTTATCTATAAGAAAAATTTAAGAATTTAAAAATCTATCTTAGAAAACAATTAAGAAAGCAAAGAAGAATAAAAATATACTTAATAGTACAAAAAAAGTTTTGTCAAAAATATTAAACAAAACAACTTTAATTTAGAAACTTATATATTTCTCTTTCTTTTGCAATCTTTATTAAATTTTTTGCTAATATTTCTACTATTAGAACAATTCTAAGAAGCAAGATAAGTCAAAAAACAAAAACTTTAGTAATAATAATCTATTAATTTTTTCTTTTATTTATAAGAATTAAGTATTTGCGCTATTTTGTCTTTTTAATATCTCGAAATTGAAACTTAATACAAAGAGCTATATACAATATAATTAAGAAAATAACAATTAAGCAAAAAAA
>JAABUJ010005782.1_pt1 | contig 12224 bp, 9 predicted proteins | sample 5559131 | NCBI WGS metagenome assembly JAABUJ01 (sample SAMN10711875, study PRJNA513366) | rock metagenome | isolation source: Antarctica rocks | place: Antarctica: Victoria Land, Mt New Zealand nord | collected 2016-01-07
CTACCCCTCCGACGCCCCGCTCGGTGACGCGCGCGTGCGGCGGGCGCTCAACATGGCGGTCGACCGCGACAAGCTCATCGCGCAGGGTCTCGGCGGCTACGCCAATCCGCTGCGCGCGCTCACGCCGGCCTGGTACGACAGTCTCCCCCGCGACGCCAAACCCTACCCGCATGACCCTGACCAGGCCAAGCGGCTGCTGGACGAGGCCGGCTGGCCGCGGGAACGTCCGCTGCGCATCGCCGCGCCGGAGCCCTTTATGGGGCTTGCACAAATGGTCGCCGCCGACATTGAGGCGGCGCTGGGCATCGCGACAGTGGTTACAACCATCTCCAATCCTGAGATGCGCGCGGCGATTGAGAAGAAGCTGCCGCCGGCATGGGACGTGCTGTTACACGGGTGGTTCGACCTCAGCTCGGAGGCGCCGCCGGCGGCGGTGCATCGCGAGTTCTTCGGCGCAGATGGCGCGTTCCGCGTGGGACCCGAACTGCCGGAGTTCGACCACCTGTATGCCGAGATGACGGTTCAACTCGATGGCGCGACGCGCGGCGAGGTGGCCGGGCGCATCGACACCTACGCCTATGACGAGGCGTTGGCCCTGTTCCTGTGCGCCCCGCAGGCGCTCTACGCGGTCAACAAGCACGTCCAGTTCAATGCCTACCGCACCACGCTCGAACTGGCTGAGACCACCGTCGACGAGGGGCACTGGCCCCGCCGGAACGGGTCCGGCGAGACAGCGCCCACGTCATCGGAGCCCGCGTCGAGCGGACCGCGCGCCACGGGTTTCCACGGCGCTGGCTGTTAATTATTAGGAGGACTATCATGGCCGACATCACCCTCACTCAGGCGCAGAGCGCCGTGGACGCGGCGATCAAGAAAGCGCAGGAGCTGAATGTGCGTCAAGACATCGCGGTCGTCGACGCGGGGGCGAACCTCAAGGCGTTCGTGCGCATGGACGGGGCCTGGCTGGGCAGCATCGACATCGCCATCAAGAAGGCCAAAACGGCGCGCTTCTTCGACATGCCGAGCGGCGCCCTCGGGCCGCTGGCGCAGCCGGGCCAACCCCTGTATGGCATCGAGCACTCCAACGGCGGCTTGATCACGTTCCCCGGCGGCGTCCCACTCAAGAACGGTCAGGGCGAGATCATCGGGGCGATCGGCTCCAGCGGCAGCACCGTCGAGAACGACCTGGCCGTAGCCGACGCCGGCGCGCAAGCCGTCTCATAGCGGCTGCATGCCCCTTCACCTTAGCGCCGGCGTCGTCACGGCCCGCTCCGGCGCATGGGAGGGCCAGCGGGTCAGAGGATAGGCCGACCAGACAGCGCGAGGAGAAGCGGCATGTCGTCTATTACAACCACAGGGATCAGCCACCTACGTCTCACGGTGACCGATATCAACCGCTCCCGCAAGTTCTATACAGAGGTGCTCGGGTTCGAGGTCGCGCTGGAGCCCCAATCCGGCGATGACCCCGCGGCCCGCGCGGTGAACGCGATGCTGTTCGGAGGCGTCATCTTCCAGACCAACGGCATCCTCTTTGGCTTGCGCCCCGTCGCCCCTGGGAGTGACCGCTTCAGCGAGGATCGCGTCGGGCTCGATCACCTCAGCCTCGGCGTCGGCAGCCGCGATGACCTTGAAGCGGCCGTGCGCCTGCTCGACGAACGCGGCGCGCCGCACGGGGACATCAAGGATCTTGGCCCCGACGTCGGGCTGTATATCCTGGAGTTCCGCGATCCGGATAACATCCAACTCGAACTCAGCGCGCCCTACAGCCGGTAGCTAGTGAGGGCGGAAGCGTCAGGATTCGGAACGCAATCGGGCTATGGCGCGCGACAACCTGCGGTGGTCCCGGCCTGATCGTGCCTACGCGGCCTGCAACAGCGCGCACACCTCGCCCCAGCGGTCCTGGAACAGGCGGCGCTGCTCGGCCAAGGACACCGTCTCGTTCAGGTGATGGCGATAGCGAAAGTGGTCGCGCAGTTCGTCATGGGCGGGGCAGAAGCGCGCCGCCGCCTCGAAGGAGCCGAAGCCGCGCATAGGATAGTAGCGTTGTTTGATGCCCCGGTGATCCTGCTCCATGCGATTGTTCATATAGCGGCTGGTGCGATGCTGGACCTCCGGCCCCAGCGTCTCGCGGATGGCGCGCGGATAGGCGTCGTGCCCGTCGGTCGTGACCTTCTTCGGCGCGTGGCCGACGACCACACGGGCGCGCGTGAAGAAGCGTTTGGCGGCGTCCATGTCACGGGTCTCGCTCAGCATCGAATCGACCAGGTTCCCGTCAGCGTCGATGGCCCGATACAGGTAGCACCAGCGCCCGTTGACCTTCACATAGGTCTCGTCGCAGTGCCACTTCGTGCCGGCTTTGCCCCGTCGCTTGGCGCGCAAGCGCGCGGTGAGCAGCGGGGCGAAGCGCTCTTCCCACTCCCGGACGGTTTCATGGGTGAAGGTGTAGTCACGGGTCAGGAACATCTCGGCCAAATCCCGCAGGCTGAGCTTGTAGCGCAGCCGCCAGAGCACGACGAGGAGCGCGATGTCGGTGGGTACCTGCAGGTGGTTGAAGGGCGTGCCCGTCCGCTCATTGAAGGTCCGCCGGCAGGGACGACAGCGGAACAGGCAATACCCCAACGCCGTGGCCCGCTCCAGTTCCTGTGTCGCGTCCCCTTGGCAGTACGGGCAGACCATCGTCCCTCCTCCATGCACCCCTATAACATGCACCCCTATAAAAGGAGTAGGATACCTGACCGACGGGCTCTCCACCACCACTGATTCTGATTCCTGACGCATCCACAACCCGACCAAGGGCAGCGATCTCGCGGTCGTCTCCAGCAGCGTCAGCATGCCGGGCGATAAGGCGATCACGGCCGACCTCACCGTGCTGGAGGCGGCGATCACCAATACCCAGCCAGGCACGCCGCTGGCCGATGTCCACATCGGCCTCGGTATCAGCGACACCATCTCGATGGCCTCGCTGGCGCAGGGCGTTAACCCGCTCAAGGATCTGCATCCCGACATCGGCGTCGACGCCAACCTCAACCTGGGCCTCAAGACGCAGCTACGCGCCGGTGAGACCGCCGGCCTGCCCTCGCTCACGGCCAACTTCGTCATGACCTGGACCTACCAGATCGAGAGCCTCAACGGTGGCTTGCCCACGCCCGCGACGCCCAACATCTACTTCAACAACGTCACGTTCCACGCGGGCGAGTTCGTTTCGCGCTTCCTCGCGCCGACCGCGCGGCAGATCCAGACCTTTACCAAGCCGCTACAGCCGGTGATCGACACGGTGGAGGCGCCCGTCCCAGGCATCTCAACCCTATCCACGGCGACTGGCGGCGACCCGATCACCATGCTGAGTATCCTGGAGAAGCTGGGCGGCTGCGACTGCTCGGCCATCGACAGGGTCGTCGGCGTCGTCCAGTTCGTTAACGGCATCGACACGAGTGGCAACAGCGACCTGCCGATCCTGATTGGCAGCTTCAAGGTTGCCGGCCCAGCCACGCTGGACGCACCGCCCACACCGGGGCAAGATCATAGCTCGGCGGTACAACCGATAGGTACTCAGGCCATTGATGTCGGCGGCTCTTTGGGCGATTTCCTCGGCGGGAACGGCCAACTCAAGGGCGCCGCCGCGAGCGACCTCAGCGGTAGTGGAGGAAGTCTCACCAGTAGCTCGTTTAGCGCCAAGACCGGGTTGAGCTTCCCATTCCTGCAGCATCCCACGCAGATGTTCAATCTACTGTTGGGCCAGGACATCGATATGGTCCGCTACGACAGCGGTCCGCTGGTAGCCAGCGCCGGCTTCGAGTATAACTTCCCGCCGATCTTTATCGGTCCGGTGCCGTTGGCGATCGGCGTCTTCGGGCACATATCGTTGAGCGCGCGCCTCGCGGTCGCCTACGACACGAGCGGCATCCGCAAGGTCCTCAGCGACCATACCTCGGGCGAGCACCTGCTCGACGGCATCTACTTGCCCACGGTCGACGAGAGCGGCAAGCCGATCCACACGGTCGAACTCGACGGCCAGATCGGCGCGAGCGCATCGGTCAGCGCCGTGATCTTCTCGGTCGGCGTCAAGGCCGGTATCGAGTTGGACATCTTCCTCAATCTGCACGACCCCGACGGCGACGGCAAGGTACGCATCGACGAGATCTACAGCGAGTTGCATAACCCCGTCTGCCTGTTCGACCTGGGTGGCCGCCTCTCGTTCTTCCTGGAGGCGTATGCCTCGGTCGATCTCTTCCTATGGAGCCAGGAGTGGGACTTCCCCATCGTCAATATCACGCTGCTCGACTTTAACCAGTTGGGCCAGCAACTGCGCACGGCTATCTGTGCCAGCCCTAACCCGGTGTGGGCGGAAGACAGTACGAGCATATGGTCCTCACACCGTGATTCCAACGCGCCGCCGAACTACATCGATTCGAGCGGTAACACCCAAACCTTCGCCCCCGCGACGGACCACTGGCTGGTGGTTAACGTGGGTCCCTTCGCCGGCCTGCGCAACTTCCAGACCGACCAGACCGACGAGACCGTCAAGATCCGCCAGATCCGCGAGCAGATCGTGGAAGGCGGGGCCTCGGTGGCCAAGAACGGCTTCTCGGTCGAGATGCTGGGCCAGACCCAAACCTTCTACGGGGACTACAAGGGTGTCTACGTCGACGGCGGTTCGGGCAACGACAAGATCAGCTTCGAGGCCGGGCACGACTACAGCGTCACGCCCAACGCGTCGCTGACGTTCACTAAACCCGTGGTCGCCCTTGGCGGCGACGGCAATAACTTGATCATGGGCGGGCAGGGTCCGAACACGATCTACGGGGCGATCCCCGACGCGGGATTCGCCTGCAGTGATCCGACCAAGTGTAGCAACCAGATCCAGGGCGGCCCCCTGGCCGACCTGCTCTACGGTGGCCCCGGCAACGATGTGATTAACGGCGGCGGCGGCGGTGACACGATCGACGGCCGCGCCGGCAATGACACCATCGCCGCGGGCGATGGTAACAGCACGGTCTATGGCGGCGACGGTAGCGACATCATCAGCACGGGCGCCGGGAACAGCGTCGTCTACGGCGACAAGCCCGGCGAGATAGCGTGCGCCACCGGCGCGACCTGCGACGACAGCATCAGCATGGGCGCCGGCCAGAGCGTCGCCATCGGCGGCACCGGCGCCAACACGCTCGACGCGCAGGGCTGCGCTCAGGACGCCACGTCGTGTACGACCAGTTCGATCTTGATCGGCGGCTCGGAGGGTAATCTCCACCTCTCTGACATACAGGACTGGTTCACGCATGCCAGCGACGCCCCCTATGCGTACAACGTGCCCGGCGTCGATACGCTCTGCGCCTCGGACGGCTTTCCCGGGGACGATAATAACCGCGTGCAGGGCGGCCCCGGCAACGACCTGATCATCGGTGGTCAGGGTAATGATACGCTGCTCGGCGAGGGCGGCAACGACCGCATCTGCGGCCGCGGCGGCAACGACGCGCTTATCGGCGGCCAGGGCGACGACTATCTCGACAGCGGATCGGGGAACAATGTCTTGATCGGCGATGATGGCGCGATCAGCGACACGGGGACGCTGCAAAGCGCCCTCCTACCCGCCACCCTGGGCGGCGCCGATCAGGCCGTGCTCGCCCAGGTCCAACTCGCGCCAAGCCAGACGGACGGCGCCGACAAGATGGTCGGCGGCGGCGGCAATGACTTCCTCTTTGGCGAGGGCGGCGCCGACATCATGAGCGGCGGCGCCGGCAGTGACTACATGGTTGGCGGCGACGGGAACGATGTGATGCATGGCGGCGGCGGCAATGACGTAATGTTCGGCGACAACGCCAACGGCTCGTGCGCCTCCGCTCCCAACTGCGACGACATCATGTATGGCGACGCCGGGAACGACGAGATGCACGGCGGCCTCGGCGCCAACTACATGGTTGGCGGCGACGGCTCCGATAAGATGTACGGCGACGGCGGTGGCTACGCTGTCCCGACAACCAACACGATGTATGGTGACAGCGACGTGGAGGACGGCGCCTGTGCTTCGGCGGCCTGTAACGATGTCATGTACGGTGGCGTCGGACAAGCCTATATGGAGGGCGGACCCGGCTCCGACATCATGTACGGCGCGGCGCTGGCCAGCGATATGATCGGCGGCTCGTCCAAGGCCGGGCTACCCGACGGCGGCGGCAGCCTCACGGTCGGGACCGTGGCGGTCATCACCGGCAACCTCATGTACGGCGGCCCCGGCGCCGACGTCATGTGCGGCGCCAACTGCGCCATCAGCCGCGTGCTCGCCGGCCTCGGGACCGACCCCAATACGCACAGCCCCACGCTGGGGTCTGTCCAGATCTTCGACACGCCGACGACGCCCAACTGCGCGGCCTCCGTTACGACGGCCGGCAGCAACTACCTGGACGGCGGGGCCGGCTCCGACATCATGTACGGCGCCGCCCTAGCCGACACGATGCTCGGCGGCCCCGGCAACGACCACATGGAGGGCGGCCCCGGCGCCGACACCCTCTATGGCGATAGCGGGCAAAACGACCTGGTGGGCGGCTACGGGCGCCTGGACACCAGCAACCCCGCCAGCGCCGCCGACGGGATGTGCGACGGCAACGACACCATCTACGGCGGCGACGGCTCGCTGGCCGGATCAGCCAACGCCGATCAGTACGGCCTCGCCAGCCCTTCGCGCGATAGCGGAAGTGGGAATGTGATCGCCGGCGACAATGCCGATATCCAGCGGCCTACGGACCCGTTGACAGGCCTGTGGCTCACCAACCATTTCGACCAGTCTGTCGCGACGCCGGCCGTCTCGCGCACGGTGACGCTGCTCGACGTGGCGACGACGACTAACCAGGCGCCGCTGACCAATGGCACCAGCGGGAACGACACGCTCTGGGGCGACTACGGCGACGACCAGATGTACGGGCAGGGCGGGAACGACACCATGCACGGTGGCCCCGGCGACGACTATATGGAGGGTAACGCCGGGTCCGACATCATGTACGGCGACGGTGGGAACGACGACCTGATCGGCGGCTCCGCGGCGGCCGGGCAGATCGACGCCAACATCCCCACCAGTGTGCCGCCCACAGTCAGTGGCAACGGCCTGCTGCTGGGCAACCTGATGTACGGCGGCGACGGGGCGGATGTGATGGTCGGCAACAACGGGACCATCACGCGGCCGATCGTCACCTCCGCCTGGCAGATGATCGCCAAGGACGGCACACCCGTCCGCGTGGTGACCCAACTCGACATCGCGCCGGCCCCTAACTGCCCGACCACGACGCCGACCACGGCCGGCGACGACTATATGGACGGCGGCGCCGGCAACGATGTCCTCCTCGGCGAGGCCGGCTCTGACAGCTTGCATGGCGGCCCCGGCGACGACCATCTGGAAGGCGGGTCGGGGAACGACGTCCTCTACGGCGACAGCGGCCAGGACGATCTGATTGGTGGGACCGGCCGCACGATCAGCAACGTCGCAAGCTCGGCGCGCGACGGCTACCTGGATGGGAACGACATGATCTACGGTGGCGACGGCTCGACGACGTCGATCACGGCGGCCACGCTCAACGCAGGCAACGGCCAGTCCGTGGCTGTCGGCCCCGGCGTCCCCGATGTCTATGGACTCTCGGCTACACCGGATAGCGATCCTAGCGAAACCGACGTGATCGCGGGCGACAATGGGACCATCGACCGTCCGTTGGATGGTCAGGGGCCAGTGGATCACCAACGCGTTCTCCGCCTCGGACGGGTCTATCTCACGGACGGTGAGGTTGTACGACGTGGCCACGATCTCCTACACGGCGCCATTGACCAATGGGACGAGTGGAAACGACACCCTCTGGGGCGAGACGGGCGATGACCTGATGTACGGTCAGGGCGGCAACGATACCATGTTCGGCGGCCTCGGCGACGACCACATGGAGGGTAACGCCGGTAACGACGTCATGTTCGGCGGTGGCGGCCAGGACGATATGCTCGGTGGGACCGGGCGTATCAACGACGACCCGGCCACGGGTTCGCCAAACCGCATCGACGGCGCGAACATCATGTTCGGTGACGACGATCCCTCCGGTGGAACCCTTTCCACCGACGGGCACGACGTGATGATCGGCAACAACGGGATCATCAGCCGCCCGCTCACCCCATCGGGCGCGTGGACGGTGACCTCCTACGCCACCTTCACGTACAGCGACGCCATCACCACCAACACCAGTATGAGCCCGACAGCGACGACGCCTACCAGCCGCGTACAGCGTATCATCCAGATGGTCGACACACAGCCAATGTCGGTGACGCTGCCCGGCGGGGCCGTCTACGCCAACGGCGGCAGCGACATCATGCATGGCAACGGCGGCGACGACGACATGATCGGCGGGTTCGATAGCGCGACCGAAGGTATCGCGACGCAACTGGCGAATGTGCCCGATTGCGCCGCGCGTGGCCTGATTACCCTCACCGGTGATCTCATGTGCGGCGATGCCGGCGACGACGCCATGCTGGGCGACCAGGGCGTCATCACCGACACGGTCGAGACCGGGAGCCGCACGCAGACGATCAGCATCCCCGCCCCCTTCATCCAGGAGACCAATTACCCGAACGGGCAGCTCACCCGCCAGGTACAGCTGACCCAGCCCTCTATCGGCGGCGACGATGTGATGCAGGGCGGCTCCGGGAACGATTGGATGCACGGAGGCGCGGGCAACGACCTGATGAATGGCGACAGCGGCAACGATCGCCTCTTCGGCGACGACGGCAGCGACGCGCTCTGGGGTGGACCCGGACATGACCACCTCTACGGAGGGTACGGGGATGACTTCCAGGACGTGCAGTTCATCACCAGTACGACCAGCATCACCGGCCCCAACCCTGCCGCATGGTCAATCGTCGCTCCGGTAGCCGACACACTGCAGGGCATCGACTACAGCTACGGCGGGTGGGGTCGCGACCTCCTGCAGGCCGACTTTGGCGGACCAGGACCGCAGCTTGGCGACAGGTTGATCGACTGGGTCGGCAACTACAACCTGTACTACACCTGCCCCGGTGCCTATGGTGAAGGCGTGATCACGCGCCAGCACAGCCGGCCATGGAGCAGTACCTGATCGACCAGGCCACGGGCGACGGGGCCACCGGCGTGGCGACGGCGGGGACCTCCGGATTCGACGAGCTCGGCCTGGTCTACGTGAGCGATATCAAACAGAACAACGGCCCGCCCTATCCGGGCAGTCCCGGCCACTTCACCTGCGCCGCGTGAGCGGCGTCGACCGGGTCGCCCACTCCGAGCCACCGGCTTCCAGCGCTGGAAGCCGGTGGCTCGGAGTACAGCGATCATAGGTACGGCGCCATCCACGCGTCCAATCAACGGCGATCATCAACCAGGTCAGAACACAGCGGTAATCGACTAGTTCACAAAGGTTTTAGAAAGGGAGGTGTCGTATGCGACGTTATCGCGTCGGCCGCTATCTGTTAGTTAGTCTATGCGTGCTCGGCATCGCCGTCGCGCCGGGCGCGCCTGCGACTCACGCCGCGGCGGGCGCCATTACAGAATATTCCGTTCCCACCGAACTCAGCCAACCTCGCGGCATCGTGGCGGGATCCGACGGAGCCCTCTGGTTCACCGAAGCGAGCGGCGACAAGATCGGGCGCCTCAGTACAGGTGGCGCACTGACGGAGTTCGGGCTCACCTCTGGCAGCCAACCGTACAGCATCGCGTCAGGCAAAGACGGCGCGCTCTGGTTCACGGAATACGGCGGCAACAACATCGGGCGGATCACCACCGCCGGCTCCCTGACCGAGTACGCCATCCCCACCGCCTATAGCAACCCCTTCAGCATCGCCGCCGGTTCGGACGGCGCGCTCTGGTTCACCGAACTCGCGGGGAACAAAATCGGGCGGATCACCACCAAGGGCGCCTTCACCGAGTACCCGCTTTCGACCGCGAACGCCTATCCCTACAGTATTGTAGCCGGCCCGGATGGCGCCCTGTGGTTCACGGAGTCCGGCGCCAACAAGATCGGGCGGATTACCACCAAGGGCGCTCTGATCGAGTTTCCGGTCCCGTCCAGCGTTTTGCCGTTGGGCATGGCGACCGACCGCCAGGGTAACCTCTGGTTCACGGAGGGCGGGCGCAACTCCATCGCGCGGATCACGACGACAGGGACCGTCAGCGAGTTCGCGCTGGCGTCACCGAACAGCCAGCCGTATGGCATTGTCCTGGGCTCCGATGGCAATCTCTGGTTCACGGAAGCGATGGGGAACCAGATTGGGCGGATCTCGCCCGGCGGCGCCATCAGCGAGTTTTCGATCACATCTTCCACCGTCAGCAGGCCGTTGAGGATCGCGGCGGGCTCCGACGGCAACGTGTGGTTCACCGAGGTATCCGGGAACAAGGTCGGGCGGATCTCGACGCAATAAATTGTGAGCGAGGAACAGTTCGAGGGCATTATCCAGGACGGTATGGCGGCCCGTACATCGACGCGCCCTCAGGCGCTACGCAGGGCACGCGGCGCGGCTGGAGCCGGCATAACGTGGATCGGCGCGTCCGCGTCCTCCCCCACGGTAAACCGCACCGCCGCCGCGCGCAGTCCGGCGGCCAGTGTCACCAACTCCTGCGTTTGCGCGACCACCTCTTGCACGCTCGCCGTTTGCTCGTGCGTCGAGGCCGTCACCTCCTGGGCGCCGGCGCTCTCTTCGCTGACCGCGGCGATGTTCTCAATGGCCGTCTGCGCGCGCCGCGCCCGCCTGCATGTGCGCCACCGCCCGGCCGATGGCTTCCGCTTGCGCCGTCGTCGCGTCGACCCCTTGCAGGATGCCCTGCAAGGCGCCACTGGCTTGCTCACCCAGGACGGCGGTGTGCTCCACCTCACGCGTGCCCGCATCCATCGCCGTTATCACCTCCGCCACCTGGGCCTGAATCGCCGCGATGCGCGCCGTGATTTCCTTGGTTTCGGAGCCAGCGCGCTCGGCCCGCTTGCGCACCTCGGCGGCGACCGCGGCGAAGCCCTTGCCATGCTCGCCCGCGCGCCGCCTCGATGGCCGCGTTCAAGGCCAGCAAGTTGGTCTGCGTGGCGATGTCATCAATGACGGCGACGATCTGGCCGATCTCGGCGCTGCGCTGGCCCAGCGCATGCACCTGCGCGGCGCTCGTCCGCACGGCGTCGCGCACGGTCGCGATACTGGCGATCGTCTGGGCGACGGCCGCGCTGCCCTCCCGCACCGTTGTCATCGCCTGCGCGGCGGCTTGCCGTTGCGTCTCGGCAGTCGTGCCGACCTCTGTTGTCGGCCTGGTGTTACGGAACGCGAGTTAAACTAAGCCGCTCCCTCACGAGAGCGACTCGTCTTCAGAACCGGACATGAGGCGTTGACCTCATCCGGCTCCTCGGTCACGCGGTCCTTGTCATGAATACCGCTCTGTCGTCGATGGGCTCTTGACCCATCGGTGGCAGATTTACGGTCGTGGCAATGACGGTGCAGGGCTTGCATGTTGGTCAGGTCATGGGGTCCACCGCGAGAGCGAGGGACGACGTGATCGACGTCGATGCTATCCCTGTCCATGAAGAGCAGTCCGCAGCCCGCGCAGACGCCTCGCTGGCGCTTGAGCAGGATCGCCATCCGGCCCGTCGTCAGCGGGTGGTCGCGTAGCCTCTGTGCCCAATACACGAGGTTGCCGTCGTAAGGACTGGCCGTACCGCGCACTTTCACATGGCGGCGGATGGGCATGTCGGCATGATGCACGAGGCGGAGGCCGTCAGGTGTCGAGAACTCCAAGCGGCCGCGCGCACTCCTGCGCCAGTACGTGCCGAATACCCACCCGGCGCTTTTGTGCCCGTGGCGGTGGCCCGCCCAGTGGACAAGCGTTGCCATCAGGTGGTAGTCGCATGACGCGAAGATGCGTTTGGCGACAACCGAGCGGTAGTACAGGGTCCAGCCACGGATGACCGGATTGAGCGCCACCAACAGCGCCAGTTGGGACGCTGCCTTGTGCGCTCGGACCACCGCCCGGAGGGCGTGATGGTGGCGCTTGACGGCTGCTGTGCTGGGCCTGATAAGCATCTTGTACGGGCGTGGCGCCCGTCCGTCGCGCCCCGGCCGGGTCTTGCCGGTCGGGTAGTGGCGCACCCCGTCGGGTAAGGAGGCGGTGTTACCATCGCCCCCTCCCCTAAGAACTGCACATGACCCTTTCGCCGTCATGCAGCTCAAGCCTCTCGAACGCCCTGGGCAGGACGCGGTTTCGCCAC
>JAABUJ010005784.1_pt1 | contig 12222 bp, 13 predicted proteins | sample 5559131 | NCBI WGS metagenome assembly JAABUJ01 (sample SAMN10711875, study PRJNA513366) | rock metagenome | isolation source: Antarctica rocks | place: Antarctica: Victoria Land, Mt New Zealand nord | collected 2016-01-07
CCCACCGCGAACGGCGCCAACGGCCCCGACACCACCGGGAACCACACCCGCTTGCCCATCGCTGCCTCCAGTCCGGATCGCACAACACCAATCCGAGAAGCCTCCACTGGACGGCCACGATTATGTTGAACGCATCACCAGACGAACTCTCGCTGAGCAGGCAAAACGCGGTGCGGCGAGCGCGTCTTCAACATAACCGTTCGCGGGACATACAACGCGAAGCGCAGCGTTGACGCGATCGCCGTGCGCCGCGAACACTACCGCCGCGTTCGCCGCCGCCATTCCCGCGCCGCCGCCCAGAACGAAAGGAACTGTGGCTGGGGAAGGAGCAGCGGAGCGCTTCAGCAACGCCACCGCGAGCTTGACCTGGACCGCTCCGGCATCCCAACGTCCACACAGCAGAGTCAGGCTGAGGAGATAAGCCGGTCGTGAGCCCGATCCAACAGCCTCAGCGGCTACCGTCCTGCATTACCTACATCCACCCCGCTCTCACTCAGGGTGGACCGATCAACGGGTTTCGGCCATCTGGCCCGCGCCAGCTCCAGACTCTCGTGCGCGCCAGAAAGGAAGGAGGGCGGGTAGTCGAGAGCGGTGAGCTGAAGGGTGGCAGCGGGACGGGCCAGGCGGCGGGGACCCGACCGGCGCAGAACCATGGGAAGCTATGCGACCCACCGGGCTTCGGGAAGCTCGTCCTTATAGGTGCCGGTGGCAAGGTAGGTCCGCAGACGCCGGCCCTCGACGAGTGGGCGTACCTTGGCCGTGGCCTCGCCTGGAGTCTTTGCTTCAGTCGCGAAGACCTCGCGATAACCGGGCTCATCCGGATCCCGCTCAGGGTCGGTCGCAAAGACCAGATATCCGCGTCTTGCGGCCTTTTCCTTGTTGGCCTTCTCGACATGGATCCGCTCGAGCTCCTCGGCCCATTGCGAGAGGTCGATCTGCGTGCCTTGCGATGTGGTGTCCGCTCTCGGCATTGGGCTCATCTTGACGGTAGCGCCAGACGGCGAGGCCCGAACCATGTTTTCACACTTTTGTTGCAGGTGCGCTCGCATCGAGGAGCCTGCGCAGGCCCTCGATGCTGTCGCCGTCGTATTTCTCGAACAGCTTCTGGGGGACCTTCTCGTAGGCCCACTCGCGGCCCGAGAGCCGGGTGGCGTCCTCGCACCAGCGCCGGGCGCGGCGGTCCTTGAGCGCGACATCGAGGTCTTCCTGCCCTTTGGTCTCGACGATCAGGCAGCTGTCATCACCCAGGCGCATCACGAAGTCGGGGTAGTAGTAGCGGAGCGCGCTGGCCCTGGAGATGTACTCGAGCGCGAACCGCGAGTTCATCGTCAGTTTGGCCCACGCATTCACGTCGGTGGCCTTCTTGTCGAGGAAGGTCGCGAAGCGCGCTTCGAGCGAGCTGTCGACCGGGGTGAGGTTGAAGATCGTCTTCTTGCCCTCGACGGTGGTGCGCGACCACGGGAACGGCGGGGTTTCTGAGACGCGCAGCGCGTTCTCCTCGATCGTCGGGTCGCGCTCGGTGATCGCCAGCGCCCGGATCGCCTGCAGGAACGCCTGGGAGACGAGTGCCTGGGCATCGTTCTCGGCGAGCCGCCGCAGGATCACCTTGTCGTCAAGCTCAACCGGCCGCTCGAACACGCGGTCTTTCAGGTAGTCGCGAACCATCGGCGCGAGCGTCGCGAACGTGCCGGCGAGCCGCTCTACCCCGGCGTCCTTCGCGACCAGGCGGGTGTAGTACGTGATGACGCCCGAGGGGTCCTCGGCGTACGGAACGCGGAATTCGTACTCCTCGATGACCCCCTGGTCGATCAGGTGCACCCCCCGATACTGGACATACTCGTCGGGCGTGACGTCCGGCACCGCGAGGCGCGTCTTAGGATCGGCAACGTCGACCGGGTTGAGCTTGCTCAGCGGGCTTTCGGCTCGTGTAAGGGTCCGGCTGAGCTGGGGGATCACGATGTCGTAGCGCCGCTTGGCCTCATCGGGGAAGATCGTCACGGCGCCCGGCTCGATCTTGTCCGCGTCCTCTCTTTCCACCACCAGGCCGCCGTCGAGCTCGGCGCTCCACAAGTTGCGGAACGCCTCGTGCTCGATCACGACTACGCGCTCGTCGAATCCTGAGCCGGGCGGTGTCATCCGTCGCAGGCCACGGCCGAGCGCCTGCTCGGGCAGGATCTTGTTGGCGGCGCTCAGCGGGCGGAGGGTGACGATCACGCACACGTTGCTCACATCCCATCCCTCGCGGAGCATTAACACGCTGACGATGCAGCGGATCGGGCTGTCGGGCCCATCGACGTCCCGGGCAGCCTTACGAGCCAGATCAAGGTCGTCCTTGGTGATCTCGCCGCTGCGATTGGTATGGATCACCAGCAGCCGATCGCCGGCGAAGTCGGGCAGGCGGCCGAGATAGTCGCCGGCCTCGTCGGCGGCTAGGGTGTTCTCGCACATCACGAACAGCACCGGCCGTTTCCCCGCCGGTGAGAGCTTCTCGTAGAACACGCGCCAGCGACCTACTGCGACGTCGAGCCATTGTCGGTTGCGCTGGAACGAGGTCGCGCCGAGCTCGACTTCCGCACCCGTCACCTCGCCGATCACCGGGGTCTTGACGATCCCGTCCGTGACCGCCTGCGCAAGCGGATAGTCGACGACCGTGTGCCGGAACAGTCCGCCCTTCTCGTACTTCGGCGTCGCGGAGTAGTCCAGCTGCGACACCACTCCAGCGTGCGCATCATCTGAGGTACGAGAACCCAACGCAATGTGGAGGCGCTCGATCGTCTGATTCCAGGCGAGCTTCTCGTCGTGCACGTGGTGGGCTTCATCGTTGAGCACCATCACCCGTCCACGAGCTGCGACACGCTCGAACAGCTCCACGGCGGACGACGCGATGGCATCAGGGTTCACCCGCGGGCCGAGCATCGCCTCGACCGGGTTCGGCGCCGTCTTCCCTTTGCTCGGCGGCTCATAGAGCCGCTGGACGTTGGTCAGATGGAGAACTCCCCGGCTGGTCACGGGAGCGGGATCGTCCTGCAGCAGGACGGTCAGATCGAAGTCGGGCTCCCACTCGGGCGGGATCAGCGGGTCCCGGCGAAACGTCGCGCCGTGGGCGAAATCGCTCCTGAGCCGCTCGAACACGATCAGGTTCGGGGCGATGACCAGAAACGACGTCGTCATCGGTGAGTCGGCCTCGTAGAGCGCATGGAAGTAGGACCACACCACGCAAAGGCTCATCGCCATCGTCTTGCCTGAGCCGGTGGCCATCTTGATCGCCAGCCGTTGGCGCTTCGGCTCCCCCGGCTGGATCGTCATCCCATGCTCGGCGAACTCGAGCAGATCGGCAAGCTTGCGCACCGGCTCGATCTCGGTCAGGTAGATGAACGTCTCCACCGCCTCGCGCTGGCAGAAGTAGAACCGAAAGGGAGTCCCGTTCTCGGCGCGGTGCTCGTCCGCGAACCAGAACCCCAGCAGCCGCCGCGAGGTCGCCGAGGTCCCACGGTAATCCTGCGCCCGCCACGCATCGACGTGAGCGCGGACGCCATTGACCACGTACGTGCCCTCGCTCGGCTTACGCCGCTCCGGGACCTCGAACGGATCTCTCGGGGGCGGCAGCTCGACCCCTGGGCTCACTTGATGCCGACCTCGGCAAGCTTCGTCGTGTCGTTGCCGAAGATGTCGATGATCTTGACCACGATCGCGTAGCGCCCAGACCCCGGGTACTCGTGCCAGTCGGTCTGGGTCGCCAGGGTGGGCTGCTCGCGCGTGCGGTAGCTCTGCCACTGGTTGTGGAAGACCTCGTCGCTGAAGTCAAAGTCGACCGACCAGTAATCGATCAGATCGGCCCACGAGGAAATCCGGTCCCGAACCTTCGCCGGGATCAGCTCTTCGCTCGGGATCAGGAAGTCTTTCAGCACCACGCTTATCTCTCTTCCCTGCCTGCGCACGTCGAGGTCAACGTGCGCGAGCTCGAAGAACCGCACCGCATCCGCCTCGATGACGTGACGCTCCATCACCTCCCGGGGGATCTGCCGCGGTCGGAGATCCAGGCCGCGGCGGCGGGCCGTCTCGGTGATCGTGTCGTGCAACCCCATCTCCCACTCCCAGCCGAGCAGGTCGCACGCCTCGATCCCGTTATCGGCCATCTCGTCCATCACGTCCTCGGTCTCGTCGATTGTCACTGGCGCGTCTGTCGCTCCGACGTGCACCATTCGGCCGGCTTTGCGGCCATGAAGGTGCGCGAAGCCGTCGACGGGTTCTGCCCGATAGAAGGCGAGGATCGTGTCGAGGTAGGCCCGCAGAGCGCCGTTGCCGGTCGCGACCTGCCAGCGCTGCCGCTCGTAGGCACCGAGGTTCTTGATGTCGAAGGACCTGCAGTCCTCAATTCCCAGCAATCGCTTCCGCGTAGTGTGAATCGCGAACCGTCCCAGATCACAGACGATCCATCGTCGATCAAGACGCTCGGCGACGACTGCGGTCGTACCGCTTCCGCGAAGCAGTCGAGGACGAGATCGCCGGGGTGCGAGGAGGAGCTGATGATCCGCTCAAGCAGGCTCTCCGGCTTCTGCGTCGGGTAGCCCGTACGCTCCCGCGCCATCGGGTTCAACGGAGAGAGGTCGGTCCAGACGTCCTGGACTTGCGAGCCCTGAGACTCGTCCAGGTAATAGATCCGAGAAGGAATTTGGCCCTCTCGGACCATGATTCGGCCCTCTGCCTCAAGCGCGCGCATCTTTTCGACGGTGAACCGCCAGTTCCGCTGATAACCGTGAAAGTCGTAGAGTGGCCCGCGGCCACCAGGGGCCAGCAGAGACGCTAGGCGGTACATCCGTCCGTCGTCGCCTTTTCGGTAATGCGCGGTGACCGACTCCGCCTTCTGCGGGACGTACTGCGCATTGAACGTCCGCCCGTCGGATTTTGTGTAGTAGAGGATGCTGTCGCTCGAGCGACCCCACTGGCCTGGATCGTTCTTGGGCAGCGATCGTGTCCAGCGGATCTCGTTGCGAAAGACCCTCTCACCGAAGATCTCGTCGAGCAGGAGTCGAAGGGAACTGTTTGCTCGCGTGTCGCAGTGCACGTAGATGCTTCCCTTGGCGCTAAGGAGCTCGTTCAGCAGGACCAGCCGTTCGTACATCATCGTCAGATAGGAATCCTTCCCTCGTCCCCACGTGTCCCGGTACGCATGCTCTTCAAGAATCGACGGCTGCTTTACCACCGCCGTGTCGCCGACACGCATCTCCACCGTGAAGTCATCTCCCGTGGCGAACGGAGGATCGATGTAGACGAGATCAACGGTCCCGGCGTGCTCAGCGAGAAGGCTGCTCATGATGAGCTTGTTGTCGCCCCAGATCAACTGATTACGCCAGCCGTAAATCCGACCGTTAGCAGCCCCGCCGAACAGCGCCCCTCTGTCGCGTTCGCGCGTCGCCCTCGACTCGTTGATCGTCTCGACGGTCTGGAACGGCAGCGTCAGCCGTTCGACGCGCGTCGGCTTGCCATCCCATTCAAGACGAACTGCCAAGACCCCAGCTCCTAATCCTCTTAGCCTGTCGATCCCCGCAGTGGAGCGTAACCTCGGCCGCGGCGTCAGGCTGGCCCGACCCACCTGAGATCGATCGGGTCTGCGTGAGAGCTCATCGACCCTGTTGAATCCGGTCAGAGGAGCCGATCATGAACAACCGCAGGCACACGCCCGAGCAGATCGTCCACAAGCTGCCCGAGGCCAACCGGATGCTCGGCGTGGACCGATCAACGGGGGCCGGCCGACCCCTCCGCCGCCAGCTCCCGCCAGTTCTGTTCTCGCTCGTGGCATACCGCGACGTGTCGCGCCGAGCTTGGGAACCGGGGGCGCCGCTGTCGGCCGAAGCGTCGCCCCTCGACCCGACGGTGCGCGTCCACCAGGCTTGCTTGTTGCGACCGACGTCTGCGCGCGGCTTCGGCCTGGCGAGCCTGCGACGGTGGTGCGTCTGGGCGCGGCGGTCTATCCGTCGCCCGCTCTTTGCGCTACGCAGCGCGTAGAAGGCACAACAATGATCTACATGAGCTGTAGAATGTCAGATCATGCGCCTCACTCTTGACGATCTAACGCCGCTGGTGGAGAAGGAGCTCGGGGACGAGCCTGAAATCTCCCGTGATCTTGTACGAAAGACCGTTGCGGCCGTGTGGACTGCCATGGTGAGTTCCTCCGACGAGCGTCTTTCAGAGGCTGATGCGATTCTTGAGGACGCTTCGGGACAAGTCGTGCTACTTGAGTTGAAGACCGGCAGCGGAAAGACTCAACGGCTTGTTTCTGAGCTTCTGAAGGAGCAAACGCCGGCCGCGATCCTGACGGGCTCTACCGCAGCAACCCTCGCCAGCGCGATTGCCGAATGGACGCACCAGCAGGGGTCTTATCGCGAGGTTCTCGATGCGCTTGCGCCGAAAGAACGCGGTTCGCTTTCGGCCGCGGCTCTGCTTCAAGCGAGGCGTAACGCTCAGGCTCGTCGAGAGCTGCTCCGGGAATTCCCTGCGTGGACAAGCGCCGAAGTCGCCGAAGCCGCGGGGTCGAAGGCGGCCAATCGGGCTTCGCTCGCTAACCGGTGGCGCGATGAGCGCAAGGTGTTCGCGGTCCGCATCGGTGATCAGCAGCTCTATCCGGCGTTTCAATTCGATGAGCAAGGTCGACCGCTCGGAGTCATGGCGTCGGTGCTGACCCACTTGACCAAAGGGCGGCTGAACGACTGGCAAACAGCGCTGTGGTTCACGGGCCCGAACGGCTGGCTGGGGGGTCGACGCCCAGTCGACGAGCTTCGCGTTGCGCCAGAGGCGGTGATCGGAGCAGCCGAGCGTGAAGTTGGCGAGCTTGTCGCCTAGCGTTCGCATACCTGCGCCCCCCAATCCCCAGACTCTAGATCCACTCATGACGATCTGGCCCGCTGGGAAGCAGATCACGCGCTGTCACCCTAGTACTTTTGGTGCGACCGAATTCAACCCGCGAGCGCGTACCCCCGGGCGCTTCCGACCGATTCGGGTAGGGAAGCGAGTTGTCGCCACTCTTTATGCGGCTGATAACTCGGACGGCGCGATATCGGAGACGGTGTTTCACGACGTACCAGTAGAAGGCACGGACAAGCGTGTCCGACTATCGCGCTTTGACATTGTCCTCCTGTCGACTCTTGAAATAGAGCGGGATCTCCAACTGATCCGGCTGCACGGACATGGGTTTCAGCGACTTCACATCAGCCGAGCGTCGCTCATCGAGAGTGAGGCAGACCGTTACCGAGAGGTTGCTCTATGGGGACAGGCTTTGCACGACTGCCCGGCACGCGCTGACGGTTTAGTCTGGCGCTCTCGCCATTACGACGACTCCTATGCAGTGCTGTTGTTTGGAGACCGCCTGCGGCGACGCGATCTGCAGGTCGCCGCCCCGTCGCTGCCGCTCGCAATCGCTCGCGGTCTAGAGATGGTCGAGGCCGCAGCCGAAGATGCGGGCATCACGCTGGTCACCTGAGGAGCTGTAAGGGCTCGGTGACGGTTCAGGGGGCCGTCGCAGCCTCTGCGCTAGCCCGGGAGTCCGGCACGGAGGGCCCCAATCAGGAGTCCGGCACGAGAATTACGCCGCAAACGATGGCTCCCGCACGGCACGCAGGCGCGCCGCCGGTCGCGCCGCCGGATCCTTCCTCAGGGAGCCCACGCCAGTCGCAAGCGTAGGCGGCCGATGGCGCCCGCCCAGATCCGAGCGCCGGGGAGCATGCCTTGGATTGGGCGAATACAGGGTGCCGGACAAGCTCTGTCATAGACCTGCTGCGCGGCGGACGCGGTAATCCGATCTCATGTCAGCGGCAGTGCTGGTTCCCGTCCAGGACAGTCGCCAGCGCTTTGGCCGGTTCGTCATCGATGAGAATCGGCCAAGCGTGGGGTCTAAGTCTCGGTCACCGAAAGAGAATGGAGCGGTCGTGGACTACAAGCTGGAACTCATCGTGATCCCGGTCACGGGCATGGATCGCGCGAAGGCGTTTTACAGCGAGCGGGTCGGATTTCACGTCGACGTCGATCATCGCGCCGGTGAGGACTTCCGCGTTATCCAGCTCACCCCGCCCAATTCGGCCTGCTCGCTCTCGTTGATGCGAAACGTCGAGCGGGCGGGGACCGTACAGGGGCTACACCTTGTCGTGGAGGACATCGAAGCTGCGCGAGCTGATCTGGCATCCAGGGGCGTCGAGATCAGCGAGCCGTTCCACTTCGGCCCCCAGGGCCAGACGCGCGGCCTTGACCCCGACCGGCGCGACTACGGCTCGTTCGCGTCGTTCAGCGATCCCGACGGGAACGGCTGGTTGGTGCAGGAGGTCAAACGCTGACCGCGGGCAGGCTGGCCAATCGTTTTGCTCTCGCGGCGGTACCGGCGCCAATCCCCGACGGCGCTGGCTTCTTCCGGGCCACGCGTCGTCGCCCACCTCGGATCGGATTCACGAGTTCGCTCCGGCCGTCACAGCGACGCGATCGCGTCGTCGCGCTCTGCGTTTCCTTTGGACGGTCCTGGGCGGGCGCTCGTCGGAAGCGTTCCCCCGAAACGTGTCGCCGACTCAGCAATTCTGACCCGTTCTCGCATGACTGGAATATGAGGCGAGTCTTCCAGCCGCCGACAGGACGCCTTCTCCGTCGAACGAAAGCTCGTTCTTGAGTTCTTGACGGTACGAGAAAGAAATACCGCCTGCCCCATCGGCGACGCAGCCAGCGCAAGCTCGGGCTGAAGCGGGCCGCTCGTGCTCGGTCTCCGCCCCGGATGGTTCACCGTTGATGTGCGACGTAGTCGGCGATGATGCTCCTGGGTGATCGAGGTCCACGGCTGGCTGCCGCCCCGACTCTCACCGGAGGATCATTCGGACAGCTGCAGCTGACTGACTTTCTCGCCACCGGTCAAGTCATCAATCCCAATCCGGCCTTCTTCGAGGTCCCGATCGCCAAGCCGAACAACCTCGGGTGCCTCCACTACCCCGATCCGCAGACGGGGCAGCAGCAGATGCGCCAGCCGTTTCCGGCGAACGGTGACTGCAACACGCCGCCGTCGCAATGCTGATTGCCGGCCGCAAAACGGGTCGCGCCTGGAGTTGGGGCCACTACGAGCATCACATGGATGGGTTCAGAAACCACCGTGCGTGAGCCAACAACCGTTCGATTGAGTAGCTGCTCGGATCGGTCAGGATGAGGCGCGCATAAGAGTCGCCGATCGCCGACAGAGTCCTTGCCGTCAGCTCCGGGTCAGGCGTCGGCCTCCCGGGCTTCAGCCCTGGCGCGACGGACTGGATAAGCCTCTCCAGGACGCCGTTACGGCCGCGGATGATGCTCCGACGGAGGATCTCCGGTGCGCCCTCGGGCGGCATCAGGACCAGACGCCAGGTGGCGGGATGCTGCTCGACGGCGGTGAGATAGGTGCGCAGGCTCTCGATCATCAGCTCCACCGGATCGCCCTCCGTCAGGTCGGCCAGGGCAGACTCTGAGACCTGGACGAGCGCTTGCTCCATCTCCCGGCCGATGAGGGCCCTGAGCAGACCGCCCAGATCGCCGAAATGCTCGTACACGATCGGGCGGGAGATCCCGGCTCGGCGAGCCACTGACTGGATCGACGCCGCCTGAAAACCCTGCTCGCAGACGATCTCAGCGGTCACGTCGAGGAGCTGCTCGCGACGCTGTTTTCCGGACATGCGCATGGGAGTCTGGATCGGCTGCTCGCTCACCAACGCGATCTTATGGACCGACTGGTTACGTTGCTGTAACGTCATGAAGGTAGCGCGGAGCTCGGAGAGGGTGGAAGGGGGGTGGATCAGATCAAAGGGAGGACGATGTACGAGCCAGAGTTGTTCCGCGACCGGTCCCGCCCAGCGCAGGTCGTCCTTGGTGGAGTCCTGCCGGCGGTGATCGGGGGGCTGGCCGGAATCCTGCTCGGCGCCTCGGCTGCGGCCTACTGGGTGGTCGCCGTACTCGCTGCGATCGGGGCGTTCGTGGGCGGCTTTGAGCACCGCGACGGCTGGGGCGGTGCCGATCGTGGCTTTTTCGGAGGTCTGATCTACGGCATCGCCCTCCTGCTCATCCACGCGCTGGTGGGCACCCACGCCAAGGTCTCCCTGGGCAGCTTCCCGCCGTTGCTCGTTGTCGTGACCACGATCATCGGGATGCTGCTCTCGGCCGCCGGGGGCCGGATCGCCCGGCTGCGGCGCCAGCGCGCCGGCGCGGCGTCATCGGGTGGTGAACAAGCGGCGCGCTAGCGCCGAAGCGCGGCCTGGCCGCAGAATCACCCGCGGTGGTCTGAAGTTGTCCGGGGGAGGCCGCGCTTCATCCGTTACCCGCGTTCGCACCGAGGCTGTTAAGCCAGGCGCGGATCGACTGACCCGCCGGAGTGACCCGGCCCTCCTATAGCCCGTCGTCGCTCGCGCGAGGGTAACCCCGCTGAACAGTCGACCAGCCGTACTCGATCGCGGTACCTGACGCGGCGAAGCGGACGATAGGCTGTCCCGGTTGCAAGATGCTGCCAACGGGCGCGATGTTGGTGATCTGCTCGGCGACGTACTGCACCTTGCCGGCATCCGAGCCGTCGAGCAGCTCCCAGTACACCAGCGGCTGACCGGCACACCAGTCCGGGATGCTCGCGAGCACCTTGACCGTTCCGGGCGCCAGGATCGGCGCCCCAACCGGCATGAGTGCGTCCACCCCTGATCGGTTCGCTCCCAGACCGTGACGTACCGCAGGGGGATCGTTGTATGCCGCGCTCGTCACAGGTGCCGCGGCCAGCTCCAGCCGCAGCTCGTGTTTGACATCGGCGATCGACGGTGCGTGAGCGTTTACGTCCCCTACGGGGGTCCCGGCGTGACCGCAGCCGCCTGCTGGCCCGCGGCCGGCTCGATCACCTGCGGTTGCGCTTGGGGGAGCGCGCTGGACGGTGCCCGGCTGCCGGCGCTGGACGGTCCCCGGCTGCCGGCGCGGGTCGGTGTGCGGCTGACGGCGCTGCTCGCCCCGCACCCCGCGAGGTTGAGCGCGAGGATCAAGGCGCCCGCTCGACTCAACGTGAGCCGAGGAAGGCGCAAGGCGACTCCTGGCGGGCTCCGGTGCCTTGGCGCCGAGCCTTCATCGGGCGCGGAATCTGCCATCCAAGCTCAGCTCGCCGCGTACCAGAAGCTTGCCGGCGCGATGGCAGGTAAGACAACCGAGATCGAGTGCTCTACGCTCGGTCTCGTGCACTCGAATCTGATCGGCTTCGTGGGCGTGGCGGGCTTGGTAACGATCGCGCCGGCGGCGGACTTCGCGCTCGTGAGTCGGCGGGCACTGGGAGCTGGAGCGCGAGCGGCGGTGATCACCGCCTCGGGCGTCTGCAGTGGCGTGCTGGTGTGGGGCGGGCTCTCGGCGCTGGGAGTAGCAGCGATCGTGACCGCGTCTGCCGATGCCTATGCGGTGCTGCGATTGGCCGGCGCCGCCTACCTCGTGGTTCTCGGGATTCGAGCGCTCCTGAACGCCCGGCGGTTGGCGAGCGAGAACAGCACACCGAGCGCTTCGTCGGCCTCGCGCGCGGGTTCCGGAGGGTTTGGCCAGGGCCTCGTCACAAATCTGCTCAACCCCAAGGTGGGGATCTTCTACGCCGCGGTCCTGCCTCAATTTGTCTCACACCGCGATTCCGTCCTGCTCGTCTCCCTGCTGTTCGCCTTCCTGCATGCCCTGATGGGGATGATCTGGTACACGTTCAGCGCGCTCGTGCTGTGCCGCGGCCGGCGGCTGTTCACCCGCCCGCGAGCCCGCGCGGCGCTCGAGCTGAGCACCGCCGCCGTCCTGATCGGACTCGGGGTGCGCGTCGCCACTGAACGCTCCTGAGCGCCACCCAGGCGCTTGCGTCAACCCGCGCTTGCCTTCGTCTCGGCCGCCGGCGCGCATCGCGCCGCCACCCCGGCCGAGGCGGCCGCGATCAACGCGGCGGCGCACCGGTCCGGCCTCACCAAGCACGTGAGGCACTTCCGGCTGGCCCGGCTGATCATCTCCACCAAGGGTCCCTACGCGGCAGCGATTCTAAAGCCCACCGGGCGATTGGCGGGCGACACCGCCTCAGCCGTGTTCGCTGAGCACAGGAAAGGCTGGCGGCTTGTCACCACCAAGCGAACGCAAACGGTCTTTGCTTGACAGTCCGCCGCCCCGCGGGTGCGCGTCGTGGTCGTCAGGTGCTTTTGGGTGGTGGTCGTCTCTGGGTGCGGTGTCGAGCGGGATCCGGAGTCGTAG
>JAABUJ010005787.1_pt1 | contig 12216 bp, 12 predicted proteins | sample 5559131 | NCBI WGS metagenome assembly JAABUJ01 (sample SAMN10711875, study PRJNA513366) | rock metagenome | isolation source: Antarctica rocks | place: Antarctica: Victoria Land, Mt New Zealand nord | collected 2016-01-07
GCCAGCGGCTCGGCCAACGCCAACATGCACGGACGCTCCGCACTCGGTTCCGTCGTAATCCGGATGCTTACCTTGCCGAACTGGAGCAGAAGGCTGGACAGCCAACTTTGCCGGCTTAGTTTTTTTGCAGCGGCTTGTTGGCGCGCTCGATCAGCCGGGAGAACAGCCCCGGCTTGCGCGGCGGCTTCGTGGGCTTGGGCTGGGCCGCCTCCGTTTGGCGCTGCTTGGCGTCGAGCCACTTGTCCAGGCTCATGCCCGCCTTCTGCGCGCGCTTGCGTTCGTACTCGCGCTGCGCATCGGTCATCTTGCGCTCGCCCGGCTTGGGCGCGTCGGCTTTCGGCGAGGGGTTGCGGATATCAGCTGCCATGCCTTCCTTGTGACAAAGCCTACGCCCCGGTTCAAGCCTCACGGTTCCGCAGCGCCCAGCGTTCCAGCGCGCCCAGCCCGGCGTTGATCGCGATCCCGGCCCCCGCCAGCAACGCCAAGGCCGCGAACATCCGCGGCACTTGCAATCGGTAGCCCGCTTCCAGGATGCGGTAGGCCAGGCCCGAGGCAAACCCGCCCGACCCGGCGACGAACTCCGCCACCACCGCGCCGACCAGGGCGAGCCCCCCGGAAATGCGCAACCCGGTCAGGAAATACGGCAGCGCCACCGGCAGCCGGAGCAGCCGCAAAGTTGCCCACCGCCCGGCGCCGTTCAGGCGGAACAGGTCCAGCAACTCCGCAGGCGGGGCCGCCAATCCCGCGGCGGTGCTGGAGAACACTGGGAAGAACGCGACCAAAGTGGCGCACACGACCAGCGACGCGAACGGATCGCCGACCCACACGATGATCAGCGGCGCGACGGCGACGACCGGCGTGACCTGCAGCACCACCGCCCAGGGCAGGATCGCCGCGCGCGCCCACCGGCTGGCCGCCATCGCCGCCGCCAATGCCGTGCCGAGCGCCGCCGCCGCCGCGAGCGCCACCGCCGTGACCGCCAGGGTAGCGCCGAGCGAACCTAGCAGCAGCCACGGATCGGCCAGGAACGCCCGGGCGATCGCAACCGGACCCGGCACGATGTAGCTCGCCACGCCCGTCAGCCGCACCAGCCCCTCCCACAGCGCCAGCGCCAGCAGCGCGAACAGGGCGGGGGCGGCACGGCTCATGCGCCGGAGTGGCGGGCAGCGTCCGTCACCTCGGCGACCAGCGAGGTGTACGCCGGGTCGAGGCGGCCGGCGCCGGGCGGGAGGCCGGACACGATTTCGGTGGCGATCCGGCCGGGGCGGGGCGACATCACCACGATGCGCCGCGCGAGATAGGCCGCCTCGTAGATCGAGTGGGTGACGAACACGATCGTGGGCCGCAACTCGGCGCCCATGCGGAGCAGGTCGTCCTGCAGGCGGTGCCGGGTGAACTCATCGAGTGCTGCGAACGGCTCGTCCAGCAGCAGCAGCGGCGGGCGGGTGACCAGCGCGCGGGCCAGCGAGACGCGCATGCGCATGCCGCCCGAGAGCTGCCGCGGCCGGGCGTCGGCGAAGCCATCCAGCCCGACCCGGGTCAACGCCGCGGCCACGGCGGCGGCGTCCGGGCGTCCACGCAGGCGAAGCGGCAGCGCGATGTTTTCGGCGGCGCTGGCCCAGGGCAGCAGGGTCGGATCCTGGAACACGAAGCCGATCTCGCCGGGTCCCGGTGGGGCGGCGTCCCAGGCCAGCCGGCCCTCGTCCGGCCGGTCCAGCCCGGCGACCAAGCGCAGCAGGGTCGACTTGCCGCAGCCGGACGGGCCGAGCAGGGCCAGCACCTCGCCCGCCTCGATCCGCAGCGACACGCCGGACAGCGCCTGGGTGCCGTTGGCGAAGCGGCGTCCGACCCCGAGCAGGTCGAGCATTCAGCGCGGGTGGCCGTCGATGAGGTCGAGCGTGTAGGCCTGCTTCACGTCGAGGTCGCCCGGGAACAAGCCCTGACCCTGCACGCTGGCTAGGAACGCCGCCCAGCGCGCATCCGTCATGGCGCCGATGCCGAGGGCCAGGGCATCGCCGGACTCGATGATGCCGCGCTGCTTCAAGGCGTCCCGGCCGTAGGTGAGCAGCGTGTCGGTCATCTCCGGGTTGTCGCGCTTGATCAGCGCGTTGCCGGGCGCCGGGTCGCCGGAGAGGTAGGAACGCCAGCCCTCGATGGACGCGTCGATGAAGCGCTGCGCGACGTCGTGCCGGTCGGCCAGCATGCGGCGTCCGGTGACGATCAGGCTGCCGTAGCCGTCGTAGCCGGCGTCGGCCAGCAGCAGCACGACCGGCTCCGTCCCGCTGGCGTCGTGGATCGAGAGCGGCTCGGAGGTGACGTAGCCCTGCTGGATCGCGTGCGGGTCGGCGAGGAACGGGGCGAAGTTGAAGGTGTAGGGCCGGATTTGGCTGTCGGTGTAGCCGAAGCGAGCGCGCAGGAACGCCCACCAGCCAACCCGCGTGCTGGCGCCGATCATGATCGGCTTGCCCCGCAGCGCCTCGAAGCTGTCGTTGCCCTGGCCGGGATGGGCGATCAGCACCGCCGGGTCCTTCTGGAACATGGCGGCGACCGCGACGAACGGGATGCCTTGTTGGACGAAGTTGAGCGCGATGAAGCTGTTGGAGGCGATCGCGAAATCGAGCCGCCCGGCGACCAGAAGCTGCGCCTGGTTCACCTGCGGGCCGCCCTGGCGGATGGCGACGTCGAGGCCGTGCTTGGCATACAACCCGGTGGCGAGCGCCTGGTAGTAGCCGCCGTACTCCGCCTCCGCCTGCCAGTCGAGGCCGAAACTGATCTTGTCCTGCGCCGAGGCTGGCAGCGCCGAAAGGATGCAGGCGAGCAGGCAGGCGAGCAGGCGCATTGTCTTGACCCCACATTCTCGGTGCACCCGGATTCTTGGCGCACGTTGCATCCTGCACGGGTTTGCGGGGAAGTGCGCGCTCGGGATTTAGCGAAAGGCCGGTCGATGTCCGAACCACGGGTGAAGGCGAAGTTATGGGTGCAAATGGCGCTTCGCCTGGGGGACTCCGCGGGCCGGCCCGGCGCCGTGGTGCGAACGGGCGACCCGGACGCCGGCGGAATCCTCATCGTGTTGCGGGGCCGGGCAGGACTGTCCGTGCTGTCGCAGGTCCGGGCCGGGGGCGACGCGGCATGGTTGCGCGCGACCGGCGCCGACCCGGTCGACGAGGCGGCGGCGGACGCCTACGTCGCGCGTCAGGTCCGCTACGACCCGGATGTGTGGGTGGTCGAATTCGAAGCTCCGGACCTGCTGCCGCCGTTCGAGGGCAAGATCGTCTAATCGGCGTCGAGATCCTGGGCGGATCAGATGTTTTGCCGATAGTTCCGCAAACTAGTTGACGATCACTGTTGCTTGATTGCCCGCGATGTTGTTGTATTTTGGTCACATAGGCTTATGAATTTACCACAACCATCTCCCGTTCTGTGCGAAGGATGATAATGTGCGCTACCGATTGGTAAGGGCGTGTCTCTAGCCATCAGGCCCCTGGCTGCGTTTAGGCGCAGAGTTTGAAACGAGGAGAGAAAGAATGAAGCTCCGCAATGCGCTATTGGCGGCGACCGTCTTGGCGACGCCAATCGCGGTCCACGCCCAGCCGATCGACGGATTGTATATCGGCGCTGGCGCCGGCGGCAACTTGCTGCAGGATGAGACCGTCAAGCGGATCACGCCGAACGGGCCGAGGAATTTCGGCGCCGGCAGCAACCTGAAGTTCGATATTGGCCCGGTCGTCGTGGGCAGCGTCGGCTACGGTCTCGGCAACGGCCTGCGCTTCGAAGTGGAAGGCGACTACCGCGACAACAAGCTGCGCCGCTTCAACAGCGGCACCCGGGCCACCTCGGCCGGCGGCGACGAAGTCAAGTACGGCGCGTTCCTCAACGCCCTCTACGACCTCGACCTGAGTGGGTTCGGCATCCCCTTCCTGCCAGCCAACCCCTATGTCGGCATCGGCGCCGGCTACATGCACGACAAGTTCAACAACGTTCGCATCGCCGCTCCCGGGCAGTTCCTGCGTAGCACGGGCGAGACCAACGACCTGGCGTATCAAGCCATCCTTGGTTTCTCGTTCCCAATCTACGATGCGGTCCCCGGTCTCGCCTTCACGGCCGAGTATCGCTTCATGGGCCAGGCGGACAACCGTTCGTTCAAATCCCAGTATTTCGCCAACGCCATATCGACCGGGCCACGCCTGAAGCTCAACCCGGATGATTTCAACCACTCGATCCTGGTCGGCATCCGTTATGCCTTCAACGTGCCGACGCCTGCACCAGCCCCGGCGCCCGTGCCGGTCGTGCAGCCCGCGCCGGCCCGCACCTACCTGGTGTTCTTTGATTGGGACCGCGCCGACCTGACCGACCGCGCCCGGCAGATCATCACCGAGGCCGCCGCGGCGTCGACCCGCGTGCAGACCACGCGCATCGACGTTCAGGGCAACGCCGACCGCTCCGGCACGCCGGCATACAACCAGCGCCTGTCCCTGCGCCGGGCCCAGGTCGTGGCCGCCGAACTGGTGCGCCACGGCGTGCCGAAGCAGGAGATCGACATCCAGGCGTTCGGCGACACCCGTCCGCTGGTCCCCACCGCGGCCGGCGTGCGCGAGCCGCAGAACCGCCGCGTCGAGATCATCCTGCACTGATCAGGATTGACCGAGCATGCGGCGGGCAGCAGTCCGTCGCATGCGCTACCTAGGCGGGAGCCGGTCCAGATATCGGGCCGGCTCCTGTTTCGTTTATGGCTTCGCGACATAGACAAGGCCGTGCGTTCAACTACTGATGCGATTCCACTCAGAGAGACATACAAGATGACGTTCCGCGCTGCCTTGCTCGCCGCAACCCTGCTCGCGGTTCCCGTCATTGCCGGCCACGGCGCACGGGCGCAGCCGATCGATGGCTTGTATGTCGGCGCGGGGGCTGGCGGCAACTACCTGCAACAGGAACGGGTGCTGGCGTCGCCGGGCCTCGACCTCGCGCCGAAGCGTCTCCGCACTCAGCTTGGCGGCGCCGGGGTGGCCAGCGTCGGCTACGGCTTCGGCAACGGATTACGGGTCGAGCTGGAGGGCGACATTCGGCACAACCGAGTGGAGAAGCTGGACGGCTTCACGACGATCCCGGGCTTTGCCAGTGGCGATCAGTACAGCTATGGCGGCATGGTCAACGCCCTGTTCGACATGGATATCGGCTTCAACTGGCTTTACCCGTATTTCGGCTTGGGTGCCGGCGTCATGAACACCCGCCTCGACGGCCTGCGCTACACCGGGATCAGCCAGCCGCCGTTGCGTGTGGCGGTCAGCGACGATTCGCTCAACTTCGCTTACCAGGGCATTTTCGGCCTGTCGTTTCCGTTGGCTGCCGTGCCGGGCCTTTCGCTCACCACCGAATACCGGTTCACCGGCATACTGAACGGACCCTCGTTCCTAGGTTTCGACAACGTGGCGGCGACAAATGCCAGCGGCCAGTTCGTCGGTCGGCGCGGCAACTTCAACCTGAACAGCGACTACAACCACAGCTTGATCGTCGGCGTGCGCTACGCCTTCAACACCGCCCCGCCACCCGCGCCGCCAGCCCCGGTCGTGGCCATGCCCGCCCCCGCGCCGGCCCGCACCTACCTGGTGTTCTTTGATTGGGACCGCGCCGACCTGACCGACCGCGCCCGGCAGATCATCACCGAGGCCGCCGCCGCATCGACCCGCGTGCAGACCACGCGCATCGACGTCCAGGGCAACGCCGACCGCTCCGGCACGCCGGCATACAACCAGCGCCTGTCCCTGCGCCGGGCCCAGGTCGTGGCCGTCGAACTGGTGCGCCACGGCGTGCCGAAGCAGGAGATCGACATCCAGGCGTTCGGCGACACCCGTCCGCTGGTCCCCACCGCGGCCGGCGTGCGCGAGCCGCAGAACCGCCGCGTCGAGATCATCCTCCGCTAGCCGTTGCACGGCCCGGCGTTATCTTCGCGCCCGCTGTCCTTGCAATTGCGTGACACTCATCCGTCGGTCAGAATGCTCTCCCATGAGCGTGCAGGCCGTCGACCCTTTCAGCAGCTACGATCCCGGATCCTATTTCTGTGAGCTGACGGCACGCGCCGGCGATGGGGGAGCCATCGCGCGGGTCCGCAGCCGGGTCGCGGCGATTGGACTGGATGCGTTGCGGGCCCGCGCCGCCGGGGCGGAGAACGACTTGATCGACCTCGGCATCACCTTCACGGTGTATTCCGAGGCAGCGACTATCGACCGAATCCTGCCGTTCGACTGCCTGCCGCGCATCATCACCGCGAGTGAATGGGCGCGGCTGGAGGCGGGGGTGAAGCAGCGCGTCCAGGCGCTGAACCTGTTCCTGCACGACATCTATCACGATCGCCGCATCATCGCCGATGGCGTCGTGCCAGCGCCGCTGGTGCTGGGCAACTCCAACTACCGGCCGGAGATGGAGGGGTTTCCCGTCCGTTTCGGCACCTACGTCCATATCTGCGGAATCGACATCGTCCGTGACCTCGACGGCGCGTTCCGCGTGCTGGAAGACAACGCCCGCACGCCGTCGGGGGTCTCGTACGTGGTCGAGAACCGGCACCTCATGCGGCGCACCTTCCCCGACCTGATGGCGGGGATGCGGTTGCGCCCGGTCGACGATTACGGCCGCCGGCTGCGCGAGGCGATGGGCGACATCGCGCCGGAGGGCACGCTCGACCCGCAAATCGTGCTGCTGTCCCCCGGAATCTACAATTCCGCTTATTTCGAGCATGTTTTCCTCGCGCGCGAGATGGGCGTGCCATTGGTGGAAGGGGCCGACCTGCGCGTCGACAACGACCGGGTATACATGCAAACGACCGGCGGCATGCGTCCCGTGCACACGATCTACCGCCGCATCGGCGACGACTTCCTGGACCCTACCGTGTTCCGTGCCGACAGCTTGCTCGGCGTGCCCGGCCTGATCCGCGCTTGGCGGGCGGGCCACGTCACGCTGGCCAACGCCGTTGGCACGGGGGTGGCCGACGACAAAGCGATCTACGCCTACATGCCGCGCATCATCCACTACTACCTCGGCGAAGACGCGATCCTGCAGAACGTCCAAACCAACATCTGCGGCGAGCCCGACGGCCTCGCCTACACGCTGGAGCACATGGCGGAACTGGTCATCAAGCCCGTCGGCGAGTCGGGCGGCTACGGCATCACCATCGGTCCGCGCGCCAGCCGGGCGGAGCTGGAAGCAGCGCGGGCCGCCCTGGTCGCCGACCCGCCGAACTGGATCAGCCAGCCGCTGATTGGGCTGTCGGTGGCGCCTACCCTGACCGATGCCGGGCTGCGGCCGCGGCATCTCGACCTGCGCCCCTTCGCCATCACCGGCCGCGACACCTGGGTGCTGCCCGGCGGCCTGTCCCGCGTCGCCCTGCGCGAGGGCAGCCTGATCGTCAACTCCTCCCAGGGCGGCGGCTCGAAGGACACCTGGGTGCTGGCCGAGGAATGAGGGGGTCCGCGCACGAGACCTCGCTGCTGGCGCGGTACGCCGAGGGTTTGTTCTGGATGGCGCGGTACGTCGAGCGGGTGGAGAACCTGGCCCGGTTGACGGACGTCACCCAAGCCTTCGAAAGCCCGGGGCGGGAGGAGGAGGCCTGGAGCGCGCTGATCCGCATCAACGCCGACGAGGAGCGCTACCGGCTCCGCGGCACGCCGCTCGACGCCGATGGGGTGAAGCATTTCTACCTGATCGACCGGTCGAACCCGACTGGCGTGCCGGCCAGCATCGAGTCCGCCCGCACCAACGCCCGCACCTTGCGCCCGCTCATCAGCACCGAGATGTGGGTGCAGCTTAACGTGTTCCACCGCGACGTGTTGGCGATCGAGCCGGCGGAGCTGAATGGGGACAACCTGTCGCGCGTGTGCGCCCGGCTGAAGGAGGGCATCCAGGCCCATACCGGCATCACCGAGGGCACGTTCTTTCGCGACCAGGGCTGGAATTTCTACATGCTCGGCCGCTTGATCGAGCGGGCCGACCAGACGACCCGGCTGCTGGACATCAAGTACCACCTGCTGACCCCCAACACCGGGGAGGAGCGGCGGGTGACGGAGCTGACCCAGTGGGGCGGAGTGCTGCGGGCCGCCGCGGGCTACCACGCGTTCCGCCGGGTGGCGCCCGCCGGGTTCGAGCCGCAGGACGTGGTGTCGTTCCTGCTGTCCGACACGTCGTTCCCGCGCAGCGTCGGGCTGTGCGTGGCTCAGACCGAATGGCACCTGATGCAGCTGCGAAGCCGCTACGGCCTGCGTGGCACCATCGCCGCGCTGGAGCGGGTAGAGGAAGTGCGCGCCGCCCTATTGGCCACTCCGGTGGAGCGGCTGATTTCGGGGGGGCTGCACACCTTCCTTGACGCGTTGCAGCGTGACTTGATCCTGCTGGCAGCCGAAATCGGCAACGCGTTCTTTCGCGATTGGAAACCGGAGCTTCCACTCTCGCAGCGTCAAGGTTCCGGCGGCCTGACCCAGAGTCAGACCTTGGGCTGATTGTGCCCGTGCTGATCAGGCCTGCGCTTGGGACGACAGTTGGGGGGTGATGGAAATGGTGGCAAGCGCCTCCCGCACCGTCGCGAACTCGCCGAGGTCAGCCCCGGTCGCGCATCGCCATAGGCTGACGACAGCGCCGCGGCGGGCCACGCCCCAGGTCGCCCAACTGCTGTTTTGCCGGTAGATGGAGATGAAGTCGCCGATCTCGGGATCGTCGTTGTGCTGGCGATGATGGATGATCATCCGGCCGCAGCTGGCGGGGTCGACTGTCGACTCCCAAACGAGGGCGTCGATCCTGTCCTGCGCCGTTAGCCGGTTCTCCACCCCCCTGCGTGGCATGAACGGCAAAATCGTGGCGGTCGAAAGATGGAGGGCGGATTGCATTTCTGTTACCTTTGTCACGATCTCGCGACATCTTCTTACCTCACTTAGGCTAGAGTTGCTATGAAGTAGTTCACAATCCGCTATCGGATCGATTCGGAGGGCACGGACCCAAGCCTCGGGCAGCACACGGTTTTGTTCGTTACCATTGTTATAGCATGAATATGGATGAACAATCCGATGAATTTTATTGAGCGAGAGTCGTACATTAGACACAGGTCGACTTTCTCTATGCTGTCCTGGCGATGGGCGTGTTCTGCCCCTAGTTGCCCGTCGCCGCCGCCACTGCGACGCCACGTTGCAACCTTTAACGCCGTCCAGCGACGATTCGAGAAGTGAACGTATCGTCCTGACCTGGGGCGCGGCCAGCGATGTTCGTGCGGCCTGGCCCACCTCTCTCCTCCCTCATCCGCTGGAAGGGGCTGTAGGGCCCCGCACCGTCATATACGGTCGCCCGGTCGCTCGGATGCCTCGCGACCCGCGCACGCTGGCCGGCCATAGCTGGGGCATGGCGCGCAAACGTGCTTTGCTGGATGGCGAGCAGGTGCCGGCCAACCAAGGGTGACGCGCATGGAACAGATCGATGCCGGGGTGCTCTCGGTGGCAGCAGACGATCTCGGGCCTCGGGAGGGTCCAGCGGTGGTCCTGTCGCACGGTTTCCCTTACGACATCCACAGCTACGGCGAGGTCGCGCCGGCGCTGGCCGCGGCAGGGTGCCGGGTGGTCGTGCCTTACCTGCGCGGCTACGGCCCAACCCGGTTCCTGTCGTCCGATACGCCGCGGTCGGGCGAGCAAGCCGCCCTCGGCGCCGACTTGCACGCGCTGATGCAGACGCTCGGGCTGCGCGACGCCGTGCTGGCCGGATACGACTGGGGTGGCCGGGCCGCGTGCGTGGTCGCGGCGCTATGGCCGGCTCAGGTGCGCGGACTCGTAAGCTGCTGCGGCTACAACATCCAGGATATCGCCGCAGCCGGGCGGCCAGCCGCGCCGGAGCAGGAGCACCGCCTCTGGTACCAATATTACTTCCACAGCGAGCGCGGCCGCGCCGGGCTGGCCGCCAACCCCGCCGGCGTCGCACGCCTGCTCTGGCAGCTGTGGTCCCCGGCGTGGGACTTCGAGCCGGCGACCTTCTTTCGCACCGCCGCCGCCTTCGACAACCCGGATTTCACCGAAGTGGTCATCCACTCCTACCGCCACCGCTTCGGCCTCGCGCCCGGCGACCCGGCCTATGCGCCGATCGAGCGGCAACTCGCCACCCAGCCGCCCATCGGCGTGCCGACGATCGTACTGCATGGCGACACCGACGGCATCTCGCCCGTGTCGGACTCCGCTGCCGCCGCGGGGCGCTTCAGCGGTTTTTACCAACGCCGGGTGCTGCCCGGCATCGGCCACAACGTTCCGCAGGAAATGCCCGGCGCGGTCGTGCAGGCGGTCCTGGACCTGCTGGCGCGTTAGCCGATTTCCTCGTGCCAGGTGCGGCCGTCGCGCTCGATCAGCGCGATCGCGGAGGTCGGCCCCCAGCTGCCCGCCGGGTATAGTCGCGGCGATTCGGGGCTGCCGTCCCAGGCGTCGATGATCGGCTCGACCCAGTTCCAGGCGGCCTCCACCTCGTCGCGGCGCATGAACAGGGTGGCGTTGCCGCGGACGGTGTCCATCAGCAGCCGTTCGTAGGCGTCGGGGTACTGGGTCTGGAACGCCTGCTCGAAGCTGATGTCGAGTTCGGCCGGGCGCAGGCGGAGGCCACCGGGTCCGGGGTCCTTGGTCATCAATTCGAGCTTCATGCCCTCCTCCGGCTGCAAGCGGATGATGAGCTTGTTGGGGCTGAGGTCGGCCGCCTCGGGCGGGAACACGCTGAAGGGAGCGGCCCGGAACACCACGACGATCTCGCTGACCTTGTCCGGCAACCGTTTGCCGCTGCGCAGGTAGAAGGGTACGTTGGCCCAGCGCCACGACCGGATTTCGGCCTTCACCGCCACGAACGTCTCGGTCCTGCTGGTCCGGTCCGGCCCCAAATCCGTGAGGTATCCCGGCACCGATTTCCCATCGACCGCGCCATGGCTGTATTGGCCCCGCACCGTCACCTGGCCGACCTCGTAGGGCGCGATCGGCTTCAGCGCCCGCAGCACCTTCAGCTTCTCGTCGCGCACGCCCTCCGCCTCCAGGCTCAGCGGCGGCTCCATCGCGAGCAGGCACAACAGTTGCAGCAGGTGGTTCTGCACCATGTCGCGCAACGCGCCGGAGTGGTCGTAGTAGTCGCCGCGGCCCTCCACCCCGACCGTCTCGGCCACCGTGATCTGCACATGGTCGATGACGTCGGCATTCCAGATACGCTCGAACACTACGTTGGCGAAGCGCAGCGCCAGCAGGTTCTGCACCGTCTCCTTGCCGAGGTAGTGGTCGATGCGGAAAGTCTGCGCCTCCGTGAACACCTCGCCCACCACGTCGTTCACCTCCCGCGCGGACGCCAGGTCGTGCCCGATCGGCTTCTCCAGCACGACGCGGGACAGTGGCGTCACCAGCCCGGCGCGCGACAAGTTGCGGCAGATCGGGCCGTACAGATCGGGCGAGGTGGCGAGATAGAACACCCGCACGCGGTCGGCGGCGCCTTCGAACAGCGGCGTCAGGGTCGGCAGCCCCTCGTCCTCCGCCGCATTGCCGCGGGCGTAGTGGACGAGGGCGAGGAACCGGTCGAGCGTGTCCTGGTCGAGCGCGCTTTGCCGCACGTGCTTGCGGAGGGCGGCGGCGGCACGCTCGCGGTAGCTTTCGTCGGTAAGGTCGGACCGCGCTGCGCCGATGATGCGCGCTTCGGGCGGCAGCTGCTTGTCGCGAAATCGCAAATACAGCGCCGGCAGGAGCTTGCGCAACGTGAGGTCGCCGGTGGCGCCGAACACGACGCAATCGAAGGGAACGACGGGGATGATGACCATGCGAAAAGAGCGTCCCGGAGTTGTGCAGTGCGGCAAGTGTGCCTTGGACACACTGGGACGTCCACCGTTCAGAGTGCCGGGTTGCAGTCTTCCGGCTTATCCTGCCGCAGTCTGGCAGCCGCAGTCCGGGAAGCGCCCACCACGATCCGTGCGAAGTGCGGGAAAGCCGATGGGACAGGACCGTTTCGGGGGCGCGATGCCTGGCCGCTCTACGACGGCCGCCCTGTCGCTGGTCGCGCCCTTCGCGTTAAGCTGGCCGCAATATCCCGCAATCAGCGAGAAGCAACGTTCATGGACCAGCCTGCCGCCGCCGCCTACCCGGCCGCCTACGCCGCCTGGATGGCCGACCCCGAAGCCGCCTGGGCCCGCGCCGCCGAGGGCATCGACTGGACCCGGCGCTGGGACCGCACCTTTGACCCGGCGTC